>Ga0160429_1000470_pt1 | contig 36834 bp, 43 predicted proteins | sample SolpanmetagenomR_FD_108199 | JGI IMG/M metagenome (GOLD analysis project Ga0160429, IMG submission 108199) | Solar panel surface microbial communities from Lawrence Berkeley National Laboratory, California, USA - R | ecosystem: Engineered > Built environment > Solar panel > Unclassified ... | reverse complement strand
GCTTCTACATCAACAGCCATGTCCTTGATCTGCTCATAGACAAGTTCAGTCAAAGCTCCAATGAACTGAGGAGACGCATTCTTGTTGTGTGCCAGAGTTGTCTTGTCGACCAGATTGCCAATGGGAAGCCATAAGGCAGCTTTAAGTTGCTATAGTTCGTCAGCATAGGAATGAAGTCGAGGCATAAGAACGCATTCTTGCTTACAGTCACTTTTTGATCTTCTTGCTCCTCGTCCGACATTGCGCTGGGAAGAGTATGTGCCGGATGTTGCCATATGAAGCAACTTTTTGTGCCGTTGAATCTTGGGAAGTTGTGCCCTTGTTTCGCGTCTAACTTGATGCGGCGGTGAAACACAGACCGCTGGGGATGGAAACATCTCTCGTACCTTTTTTCCATCTGACAGCCTTGTCATCCACCATTATTTCTTATTCCTCTGTTTACTCCTACGTATTTCTTTTTATTCCTCTTCTTCCTCCTTCCCTCTGTCATCTTTGCTTTGTGCTTTTGATTTGACCTCTACTTTGCCGCCGCTCTTTCTTGTTCTTAACCTCCTTGACCACCCCTCTACCCCACACTCCCTTTGAGTCCTTCGGTCCGATTCGCTATACTTAGAACGGGCAACTTCTCTCTAGAGACTACTCGATCTCTACTTCTCAGTCGATCAGTATCTGTCTCAGCATAGACTGTGTACTAGGACTCGGGGCGACGTGTCAATGGTCCCAGTGGTAGAGAATAGGCGACCCTCGAAGCATCATCATCACTCTCGCTCACGTAGCAGACATGATGTAGAAGACAGGCCTGGCATGTCAAGGCATGAGCGCAAGTAAGACCAGCCTAGGACTCTATACCATTCAACACACTGATGGTGTCAGGTCGGAACCAAACAGTCATCGTAAATCTCGCTATCTTGAGCCACACTATGCTCCATCGCAACCATCTTCACGCCACCATAAATCAGCTAGTTCCAGGACTCGACAACCACTGCACCAGGCTATAGTCGAAGATGAGGACGTATCACTAGCAAGAGAAGCCAATAGAAACAATGTACTGCAGAAATCCGAGGATGAGGTGAAAAACCGGGGAGACATTGATCAGTGGCCAATCATACAAGATTTAGAGCGAAATAGCGAAGGCCACGTTACATCCTCCGCCACAACCAGCGCATTGAGCTGCTTCACGGGGTACGAGACAGGCACTACTTCTAACATTAGCGAGACCCATGAACCACGAGGACGGCAACCTTCCACAATAGAGCTGTTAGACCTCCCTGAAGTACCCGATCTGTCACGAAGGCAGCCATCGCCATATGTGTACGCACCGAAGATACCAAAAGCGGTCCATATCGCGGACGACTCTGCATATTCCTCTCCAGAGGTCAAGATTGCAGAAAGCAGACGAACTGAACTGCCGTTTCGAAGCAACGTACTTCAAGAGATAGAGAGGAACAAGAGGTCAATGAGCACGGCGTCAAGTCGAGCGCAGAGTGAGGATATCTATGTTGTCGAAGACAGGAAGCCATCGAGGTATTCGCTTACAGGACAAGGGCTTGGTGAACACGATCGCAGGACGTCTCCGTGGCAGAGCACTCAATCCCTAAGCTTGTCTGGCGACGAACAATCTGCACGCAATACTCGGCAGTACACCAATGCTTCTGCTACACGAACACCACCTTCGTACTCACCTAATTTGAAAGCGTCTCGTCCACCACGAAACACACCACCTCAAAGCGGATACTCGTCTGGGTCACAATCGAGATCCAACTCTCGACCAGTATCACCCACCTTCAACTATGCTCCAAGATCATCAGAATCACCTCGAGGTTCAAGAAGCTTTCCATCCGGCCCAAGCAGCCAGGATCATCCTGTTTACCCATCCTCTCGCCTAGCGACTGCCAGCTTTCCTCCTGCTGACTACCACACATCAGGTCCAGTGAGCATGCCAGATGTGCCAGGATTCTCTACTACACAATATGGCACTAGTGCTCCGTACCCTACAGATTCACCAACAAACATGATGCCTTCAGAGCATCACTTTCGCATACCAAATGACAATTCGCGAGCACCACCAGCGCTTCACACCTCGCAAACATACCCAATCACTGCCTCCGAACATCGCACGCCAAGACACCATCGGACGAGCTCCTCTTCATTTGTCGTCCCAATCGCGGCCGCAGCACTAACCCGGCAAACACCTTCTCGCCCACTCTTACCGCCCAACCTAACCCCCTGCTACCGCCATCAACCAGATTTTCACACAGATTGGCTCACGTTTCGCGAATCTCCATATATCCTCATCTGTCCTACCTGCTTCGCCTCAACCTTCAACACTTCTCTCGACCTGCGTCCGCACTGCGTGCCCGCATCACCACAATCTCATCATCAAGCTCTGACCTGTGCCTTTGCATCACCCTGGATGCGTCTCGCACTACTTCAAACACACCATTTTCAAACGAACTTCGACACCAACCCGGACTTGCGTCTCATTTACCAGATCTCGCATCTTTCAGCCACAGCGCTATCATGTCCAGGCGACGACAAAGTTCGAGAACAGTGGTACACGTTACGGCATAAGGGCCATCGGATCAGTGGATTCAATGTATGTGCTGGGTGTGTTGCGAGAGTGGAGGCGTTGGTGCCAAGCGTGCGGGGATTGTGGGAAGAGAGCAAGAGTAGTGGCAAGGAGAGACGGTGTGCGCTGTGGAGTGGAGGAAGGAGATGGGGGGTTTTTATGGATGAGTTGGTGGAAGCTGGACGGAAGGCTGAGGAGAGGAAGAGGATGATCAGGCTGGGGCGATTGGTTGAGTTGGCTGAGGGATAGTGACTGAGATGTATTGGAATAAAAAGAAGATGATATGATGACACTTATGAAAAAGCATTTGCATTGGGACTGGGACGATTGGACGGATTTTGATACACATTGAGCGGCTTCTGGGGGCCGGATATGAGGCATGAACGATTAACAGTACTTTTATAGATCGACCTCATGTGTAATCGCGATCGAAAATGCTTCAGCTGCTTCGCAAACGTTTTTAAGTAGAACAGGAAGCTTGCAAAACTCGAGAGGTTGTGAGAGCGCACGGGTAGGCAGCTAGAAGAGATGCTCAAAGGCCCAACATGAGAACATTGACTTGAAGAATCTACGGACGTCCAAGTAGCGAGGCTCGTTAACATCCATGATCTTACCCGTAGGCAATATCAAGTCCACGCTCGCTCGCATCTCACGGCACAAACGCCAAGGAGGAAGACTCAATGGATGTTGACGTCGGGCAGGAACGTGTTTGAAAAGCACATGGCGAAAGAGGTGATCTACGCCAAAAAAGTTGTGATACTTGGGCTGTTGTAGACCACCTCAGGCTATCTGGGTTACTTGGAGTATGGAAGAGAGGAAGGAAAATGATTGTGTGACCGCATATCTATAGAATGCATGCAAAAGATCCAGTTTGATACTTCGACTTGAATGTCATCGGCTTGTTAGCCGCCGCAGAGTGACGTATGAAGTGAGAGGTGGGGGTTGTGCCCCTCATTATTTATATCTACAGATGCTGCCACTTTGTCTTTCTGTTTTGGTATTTCCCAATTACATTTACATTCTCCTCAATTTAACAAATCATCTTCCAACCAACACAATGCCTTACCCAGAGACTGCCACCGGATTCGTCGTCAAGTCCCACGACAAGTGGACTGAATTCCACAAGGAGGAGTTCAAGCTCAAGGTACGCGATATCAGACCAGCTTTTAGGATATCCGGAATGTATCTAACAGTATATCTAGCCCTTCGAGGAGTACGATGTCGACATTGCCATTGACGCCTGTGGTGTCTGTGGTTCCGATGTTCACTCCATCACTGGTGGATGGGGTGAGACTCCTCTTCCTCTTTGCGTCGGCCACGAAGTCATAGGAAGAGTCCTCAAGGTCGGTGACAAGGTCACCAAGTTCAAGAAGGGTGACAGAGTCGGTGTTGGTGCTCAGATCAGGTCTTGTGGAAAGTGCGTGAACTGCAAGTCCAGCCAGGAGAACTACTGCCCTGAGATGGTTGACACATACGGTGCTCCTGTAAGTTTTCACAAAATCCATGTGTTTGTTTACATGTTCTAACAGACATATACAGTACCCCGAGAACGGTGTTGTCAGCCAGGGTGGTTACTCTTCCCACATGCGTGCTCACGAATACTTTACCTTCAAGATTCCCGACAACATCGAGACTAAGGATGCGGGACCAATGATGTGCGCCGGTCTCACAGTCTACTCACCACTTGTGCGTCTTGGCTGTGGTCCTGGCAAGAAGGTCGGTATCGTCGGTATTGGTGGACTGTAAGTATATGCACTGCCAACAGGACTTGTATACGATATCTAACTTCTCTCCAGTGGTCACTTTGCCCTCCTTTGGGCTAATGCTCTTGGTGCTGAGGTCTACGCCATTTCTCACTCTCCTAGCAAGAAGGATGATGCTCTCAGACTTGGTGCTCACCACTTCATTTGCACGGCCGAGAAGGACTGGCAGAAGCCTTACGCCTTCACCTTCGACTTCATCATCAACGCTGCTGACATGACCCATGAGTTCGACCTCGATGCCTACATGAGCACAATGAAGGTCATGGGAAGGTTCCACAATGTCGGTCTGCCCGATGAGCCCCTCCCTCCCATGCAGGCTCAGCAGTTCATGCCCGGTGGCTACTACATTGGAGCATCGCACATTGGTAACAGGGAGGAGTGCGAGGCGATGCTCAAGCTCGCCAGCGAGAAGAACATCAAGCCTGACATTGAGACAAGAGATATCAGCGAAGCAACATGCTCTGAGGTCGTACAAGGTGTCAAGGAGAACAAGGTCCGCTACAGATACACGCTCGTGAACTACGATGCTGTATTCGGTAAGAGAGAGTAGGCAGTTGTGCAAGAGTAGAAAATTGTGCAAAAGAGAATAGTAGATAGACAGCAGAGTACTTCTTAATCTAATTCGTTCGACCTGACAATCTTCCACAGTGTATCTTACTGTACAGGACTATCCCCTACAGTGTGTTGTATCGGTATGAGAGCATTGAACCGGGCCGAGATGTACGACCATGCTCAACATCAAACCTAACATCAAGACTCGCCTTATATCAGCGCAGACACCTGTAAGGACTGCAAGGAGGTTGTGGGGGGAATCAAGCACAATGATACCGCTGTAGAACAATGCCATTGTTTGCTGACATACTGATCTTTCCTCGTTGGTCCAATTTTGCTTGAAACCATGCGAACGTCATCTAGCACATGCGTCTTTCCGCCTCATCTGCATATTGATATTGACATTGTATTCATACTTCTTCATCCTTGTACATCCATTACTGCTTCGTCTCCTCCGGCATCTCCTTCTTGAACGACTCGTTCATCACCTTCAAAAGCTGGCTCCTCTGTTTTGGCGCACAAGGCTACTCTTCCGTCGTAGACCATCCCTCCTACGAGATCTATTTCCTCGAACGCAGCAATCTGCTCGCCGCAGACTCGACAGCTTCCGTAACGACTTCTTGCCTAATCTCAAACACCGCGCCCAGTCCCGCATCTATCGCTACCTAGTCGCCCGGAAAAGTAGAAAACAAGCACGTAAAGCGGCAGGCGGAATCCTAGCACGCATTCGGGCTCGAGGCCGCCTTATTTGGCATAGTAGGAGGGGCCGCAATGCTGGTGCAAAGATGACAGGCGGTGGTTCATGGCCGACATCTTTGAGGAGTTCAAGTGGATATGGTGATGCTAGAATTGAGCCGAGGGAATCAGGATCAAGGAGGAAGAAGTTGGCAGGATATTTGAAGGCTGCCAATGAGCTTCGCCAGGCAGCACAATCATCATGGGGCACAAGAGATGGGGCTTCAGATATGCCGGGGTCGTTTCCAGAGGCTATTGCGATGGGTAAGATTGGTGATGAGGAGATGATACTCTTCCCGAGTTATGCTAGGCGACACGTCAAAGAGAAGGTAGGCAAAGATAGGCATGATGGAACATACAGAGAAGCACAACTAACATGATCCAGCCTCAAGCAGTACCCGGCACTATTCAGCAAGATTCTGGGGTTGGCAGAGATTCAAGAGATACAACCGGCGAAGGCGATGCAGAGTACTGGAGACATCAATGGGAGAAGTACGAAGAAGATAATGCCATAGTCGACGTCGACGTACGAGGCTGGCTATTTACGCCTCAAAAAGGACCTCTGAGTCGCAAACATAGGCTTTTCATTGGTCTGGCAAGACAATTAGTAGGTGTGCCTGCACCAGCAGAAGAGAGTCCAGGCAGTAGCCCGAGCAACAGTCGTGCAACTAGCCCGGCGAAAGGCCTGAAGGATCGACTGCGACATCAAGTCTCAAATGTTGAAGCAGAACTCGTTGCGAAAGATGCTCAAGCTATTATCGACAAAGGCGAACGTGAGGCTGCAAATGCTGCGCTAGGACGCTACAGTGAAAAGCCGTGGGACGAACCTGATAGAGCCAGTATCTATAGTCGATCAGAATCGACAGCAGGATTCGAAAGACTGGGTAGATCTTCTACGAGAAGCTCCACCTCAAGTTACGACGACCCGAATATCACGCCAGTACAGAAAAGAGCTTCCTGGAATACTCCTGCCCAAATGTCACCGGCGCAACTTACCGTCGCCAACACAAACCTGCTGGCTCGTCTGCAGCCTTTCCTTTCGGTGCCTCTCGCCAATATGCCAATAAGTGCTTTCTTTTACAACGAGAATGATTCGAGGCAGAAGACTTTCACCACCGATGCTTCTGGTCATTTCAATCTACGAGCTGGCCTCGATTTCGTCCCAACTCATGTTCGAGTTCTTGCCTCTGAGAACTTGTCTCTAACAGAAAAAGTTCTCATCACAGAGCCCCATGGAGTGAGCGTCATCTCCGACATTGACGACACGATCAAGCATTCCGCGGTTACGTCAGGCGCTCGCGAAATCTTCCGTAACGTCTTCATTCGTGACCTAGGTGATCTCTTCATCGATGGCGTTAAAGAATGGTATCAGCGGCTAGCACAAGCTGGAGTCAAGTTCCACTATGTCTCTAACTCACCATGGCAATTGTTCCCGGTGCTGACGGAATACTTTGCTCAAGCTGGTCTGCCGCCTGGTTCAATGCACCTCAAGCAATACAGTGGCATGTTTCAAGGAATCTTCGAGCCTGTGGCAGAGAGAAAGAAAGGGACACTGGACAGAATATTCAGAGACTTCCCAGATAGACGCTTCTTGCTCATCGGTGACAGTGGAGAGGCAGATCTGGAAGTATATACAGAGGTTGTTCTGGAGCATCCCGGACGAGTACTTGGCATCTTCATCCGCGATGTCACAACAACGCCCAAAAGAGGCTTCTTTGACTCTGCAATGGGCCCACTAGCAGATTCGTCGTCAGCAAGTTCACGATGTCAACCTCATTCTGATGAAGAGGATGATGCCGACATGAAAGCTGCAATTGCTGCATCATTACGAGAATTCGAAAAGACAGGTGGTGCGGCTGAGCAAAGACCTAATCTGCCACCACCGCCAAAGGAAGAAGAAGATCTGATTGATCTGAACTGGGAGGATCCGCCAGCGAAAGCCGAAACTGCTCGGTCGTCACAAGCGGGAAGCGCAACATCAACAACACAACCTCAAGCCAGGAGGAAACAGCCACCACCTCGACCACGAAAGCCTTCATCCGCGGTACAGACCAACATCTCGTCACTATCGAATCCTACATCTACCAATACCATCAAATCAACCCCAAGTACGACCACAACATCCAATACTCCCGACAACCCAATCCAACCTCCCACTGATTCCTCCACCACCAATCCCACCCGCGAACGCGAACCACGTCCAAGTCTCCCAACCCGCCGGCCTCTCTCCTCCTACCCGACCTCTGCAGCAACAACAGCCGCCCGCTACGCCAGTTCCATCTACTCCAGTGCCTCATCCGTCTACCACCAAAGCTACACCAACAATTCGGCCGCTTCCACTGCCGCGTCGAACCTGACAGGTAGTGCGCAACGCAGTTCGGGACTAGTCAACCAGATGGCGGCGATGGACGCGGCGACTTTTGGTGGCGCGGCGGATGTGTTGGGATTGCCGGTGAGCAAGAAGGAGGAGATGTGGAAGAGGAGGTGGGCAAGGGCAAAGGGGATTATGGATGACAAGGGAGTGGTGCTGAGGACGTGGAGGGTCGGTGGGGATGTTAGTGCGGAGACTTTGAGGTTGGTTGAGGAGACTGAGAGGGGAAGTAGGTAGGTAGGAGTGGTGCTTGAAAGATGATGCTTGGACAGGTTGTAGCATAGCATAGAAGAACATGAGAGTGTGTGTTTTGTTGTCAATGTTAAGCAGCAACGCCTTGTTTCTGCATTTCTTTCTCCATTCCGATGATTTCAATCTACACCCCATCCTTTTCCAGTCAGACGTGGATCGCTGCGACGTGCAGTGACGCCTACACTGTCGTCAGTCCAGCTTTAGAAAACAGGATTCAGCTACATACATACCTCATCAGAGATTAGTTTTTCTGCTTCATCCTATCCAGAACTGAAGATCTCAAATATGTTTGCAAACATATACTATTCATGTCACTCGTTTTACATTCTCTCGTGCAAAACGTGTTACAAATATGCTTCCGAACAATAATATCATGCTATCTTACATTTTGAAATTCAATTCTCGCCGAAAACGTGTTGCTGTATAGTACTCGTCATGTCATGACCTAGTGCCTACTTGTTTGCTGTTTCTGGCACGACCTCTTGCATTATGGAAAATATCATTTGCTTTGATTGACGTGCAACGGCATACAAGAGCATGTTTGCGTTCCTGAAGCAAGCAGGGAGTTTTGGGCGGCACCTTTTCAAAAGCAATGTTCTTGTCAAGGGGCTTGATCGATCTCAGTCGTAGCGGATAGACTTCATGATACTTAAGGTAGCAAGGTGTCGGATATTAATGAGCTTGAAAGCAAAGTGCTGGAGACTGGAAAGGACGATAGATGTCCCAGATACTGGCCTTTTTGTGTATATTAACAATATGGCGAATAGTGTACGAGTGAGTTCGGAAAACTACCTCTCCAAGCGTGGTTTTGAATTGAAATGCTGTGACACTTCCGTTCCTTAAGGCTCAAAAATCCACTGAAGTAGGTCTGCTTGAAATGTTCCTCGCCTTCTGCTTGAATTGTACCTCACCTCGAATCCTTGCTATAGAAGAACTACGAGCTACCCCACAAGAGTAAGAAAATACGTCTTATACTTTTACATATTTTTGCAGAATTCTCTATTTTTCTCTTCTTTATCAAGCGTCTTCTTCTTCATCAAGCGTCGTCTTCTTCATCAAGCGTCGTCTTCTTCATCAAGCGTCGTCTTCTTCATGACGTGTACTGATGTGCTCAAGAATGACACCATTGCACATACTGGCAATTGGATTAAAGGAGCATGCACATAAAAGGTTTACTGCTCAGCTTGTGAGCCGGAACTGTGCCTTCCATTAGGGTCCATTAGCAGGAGCTGAAGACGAAAGCCAGTGCCTCACGTAGGGCAGAGACACAGAACTGGGTTCTCGTACTCATGATCCAAGGCGCCATTATTTGCACGCTTACCGGAAGAGGCTCCAGCGGAAGTGCGGTTCAATGGAAATACTTTGAGCGAACTTGGCTGAAGTGTAGGTTCATAGTAAGTTGGCAAGTCCAGCCAGTCCAATGATAAGAGAATACAGCAGTTTCAGCTTTGAAACTTTGAGGGATTTCGTCACATGACGATCTGAAACAGAACTGGGCAAACCCATATCATGATGAATCGAAACTCGTGAACTACATCTTTGACTTTGAGAGACCTCGGGCAAGGCCATGCGACGATTTGAGGGGAATTGGCGATGGAGAAGCGCGGCTAACAGAACAGACGTCACAGGCCTTGAATTAAACACACCAAGCTTTCTAACCGGTGTCATCCGAATGGGGCCTAGATACGTTCTGCAAGGTAGCATCATATACGAAAGACGATCGCAATCATCGAGCTGCATTAGTGTGTGGCACTGTGGCTCGGTTCGCATGGCAAAGTGCACTTAGTGCAGCGGGAGCTAAGGGCGAAAGGTGCGGCAGCAAGCACAGACATGACGATTGACGGACAGCATGCTTCGATGCGAGATGGCAGATGTGATGGGAGAATTTGAATAGGCCGGATTCGTGGACGGGTGGAAAATGATCAACATGAGCTTGCGTAGCAACCAAGCGACCAGCGACAAAGCTAGACAAAATCCACTTTGCTAACAGATCTGACGCAACTGGGTTGGAGTGTTACTTTTGAGCTTACAGTCTGAATGGCTCTTTCCTATATTGTAGAATTGTAGCATACCAAGTAGATGATTCGTAGCATCTTGATTCTAAAGCAGCTCTCCATGACGTGAGGCGAGATTGCGGTTGTGATGTCTGATGTTTGATGACGCTGCACAGCCGTTTCGCTTTTGATTCCTTGGCTTGTGGCTTGTGGCTTGACCCTGAAATTCGCCGTGCCAGTGACGTTCTTGCAATTCTGGATTCCTTCCTCAATTCAACCTGTTTTCGTCACTAACCTAAGGAATCTACTTAAACCTTCATCGCCCTCGCAATCTCCTCTTTCCTCCACCGCCCAACGACAATCTTCTTCCATCAACAAGTAAGCCACTCAAGGCAGCAGCACTCTTCTTTTCATCTCGACACTTCATTTCCTCTTCATCACACAATGGGCAAGTTCGTTGGCGCTGGCCTCAAAGGCTTCACCTCCTTGCTATACCTCCTCGCATTCTGTGCTGCTGGTATCATCGTTGGCATCTGATCTTACTTCCTGGCCAAGCTCTCTTACCATGACCTCGTATGTTTGCGCTCGTCTTCAGGTGTCTTCGCTTCAATAGCTAACCTCGTCATTAGAACATCAACAAGCAAACAAAGGCCATTGAAGGTCTATCTGGTGGTGCTGTCATCTACACCTTCTTCGCCATGCTCATGACTTGCTGCCTCGGTGGCCGGTCCTTCTTCGCCATCCTCGGCCTCATTGGTGATCTGCTTATCATGGGCGCCTTTATCGCCATCGCCGTTCTCGACCGCGCTGGTGCCCACGCCCGCACAGGCAACGTTGCTACTCCCATCGGCAATGGTCTCGCCTCCACCACTGGCCCAGCAGGCACCAACCTCGGCTTCGCTGCTCGTCTCAACACCGCCGTCTTCTCCTGCGCTGTCGCTGGTGCCGGTCTCATGCTCTTGACCTTCCTCATGAACATCTTCCAGTGGATCAATCACCGCAAGGAGAAGTCTTATGGCCCCAGCCCCGATAACGACTATACCTCCGGCCGCGGCAAGAAGGGTGGTCTCTTCTCTCGCAGAGCCAAGCCTGAGCCTTATATCGAGAAGGATGTCGAGACTGCTGGTGTCATCCCTGCTACCGGTCTTACCAACGTTGAGCGTCACAATGTCCGCAACGACATGCGCCCTTCATACGACACCGAGGCAACTCTTGGACACGCTGAACCACCAATGACCAAGTACGAGCCCCCTGTTCCTCAGGTGCCTGTTGAGACTACTCCTGCTGTCATAACAACCCACTACACTACGGCAGGTCGCTACGAGCCTGACTACAATCCCACTGGTAACAAGGGTTCCAACCTCCAATTCTAAACATCTCGCTTCGTTGAGAGGAGAGGATGGAACAAACTCGGTGTGCAGCGATCAGCATCAATCTCTCGCGCATGCATAATACCACGGCGTCTTTGATTAATGGGAAAGAGGATGAATATACCCTAATGACTGTACTATTAACTGTAATATATCAACGTCGACCTCACCGTAGAGGCCGGCCTAATCAAATAAACCAATTCAAAAAATGACAAACACTTTGCTGCTCCTATATTGAAACGTGTTCAGCTTCACGAGATTCCGTCAGCAGCTTTTACCAACTGATAATGCCGCAGCGACCGTCACACGCTTGTTTGGGTATGTCAAGCCTGGTGGTATCCGCCATGCATCGTTGGCCGTGCCTCTCACTAGAATGACACGAGGCAGCATGAGACTAGAAAACCTACAAATGGTACTCGTGCATGATAGTGTGGTAACTTCCTTGAAGCTCATCATTTCCGTCGGTCTGTTTGTCGCCGTCTGAACATCCACGCTGTCTCTACGACACTAGCCTTCTTGGATTGCCTCTCTACAACATCTCTCGTCGCCGATATCCCTCAGTGTGTCAACGCCAATGTCCTTTCAAAGGAGGCTTCCTGGGTGACATGAAGGAATTAGACTGGGCGATGTCCGTGCTTGCGAGCTACTGGCTTCATGTGATTGGTGCCTGCATTGTTCTCGACAGATCTTGGCTGAGGAGCTGACTTGATCACGGAATTTAGACGACGAGGATGAGCTGGAGCTGGATATTTTGTCCTTGAGGAAGACTATGTCGAGGCTGTCGAGTTCATCAAATGTTGACTAGCAAGAGTAGGCGGTTGTAATGTACTGTATCGTACCATCGAGTCAATGACAACGACCGCCCATTGTTGCTGGGTCTTGTCGGACGGTGTACTATCACGAGTTTGAGTACGTCCTGCTTGGCTTGGCTGCTACGAAGACTTTCATGTCAGCAAGGCAAGACTCTCTCGTCAAGCTAATGAAGAGGGATCTTGACAACTTCTCCTTCTACTAATTTCCGTTGCTTGCGACTGACGATTGCATAGGGAGGGCAGTCGCCACACGCCTCTGCATATCCACTCCGGCTCTCTGCATCCACCTTGATCTCGTACACCACTCCTCGCAGATTTGCATCTCTTTCCGTCGACATAGCGCGATCAGCCTGTCGGCTGTCGCTTGGCAAACGCAACATTCTTTGTTCGCCCGTTGTTCCAAGTAAGATGTCTTTCGGTGTTTTGTTTACTGCTATGCAGTGATTCAATCACTACAGCCTTAGACTCGCTTCGTACTGAAGTACTGCCACCTGGAGCAAGCTATCATAAACAACGCTACCCCAAGGATGATCTCCTCGCGTGCTACTACTGAAGCACAAGACTCACCATCTACTCGTACCAGACGCGCGCCTAATGAGCCTTCTGGACTTTACAAATCTGAAGTGGGGCCTAGCAAAGACCTCCGCCACCTATGCAACCTACATCTCAACCTCCTCCGATGCTTACACCACAAGCTTCCACTCGGTCTGCCCACGAAGAAAGAAGAGATAGAAAATGTGAATATTGCCAGCGCGTTGAATCGTCTTGTCTTTGGGTCGACTATTGTGCTTCTTGACCGCTCTCAACCTGCTCATCGACTGCAGTGAGCGCACTGGTAGTGTACGTCGTCTACCTCCCAGGCCGCAAGGCTTACCGAAGGTACAAGGATAGACTCGCGAAGCGCCACTACATCAAACCGTTGGAGGCGCCTGCACCAATTTCGCCTCTTTCACCACTGCCGTATACTCCTCTCTCCCCCAGCAGACCCGCCAGCTTACGCGTGGTCGACAATATATCTGGGCCCATCGCCGCTGTCTAAAGACGCTATGCCTCCTCCTCGTTACTCGGAGGAGAACATGCGTGTCTCGGATCCCTCGGGCGGAACAATTGGGTTGAGAGGTGACTTCGCGGCCGAGGTGGTGTAGAACTGTTCAGCGCTAGAACATCTACCCAGAAAGAACACCGGCTTCAGCTTCGGGAAGATACAGAAGCATACATTCCCAAACAACTCGAACCAATTTACTCCCGTTTCGTCAATCGCATTGCCTGTCCAGCACATGGATTCTGAGACGTCGTGGAGTGGATGAAGGTTCTGAACTACGGTAATATTGACTTTCATGGTACTCGACACAATTACTCTCAGATGTTTTTGTGCTATCCACTTCTCTCGAGTATCGTCCACTTGATCCCCATTCTGGAAAGAATAGTCTAGGAGTTTTGGACCTTCTTTGCGTACTGATGCGAGATCCTGGCGACTCTATTGATCTCCCGATGTCCCAACAATGTTTCCTTTCGCATGAACGTGAGATTGAGCTTCCAGAGTAACCTCGATATAAAAAATCCGTCATCGAAAATAATTAGGAGCAGGTCAGAAATAAAGCTCAACAAACGGAACCAGTCTTCAACAGCCTCAACACTATCAGTCATACGGACACTTCCTCCCACATAAAGCACAGACTGAGGTCGAGCAGCAAGGGGAAGGATGGCGTATAGGGCGTCCTCTCCAAAGTGTCACGGTAGTCGTCGCACGTCTCTTGGCCTAGACCTCTTTCTTTGTCTAATCCTCAATCACCTAGCGTGAGTCTTTGGGATACGGCAAATCTAGATATGAGATGCATGTCAAAAACACTACTGACAATCTACACACCTCGCAGACTACATTTCATATTGTGAACAAGGACCTCCTAGCAGTCTTCTCCACTGATTGCCCCTGTCTGTCTAAATACGAATAAACGACATTGGGTGAAGGTCTTAGACTTTCTGTTGATGGCATTCTGTGTACTCAACAATCAGCAGGGCCGCGCAAGAAAGTGGCGGTTCTATCGCCAGTAGTACAGCTCACCTGCCAATAGGCGAAGTTGTAAACTTGCTCCCGAACGTCGAGCAGTTTAAGCCACTGCACAAGTTTCCGGTCTTTGCAGCGCCGCCAGTTCCTAACTCCCTCTTCGACTCCGCTCTCTAAAATACGATCAAATGAAGATTCTCTGTGGGACACTAGTCACGTTGAAGACGATAGATACCGGGAGTTGGGTGTCCTTGCAATTGACGGCAGAAGCGGCACTAGCCACAAAAGGTCCGTACCTTGCCTTATACCTTCACCCAAGAAAGAGCAGATCGTGCAATGACCAATGCAACACGGCTTCATCTCAAGCACCATCGGACCACCTTCGGCACGCCACGAACGTGTCCCGCCACCATCAGCGCGGATATTGACGTCTAAAAATTGGAGGGTAGTCATTACACGCCTCTTTGCATAGACTCCGATCTTCTGCCTACACCTCAATCTCCAGCTGGCTGTGAAAGGGCAACAAGGAGGATCACGCGCACAGAATGAAGCAGTTCAGCCGTTTCAATGGCCTGGTGCTGACCAATGACTTAGAGAAGAAGTTACGATGCATACCTTATGGCTATTGTGCCGGACGTCAAAAGCACAGCCTCCGCTATACTCGGAAACCAAAGCAAGCTTACTTGGATAGAGTTAGATGGTACCAAGCTTAGCTTCCACGATAGCATTAAGGCGCGATTTCGTGCAGGTTTCTTCATCACCACTGGCTATGCTGTATCATCAAGCACTCTTACGAAGGGAGAAAACCTACGGCGGAGTACCTCGGAGCTCTTCACCACGAGGCGTGGGCAAGTGTAGGCTCGTGGAGAGAACGTGGCTTCCTCTAGTCATTTGTAGAACAAGTTGATGCGGCTTTCCTGCCAAGCCTCGGAGTGACGGATGAAGGCATTGGTAGATACAGAAGATCGTGATATATCATTTAATCAAAGCAAGCTCACTTGAATAGAGTAGGGCGGTACTAAGTCTAAGTACAAGGAGACATCACAGCGCGACCTCGAGCAGGATTGTACTTCTAACACCACTGGCTGTGCGCTCATGACGATTTTGACTAGGACCTCGGGAGCTATCAAGGAAGTAACATAGGTGGTCATATGTTAGCTTAAACATCCTAAATTGAAATCATGCATATAGCTCTTCCACCGCTTGTTCCTCGTGACTCAGGACCAGATCTGTTGCCTTTCCAAGTCTCCCGACTCTGTATGTCGTTCTTTCTGTCTCTTCTCCCACGTATTCCCTTCTACTTCTCTCGTCGTAGAAGTATAATGTCATGCCCTCCACGTCATACGCGCGTGCGTACTAGCGATTGGGGATTCTTGGACATAATGGACGTCTCCAGTTCATTAGACTCTTCATCTTCACTGACTGTCCCATACGAAACAGTTATTTTAAGGAGCTGTCCTTGCGTTTGTTTCGCCACCTTGTCTAATGCAGATGTTGACCATCATCACAAAGACAGTATCCTGCCAATTACTACGGACGATGTGAATGGTGGGTCAGTATACGTGATACAGCCCACCTAATGAAGAGCCAGCCGCCAAGGACATGAACATCAACCAGGGAGGAGCTTTGACAAACGCGATAGCCACTATGGCACAACATCAAGCTGGGCAGATAACGCAATCGAACAACTTCACCTATGTCTCGGATGAACGCGAGCGTGTATTTCTCTTCGCTAGGAAGCACTTGGTACGAATGATGGCCAAAAAATACCGTGAGACATATCGATATCTCAGGGTGGAGGGGACAACACGCACCACAAAAGCCTTAGCACAGTTTTTCCCTAGCTGGGGCATCCAATCAATGCCTCTTCGCCTAAGCTCAGATCTTTTGCCTCATTCAGATATCGTTTCCTTCCTCTTATGGTGTATAGGATCGGCCGAGGCAGGACAACCACTCAGATGCTACGTAATGTCTTTAAGTAGACTACCTGAGATACATAGCCATAACGAACCAAATGCGATCTTCCAAACTCAGATACCTCATCGTGTACCACGTTGTGTCCGATGAGAGACCAGGAATCGTAGGTAGATTTGATACGGCCCGGCGCCTGAGTCTGAGTCGTTGTACGGTCTGGATAGATAGGGCAGGTACCAGCCGATGCGAAAGCAGCAGTGGATAGTGCGCAAGAGCGAAGTCGACCGCTGCTAGTGGTGGGAGGTACTCAATGATTTGCAGGAGGAGCTCTAGCGGAAGTGTTTGGAGTGCCGCCATGGTGATGAGTTCTTTGCGAGAAAGCAGTCACTCGGTATGAGGTTTCTCTTGTTGTGCGACTTTATTGAGCCATGCGTAGATGTAGTCGGAAAGGTACCAACTTAGTATTGCGATGATGGTAATGTAGAGTGCTGTGGGCAACAGTGATTGTGGAAATATGTTGAAAACGTATGGATCAAGGACTACCAAGAAGGTGTTAGCTCGTGACCAGCTACTATCGTAGAGATTCATCTTACTAAGATCGACTAACACTGGTGGAGGTTGGTTCATCAATGTCTTGTTGCTAGTAAAGAAGTTGGCAGCGGCTGATACTTGGAGAAACAACACTGATGACTCTTCTAGAGCAGCAGCACGGTCGGGCCGAGGTTTGACTTTCGCAGCAGGTTTTCCTTGTCTGGCCTTCGAGAAAGTGGCCAGTGATGTGATGAGATTGGGCGTGTCAAAGACCTCTGAGATCGTGTGCGTGGTTAGCCAGAAATCGGTTGGTTGCTGAGAGAGGATGTTAGTACTTATAGCAAGTATTGATAGCCGCTATGGAACTGCATAAAGTAAAGCAAATGCTCATCATCACCACAGACTTCACAGACTTACAATAGCTGCCCAGCAAACTCTGACTTCGTAGCGGCTCCAAGGCTGCAAATCGTCGAGCAAATACCACGAATCAATGCCTCTTGGTGCGCTTTTCGACGGAAAAGTAACAGGAAGATAAAGGCGCAACGATGATGATGCTGATGATAATGGCGAAATAGTTTCTATGTTCAAATCTTGCAGGTTTGGATGAGCATTGAATGTCTTGATACTATCAGGACCAGAGAATATGACCTTCTCGGTATTGGCATGGACAGTAGTTAAGCATAGCAGTATCACTGTTGACGAAAGAACAGCGAGCATGTTTCCAAGTCACATCACGATGAATGTTATGTCTCTGCTCGTTTGTTTCACAATTCAATGATAGTAAATGGAAGGTGCCAAGGCGAGTCACGTGCTGGCAGGCGCGCTAAACAACCCCTTTCCATCAACAAAACACAACAAAGAACAACCTGCCTTGCATCTCCTCCAACATCAACAACAACTACTCCTTCACCTGCGACACCTTCTCACGCTACTAACCCATACAGCAGAGTTCGTTGACTTCAAGATGAGAGAAGTCATCTCTTTGAACGGTATGTGCACACGCGATTTTTGAGCACCGATGCACGCGCTTTGGCTTTTGTACCTGCATTGGACAAAAGAGTTGGGACGAGATGAAACAACATATAACTAACTCATTGAATAGTCGGCCAGGCTGGTTGCCAGATCGCCAATTCTTGCTGGGAGGTAAGGAATCCGTCCACTTCGAGACGATTATCATCGATTGGTACAAGTAACTAACTTCCGACCTTTGTTTAGCTCTACTGTCTCGAGCACGGCATTCAGGTTAGAAATGATGCGCAGCGACACTACAGGATCACCGATGATAACAAAGTCAATAGCCCGATGGATACCTCACTGAAGAGCGCAAGGCCGCTGACAACGACCACGGTTTCAGCACTTTCTTTTCTGAGACTGGTGAGTTTGAATATATAACAGCAACAAAAAATTCACAAAATGTCTAATACAAGCTGAAAAGGCAACGGCAAATACGTTCCTCGCACAATCTACGCCGATCTCGAACCCAATGTTGTTGATGAAGTTCGCACTGGTACATACCGCAGCCTTTTCCACCCCGAGCAGATGATCACAGGAAAGGAGGACGCATCAAACAACTACGCTCGTGGTCATTACACAGTTGGCAAGGAGTTGATCGATGAAGTCCTCGACAAGGTGCGCCGCGTTGCAGACAACTGCTCCGGTCTTCAAGGTTTCTTGGTCTTCCACTCTTTCGGTGGTGGAACTGGTTCTGGTTTCGGTGCTCTGCTTATGGAGCGTCTTTCCGTCGACTACGGCAAGAAGTCCAAGCTCGAGTTCTGTGTTTACCCTGCACCTGCCATGGCCACATCAGTTGTCGAGCCCTACAACTCCATCTTGACCACACACACCACCCTCGAGCACTCCGATTGTAGTTTCATGGTCGACAACGAGGCTATTTACGACATCTGCAGACGCAACCTTGGCATTGAGCGTCCTAACTACGAGAACCTCAACCGTCTCATTGCACAAGGTATGTGTTTAAGCAAGTCTACCATGATTTTTCTAATCAAATTCTAGTGGTTTCCTCCATCACTGCATCTCTTCGCTTTGACGGCTCCCTCAACGTCGACTTGAACGAGTTCCAGACCAACCTTGTCCCATACCCTCGCATTCACTTCCCTCTCGTTGCCTACGCTCCTGTTGTCTCTGCTGCAAAGGCATCGCACGAGGCTAACTCCACTCAAGAAATCTCAATGTCTTGCTTCGAGCCTAACAACCAGATGGTCAAGTGTGACCCCCGCAACGGCAAGTACATGGCTACTTGCTTGCTTTACCGTGGAGATGTCGTTCCCAAGGATGCTCACAGCGCTGTCGCAACTCTCAAGACAAAGCGCACGATTCAATTCGTCGACTGGTGCCCAACTGGTTTCAAGATTGGTATCTGCTACCAACCTCCTCAGATGGTACCTAATGGCGATCTTGCAAAGGTCAACCGTGCTGTGTAAGGCTACAATGTCACATCGTTATGCAAAGGAGTATAGACTAACTCTTTTAGATGCATGCTCTCTAACACCACAGCCATTGCCGAGGCATGGTCTGCTCTCTCTCACAAGTTCGATCTCATGTACTCAAAGCGTGCTTTCGTCCACTGGTACGTCGGCGAAGGTATGGAGGAAGGCGAGTTCTCGGAAGCACGCGAGGACTTGGCTGCTTTGGAGAGGGATTACGAGGAGGTTGCTGCAGACTCTCTCGAGGGCGAGGAGGGTGGTGATGCTGAGTACTAGACGATTTCACGTTATGCAAACTTGTAGGGCAGCATTGGGCGCTGGATGAGGTCGACATGGGTAGGATCAGTTATGCTTCAAGACTGATTGGTGTTTTGGGACACGTCTGTTTGACGAAGGCTTGATTTCACTGTAGTGTATTATGAACTACAACCTTTTCGTATTCATGTTGAATTGTTCTCAGTATCTAGGCTGCAATTATCCTTGTTTATGCTGTCGTACGAAGTGCTCAGGCTTGATGCGGCGTTGCTCTGCTTTGCCCTGCCAAGGATTTCGTACATCATCGCAACCGCAACAGCGTGTTCCATTGACACCTTAACTACCTATCTAACGAAAGTACATCTTGGTATAATCCCGTCATACCTTTTCCCAAATTCCTAGCCATTATCAACCTACCCGTGGTCAGAGACACGACCAGAAAGCGCATGCGACAAGTGTAGCGATTTCTAGACGACCATCATGGCCAGCGAACCCAGTACGTCGGCCAATCTCATTGAGGCTTCCATTGTGATCTTGCTGATGCTCCCGAATAGCCCAGGCTTCGCTGAACCTCAGCACGGAGGAGAAGAGAGTATACGGCCAACTTTTCCAGGAAGCAGATACCGACAAACTCGGCATTGTTACTGGTGAAGTTGCTGTCAAGTTCTTCCAGCGCACCAAGCTCGATCCTGCATCTCTCGGACAGGCAAGCTAGATCACCGTCGCCCTCAGGTCCTGATAACCCATCTGACATTCAACTAGATATGGCAAATAGCAGATACCGAAAACAGAGGCTTTCTGACTCCTCCGGGTTTCAGCATCGCGCTCAGGCTGATTGGGCATTGCCAAGCTGGCCGGACGCCGTCTTTGGATATCGCCTCGACTCGTATGTTTATGGAGATGAGACCAATAGTGAGGCAATATGACACTGACTTGTTCTAGCTGGTCCGCTTCCTAAATTCGACGGCGCAGCGAGCGCAGCTTTCCCCAACCCTCAATCATCAGCTCGCCCAGCAACACCTACTCAGCAGCCCATTGCACCACAGACAACCGGCCCCATCAGGGTTCCTCCTCTCACTCCTGACAAGATTACAGAATATCAGACACTATTTGACAGGGCTGGCGCAAGAGGAGGAATGCTTACTGGTAAGCTTAAACTTTATGTCGTATATGTCGTATATGTATGAGATCTAATAAAGTCCCCAGGTGATGCTGCCAGATCAATGTTCGAGAAGGCTCGCCTGCCCAATGAAGTACTGGGACAGATATGGAGTCTGGCTGATGTTGAGCAACGTGGCGCCCTCAACTTGACGGAGTTTATCATTGCAATGCATCTACTCACTTCCATGAGAGGTGGCGCTCTCCGTGCGCTTCCCCAAACGCTGCCCCCTGGACTATACGAAGCAGCAAGTCGTCGAGGTCCGGCTCCTGCACCGGTGACTGCGATTCCTAGACAATTCACTGGTCCGATGGCTGTTCGTCCACAGAGTCCTTTAGCGCGACCACCTCAGACACCACCAGTTGCATTTCAGACTACTGGAAATGACTGGCTGGTCACTCCTCAGGACAAAGCAAAATACGACTCAATCTTCGCGACGATCGACAAGAGTGGCCTAGGCTATATTACTGGTGAGCAAGCTGTACAGTTTTTCAGCAACTCTGGCTTGTCGGAAGACGCACTAGCATCAATCTGGGATCTGGCCGATATCAGGTCCGAGGGACAGCTCAACAAGGACGAGTTTGCAGTTGCGATGTATTTGATCAAGGAACAACGAACAAAGACAGGTAGTAGCAGAGAGAGCATACCCACTTCTCTACCACCCAAGTTGATGCCTCCGAGCCTGCGACAACGCGTTATCCCTCCGCCACAATCAACTGCGCCTGCTTTCGATAACTCTGCCTTTGCGCCTGAGGAGCAGTCCAACTCGCATGCCAATGACTTGTTCGGTTTGGATGCCCTGGCAGGTCCTTCCCCTCCTCCTCAGCAGCCACAACAGCCATCAATGGTACCACAAGAGCGTTCGGTGCCCACACAAGCACCTCCAGCACTTGCAGCCAGTAGTCCCTTCATGTCATCTACACAATCCTCTCCACAGACCCCACAGCAGACTGCATTCAAGCCTTTCATGCCGACTTCGACGTTTGGTCAAGGACTCACAGTACAACACACAGGATCATCCATACAAGCTCCAGCCAATCAAGCTCGTGCGATACCTCCGCAAGCGTCCAGGGGTGGTGATGATCTCCTAGGCGATACAGATCCTGAGACGAACAGCAAGCTGACGAGCGAAACAACGGAATTGGCAAATATGTCTAACCAAATCGGCATTTTGCGTACACAGATGCAGGAAGTGCAAACAAAGAAAGACACTGCTAGTCGAGATATATCTGCGACAAGCAACCAGAAGCGTGAGCTCGAAGGACGCCTTGGCGCTTTCCGCAACCAATATGAACAAGAAGTTAGGGACGTGAAGATGTTGGAAGAGAGACTGAACACTATTCGAAATGACACAAAGAGACTTCAGACAGAGATGTCCATGATCCAGGGTACTCATGGTGATCTGCAGAATCAGCATCGACAGCTTACGGAACAGCTCGGAGCAGATCAACAGGAGAACACGAACTTAAAGCAGCAGACCCAGCAGATGAATTCAGAAATAGCTCAACTTCGACCTCAGTTGGAACAGATGCAAAAGGACGCCCGCCAACAAAAGGGTATGGTTGCCATCAACAAGAAACAGCTAGCTACTGTCGAGGTTGAGCGGGAGAAGATTCGAAAGGAAATGGCCGATCTTGAACAAGAGCGTGTGGAAGCTGAGCGACTAGAGAAAGAGCGCATCGAGCAAGAGCGTGTACTGCAGCAAGAACGCGCACAGGCAGATCAACTAAGAGAACAGCAGCGACTTGAGCAGCAACGCATGCGAAGGGAACGCCTGCAGAGAGAGCACGACCAACAAGCCGAACGAGCACGCATTGAATTGGAACAAGCAGAGAAAGAGCTTATGGAGATGCAGACTGGGCAACGTGGCCTTGCACCCCAAGCTGAACATGAACATGCCAGCTCAACTGTTGCCAGTCCGCTCGCCAGTCCCAGCACGAATCCCTTCTTCCGCCGATCACCTGAGCCATCTATGGGAGGTACAATGTCTCCCGGCGTCTTTTCACAGTCATTTGGCGCAGCACAACCCGCACATCCTTCCACCGATTTTGACGATATATTTGGATCCAACGACAATAACAATGAGGCCGATGCTGGAGCTCAACCGTCATCTGAAGCTTTGAAAGATATGGAGTCCAGTAATATGTCTGTCCCTGCTGTTTCTGAGCCTCCTGCACCTCCTTTGGCTCAACAGATCAATTCTAGTGCACTTCCTTTCCGTGCCGATTTGGCTAGGTCAGACTCTTTTGGCTCTTCTGTCAGAGCTCAGCCACCAGCTAGTAGGTCTGGTATGTCGAACATCGGAACTCCACCACAAGTTCCTGGCTCGGGTGCCGCATCTGTCAATGGTGATATTGACACTCCTGCTGAGCATGATCGAAGTTTGACAGGACAATCTAGCCCAGCTGCTCCTCATAATCAACCTGACATTCATCATCCGCAGCCAGTGTCGCACTCCGCACAGTCCATGCCCGGTGCATTCCCTGACTCCATGCCTGGTGCATTTCCAGACGCTGACCACTCGAGGACTTCGACTCCGGTAACTGGAGTTTCTGCCGGCTTCAACGATACATCACCAGCAGCTCAAGCTATGCACCGAGTCTCGTTAGACCAAGCATCTCAGCCGGCGTCATCGGGTCCAAGCAGGTCGACCAGCGAATTTCCGCCCATACAAGAGCTTGACGTCGATGATAGTGATAGCGATGATGACGATCATAGCTTCGGTACAGCTTCTGGTCATCCGCCTGCTGGCCACTCACCTGCGACTATGCTCACCGAGCCCACTCACAGCAACAGCACAGCTTTCGCAGAATCATCTTCCGAAATACCTGCGGCACAACCCTCCGTTGCTGAGCTTGTGGAGGACGACAGTGTTCGCGAGCAACCACCACCTTTGGAAGCTCAAAAATCACCTCCTACTTACAACGACGCCTCTCCAACCTCGCCTAATGGTCACCAAAACCCTAATGAGTTCCCTAAAGAGTACACCGGCTTGTTGCCTTCTCGTGAACCTGTTACTTCGCCTATCAGCGAGCCGATTCAGCAGACACCTCAATCGATTGTAACATCATTCGATAGTCACGGTCCGGGAAGCTTGCCTTCGACCACTTATAGCATTGCCGGAAGCAATGCGCAAGAGAAACCCTTCCCAGGCACCAATGGTTTCCCTCACCTCGAGTCAGTAGGACAGCACACGGCAGCTTCTACGACTGCTCAGGCGCCTGTTGACGACTTTGACGCCGACTTTGATGACCTTGATGAAGCTCAAGTTGAAGAAGATGAGCACACCCAGGATTCGTTTGTTAGTACTGGCGCAAGGGGAGCAGAATTCGACCCGGCTTTTGATTCCCCGAGAAGTGCGCAGGCTGGCACAACGTCATTTGGTAGCTCAAGCCAGTTTCCTCAGCCGGCTTCAAGCTCGAGCAATATCAATGGGGCAAGCACATCTGCAACTTCTTATCAACCATCATATATGCCGTGGATGAACAACTCAGCTGCCTTGGCGCCAGCCACAACTGCTCTGAACTTTGGTGGTGGTACGCCATCAGTAGCTTCTGCATCACAAGCACCTACATCACAAGCACCCAAACCTCAAACAAGGACATATGGTCCAGCACCACCTCCTCGGCAAGGACCTCCAGCCCAGTCTTCTGGTAGCAACACAGATTGGGACTCGATGTTCTCCGGATTCGATAATGCCCCTACGGCAAAGGCTGCTGTTCAACCACTTTCGCAACCGAAAGCCTCATCGTATGGTTTCGATGATGACGAAATCACATCAGCACCAGTTCAGCCATTGGCAAGAACGACAACCAATTCTTCCATTAGATCCCCCAGTGTCAGATCACCTGCTCCGCCTCCATCTTCTTACAGGCCGCCACAACAGCGTCCCGCTCCGGTTGGTCGTGCATTGACGACGACAGGAGAGCATGACGACCCATTCTTGAAGAATCTGACTGGTATGGGCTTTGAGAGAGGAGCTGCCTTGAATGCGCTGGAAAAGTTTGATTATGATATTGACAGAGTAAGCTAAATATCCTTTTACATGCGAAGTTGCCAATTGCTAACGCTGGAATAGGCCACGGAATATCTTACTAAAGGACGTTGATGGGTTGGCGAGTACATGCTGCGAAGCTTTGGCATATGTAAAACGAGCTTTGTAAAATAGATATGAATATGATTTTGTCCACAATTGGCGTCCACTATATGTGATGGATAAGGCATCCGGTATTAGCAGTAGAGACATGAACGACGAAGATGAAACATGTTAGCTGTATGCTAATAAGACCCAAGCTGAAACACGCGGCCGTTAAAGCTTGATTGCTCCACTAAAAGGCTTAATCGTGTATCTCATCTTCTTATTTCAAGCTCGATGACGAGCCTCGTCTCAACAAGTCGTGCGAAAGGATCTGGTCACACACGACCGACCTCCGGTACCGTCCATTTCTTCCATGCTTCATCTCGTTTCTTTCTCACCTCACGACGTGTGACCGACACGCTCATTCCTAATGACCAGACTCCTCACGACGCGGTCCTTGTTCCTTACCTTTATTGTTCTTGCATTATTCTATTTTCTCTTACAGTCGACTTCTTCTATTTTCGACCCCAACGAACTAGGATCAACTTTACGCCAGCAGGCTGGCGTTACACAAAACTTCGTGCCGCAGGACGAGCATGTATGGACGCCTGAGACAGACTTGACGCTAGAAGCACCACACGTGAGCAAGAGAACATTGTGGTTAGGATGGATCTGTAGCTAATAGACATTCGAAAGAAGCTAGCGAATACACCGCAAGAAGAACCACACTTCCACACTGTCAAGCCAGGAGAAGCACAGATTCCAAGACCGACTGTCATTGTCGGCCAACCTGGAAAACCTCCACCTACCGTGGAGTCGCCAAGTTCTCTCCATAACCTTCCGCATCCACATACAACCATTCCTACGGAAGATGACAGTCACCATCCAGCTTTTGATCCCGTCCTGATCTCCACCTCAACCTCTTCAGCATCTTCACAAGATCCGCCTGTATATACTCGGGCATTGGTCATTGCCCGAACAAAAATAGAGATTGAAGAATCGGAAGCATGGACTGCAGAAAACACTCGAATCGACCCAAATCTTCGTGTGGTTCCCTACACCGTCGACGATCGTACCGCTCAATACCGTGTTCCCTTGAATAAAGGTCACGAATCTATGGTCTTCCTCACCTACATCATCGACCACTACGACGAAGACTTCCAGCCGCTGCCTGATGTTTCGATATTCATGCACGCATCCAAAATCACCTGGCACAACAACGACCTCCTCGACTCCTCCTCCATCAACATCGTCAAACACCTCTCGACACCCAAAGTTCTTCGCGACGGCTACTTCAATCTCCGCTGCCACCTCGACCCCGGTTGCCCAGCTCATCTACATCCGTCTGCAAACATCACAGATCCGCATCAACCCGAAGAAACGCAAATCAGGAACGTTTGGCCTATAATCTTCCCTGGCGAACCTGTCCCGGACGTCCTATCTCAACCGTGCTGTTCACAATTCGCACTTTCTCGCGACAGAATACTCACAATCCCCAAATCGCGCTACGAAGCCATCCGTAAATGGCTCATGACAACACATCTCCCGGATGTTATCACAGGTCGCATCATGGAATATGTCTGGCAGAAACTCTGGACGGGACAAGACGAATACTGTCCCGTGGAGCACGTATGCTATTGCGATGCTTATGGACTGTGCTTTGGCGATAAAACAAACTTTGACTTGTGGTTTGAAAGACGCAAGGAGTTCAGAGAGCTGGCGCCGAAACTGAATGCTTTTGTCAAGAAACAGGAAGTGGAGCCGGAGAAGGAGTGGTTGAAGGATCCAATGGCTGTAGCCCTTAGGAAGAGTATGGAGGGGTTGAGGGAGCTGTTGGGTATTACGAGGGACGCGGCTGTCGAGAGGGGAAGGGATCCGAGGATTAGAGCAGAGGAGGCGGGAAGAGTATGGAAGGAGGGAAATGGCTTCTGAGTCTGAAGCTCTGTTTTTAAGCGGCATAATGGTGCATATCCGGGGATTTCGGTCATATAGCTTCTGGAGCTCACTCATATGGCCTGAAGGCCAATAATTACTAGACACTATGTGAATAATCTACATCTAAGGAGAGGGAGTATCATACTTCTTATGAGTCTATAGAGCACTAAACATCTGCCTGTTTACAATCATAATTCATCGTCCTACAACGCTTTTACAAGAGTTGCTGTCTCTCACATCGACTTACAGCCAACCAGTTTGCCACGAGTGCCAAGAGATGCCCCTGAAAGCCATTGGCCACTCGTTCCTGCCTGGCTACAACATCTCCTATACTTGCATTTGCTTTGTCTTTATTGTTGTGACTGCGTTGTTTGTGACATTATTTGTACCTATATCTTGCTGGAAAGAACAAGAAAGATACTCCTCACTGTTGCACAAGCAAGAAGAAGTGCCTCCCTATCTACCATCATGACTTCATCGCCAGACACTCGTCCTATATTGTTCCTCGATATAGACAATACTCTCTACTCCAAATCCCACAAAGTACACGAAATGATGGGCGTCCTCATTGACAAATACTTTACCTCTCACCTTTCCCTCTCCCAAGCAGACGCAACCCATCTCCATACCCACTGTAAGTCCTTCATCGACCAGAGCCTTCCTCCAATCCCACTACCACTCCCAACCCTTAATCCATCCACCTCCCAAGCCAACCATCGAATACATCCAGACTACACACAATACGGCCTCGCAATCGAAGGTCTCGTCCGGCACCACCACATCGACCCCCTCGAATACAACGCCCAAGTCGACGACGCCCTTCCCCTCGAAACCGTCCTTCGCCCCGACGCCAACCTCCGCGCCCTCCTGGCCGACATCGACCGGACAAAGGTCAAAGTCTGGCTGTTCACAAACGCTTACGTCAATCATGCCCGGAAGGTTGTGAGATTGCTAGGACTGGGCGAATTGGATGCAGATGGGAAAGGAGAGTTGTTTGAAGGATTGACGTATTGTGATTATGGTGCTGCCACGGAGGTGGTGGAGGGGACGGACGGGAAGGGAGAGAAGGAGATTAGGGGGTTTGTGTGCAAACCGTATCGGAGGATGTTTGAGAAGGCGATGGTGGAGGCGGGGTTGGGGCTGGGGGAGGGGGTGGCGGAGAGGTGTTTTTTTGTTGGTGAGTTTGAGCTTTGTATACTACAACTGACGTGTCATTGTGATTGTGCCTGAATTGGTTTTTCATGCTGATGAGATGCCTTTGTTTGACAACAACGCAGCTTTTTAAAGATGATATGACCATTGCTAACATCTTTCTCTCTCGCCTCCCAGACGACTCAGCACTAAACTGCCGCGCCGCAGCCGCACTCAAATGGACTGCCGTCCACCTAGTTGAATCAGATGAACCTGCTCCAGAGCAAAAGGCGTCACAGTTTCAAATACGCACGTTGTATGAGTTGCCTGACTGTTTACCGCAGTTTTTTAAATCAAGATCTGGGGCAAAAAAACATACAGGTCATAGCACGAATGGAACGAATGGGATGACGTGAGGGGTAGGTGAATACTGTCGAGGGGATTGGGTGCAAAGAGCCGCTTTGGATCTTGGTTTAGTAAGGTGGTGTGAGGATTTCTATACTGATGTGGTGAGCTGATGATTGGAATTGTATGACATGGACTCTGGGCGAGGTCATGGTGCGTTATTGCGCACACGACTGACTATCGACCCGGAGAGTGATTAGGCAGGTCTCGAAGAAGCGAGACGAACTTAACACCTAAGGCATTGATCGGTCTCATTGCTGCGCAGGACGTACGGCCCACATAACATTTGTCAGGATCATAGACTTTCAGAGCTTGGAAATATTTCAGCTGTGAACTATCATTAGATATACCCCTTGTTCAACCTCTAACTATCGTCTGCACAGCTATCATGCAATCTGGCTCAACAATACTGCATTGAGACCAGTGACACAATGATATGTTGTGGGCATCACACCATCATACAGTCCCATTTTTTCCACGCTGGCCAATGAGACGCTCACTCAGTCATTCTCTTACACCCCTTCTATCAATCCTCAGCACCCCTCATCGGACCTTCTCCTCCACCACATCTTCCTCCACAGCCCTTCTCCCGTGCACTCCCAGCAGCGTCCACATAAAACAGCAGATATATCTCTATCATTGATACTAATCATGCACGAGATGAACGACATTGTAAGCTAAGTAGAGCATGAGCATGGAAGATCAGAATGTGAACGGTGTACCAATGGCATAGTAGGAACAGTTTAGCTCCGGCATTACGAGATGCTCTTTCCTCGTGTACACGAGTTCCCAAATCTTGCTCGTAGACACAAAAAGCGGCGATGAGGGAGGGTATCATACTTCTGCTTTTATTCCGAGGTTACTTGTGTCGGAAGCGAGCTAGGGCGCAAACAATGAGGTCGATTAATCGAGTTCCTTCCATCTTACTTCGTCTGCATCGCCTCCAACAACCCATCACCACCTCTCTTCGTCTCCACCGCCTTAAACACATCACCCGCTCTACCTCCCTCCTCGCCTTTCTCAGCTCTCTGATACGCCTCCTCACTCCTATCAATCAATATGGCCAATTCCTCATCCGTCAGCAACCCCTTCGAGCCTTCCTCATAATCCTTGCCTCCAAAATCCAACCTTTGGCCGTCTTCAGCACCCAGCATCCTCTTCAACTCAGCAATACCGTCTTCGTCCTCATCTTCCTCTTCTTGAACTTTACGTTTTTTGTTGGCTCCGGCACCACCTTTGAGCCCATCTTTTCGGATGACTAGTTTTTCCAGCCGTCGCTTACCTTCAGCCTTTTCGAGGAGCACTTCCTCGACTGTACCGCGAGTCGCAAGGCGGTAGACTACCACATTCCGTCTTTGTCCAATACGATGAGCCCGATCTTGCGCTTGCAAGTCTTGCTGCGGATTCCAGTCAGAGTCGAACAAGATTACTGTGTCTGCAGCTGCTAAGTTGATGCCTTGACCACCTGCACGTGTGCTGAGCAGGAAAACACGATGTTGTGATGCAGGGTCATTGAATGAGGCGATGAGCTTCCGGCGGTCGACTTGAGATGTGCCACCAGTGATGAGGCACGAGGGGACGTGTAGAAGGTGGCGGAGATAGAGTCGGAGGAGGGAAAGTTGTGTTTTGAATTGGGAGAAGATGAGGATCTTATGATTTGTGGGTGAAGCAAGAAGAGCTCGTAATAGCCTGTCTAGGAGTAGCATTTTACCTGATGCTGTGACAAGTGGCGTGTAGTCGATGTTCTCGTCGTCTTTATTATTAAGCTCCTCTTCGTCATCGTCGTCCTCGGCGTCACCGTCATCGAGGTCGAGGTTAGGGAAGGGATCGTAGAAGTTATGAGGCGAATTGCAACAGAGCCTGAGTTGCATGATTGGATTCTGAAGCTTCTTCTGTCCAATGAGCTTCTTTGCTAATGCTAGATTCTCGGCACGCTCAAGCTCTTCGGGATCCTCGCTTTCCTCCTCCTCGTTCACAGCCGAGTCCTCTCCGTTCTCGACGCGCTCGAAGTAAGCATGGTCGCTAACCTCTTCATAGTTTTGACGCCGCTTCGCTCGAGTGGCTCGGCCGTTAGTCGAGGTCGTTGAGGCTGCTACAGAGGCGGGCGTTGATGCTCGGCTAACTTTGGCGAGTTTGTTGTTCGGTGTTGAAGCTCCACTTTGGAGTCCTCTTTTGCGCTTCAGATTGCTTGCACGGCTGGCAGGTCGAGAAGGTTCTGGTGTGCCAGCAAGGCTGACATCACGACTCAAACTCTCAAATGCTCGCTCTTCCAGGTATGCACGGCTGTTTCCATGCAGAATTTCCTGGTAGAGCTCACGCTGTTCCTTTGTCAGTGGGGCGTACAGTACATACTCGCGCTTCTTGGGCATGGAGTGTTCTACATCTGCCTTGATTCGCCGTAGTAAGAATGGCTTCAAGATGGCGTGTAATGATGTCACGAGACTGCGTCTGCGCTCCTCAGACAGAATCTGCTCATATCCGTTTTTCTCTTTCAGTGCGGAAAAGTCGAACCAACTTTCGAAGCTCTCGAGCTTATCGAAGATGTCTGGCATTAAGAAATGTAGCAACGACCACAACTCAGCCAGGTTGTTTTGGAGTGGAGTACCAGTAATCAGGAGTCGATTAGCAGATTGGTAGGACTGTAGCTCGCGTATTAGGCGACAATTGAGGTTCTTCAATCGATGTCCTTCATCAATAATGATAAATTTCCAGCCATAATGTGCAAGATGTTTTCGGTCATTCATGCAGATTTCGTACGATGTGCAGACTACGGGGAACTGCTCACTTCCCGGATTTTTGAACTGCTTCTTTCTGATGTCCGCTCGTTCTTGTGGTGTGCCGTGGTATAATACAACTGGGATAGTGGGTGTCCACCTCTTGAACTCATCAACCCAATTGCCAGTCGTACTCAGTGGACCAGCCACTAAGAATGGTCCGTTGACGCCCTTGTTCCTTAAGAAGGCAAGTAGTGAAATCGTCTGTACAGTCTTTCCCAATCCCATCTCATCTGCCAGTATCCCGTTGAGTCCGTTTTCGTATAACGAACATAACCATTCCAGACCCTCCAGCTGATACTGCCTCATTGTACCGCCCGTAACGAGGTCGGGCTGTCTTGCTGACTGCAGATTTTGGACACCAATCTCGCCTGGCTTGATACCGTCGTCTTCCGCCTTCGCAGCCTCCTGATCCAACGCCTCCTGTATCGAGGCTCCTTTGCCAGCCTCTTCGAGGTCCTCCTTCTTCAGAAAGTCAGTAATCCTACTCGTCTCCTTCTTCAATTTTGGCTGAGGCTGCTTTCCTCGTCGGCCTCGTTTCCCACTGGCTTGTGTCTCTTGCTCTTCCTCGTCACCACCATTTGCTGCTGTTCTGGTTGACCGACGCTGTGATGCCTGAGCCGCCTTCTCAACATCATCTGCCCATTTCTGTGCCTTCTTCGAATCTTTCTCATCCTTTGCTGCATCGGCTTGTTCTTGTTTCTGCATTTGCTGGAGCATTATTGCTGAATACAGCTGTGTATACCATCTATGTTAGCCAGCTTCTTCGCGCGAGAACGTCGACTGGCGAGGATTACACACGAATGCTACTGACCTTACTCTGACTCAGCAGAAACTCCAGAGCCTTGAATTTTGTGTCAACGCCATCTTTGCCTCCTTTGATATCTGCTTCTCTCTCTCTTTCTAGCCGTGAAGCACGTTGCTGCTCTTCCTTGCTGCTCCTAGCGCGCATCCGCTCTTCTTCGGCGCGCATCGTGCCAGAAACACCCTCCATGTCATTGGCATTGGCATCGAGGTCGGCGGTCATATTTGTGGTCGTTGTTTAGGGGGAATATGGGTTATATATCTTCGATTAGCACTGTTAGCAATACACTCACGTTATTCATATCAAGCAGGCGAGCGCTGAGCATAATATCAAGCAAGGAAGGCAACGGTGAAGGTATACGCTCCCTTCGATCACGTCGCGTAGAAAAGTGCGATGACGCGCCGTAGCAATTTGCATCCAAATCGGGAAGTAGATGACGGAATTCATGGGTCGGTATGTATTGGACATCATGGACATTACGGCGGTTGTGCTCTGCTATCGAGGGTATTACATCGAAGTACCGTCTTCACGCTCCTCTACCAGCCTCTCTCCTCGGCCCAGGTCCACTTCTTCTTCTCACTAACATCCTTTGTATTTGCTCCGTTACCATTCTTATCACTCGCCTGGTTCAGCTCTTTGACCTTGCCAACATCTGCACAGTCTCCATCCATCATACGTGTATCATCCAGAGGCGATATTTTCATCGGTGAAGACCACCAAAGCTCCGCAGATGGAGCAGGAGGCGGTGAGAGATAGACGGGGTCCTCCGTGCGAGGTGGTGAAACCTTGACCGACGATGTTGCTGCGGTCAATGACGATTCGTGAAGAGATTTTGTGCCGTGAGGTGAGGTTTGTTGATGGACATGCGATACGTGTGAAATGGAATGTGAACTTTGCCCGGGACTCTGCGTGGATCTCGGTGCAGTAGGCTGACCAAGCCGCATCTGTCGGGGTCCTGTTGGGATAGGAGTCATGTTTGTATTTGAGAGAGGGCGGTATCTTGTAGGTGGTGCCGGTCTTTGAACGGACAAAGGCGCAGTCGGAATTGGTTGGGTATTGGAATCTGCAGAAGCAAGATATTGAGCTGCCAGACGTTGTAATAAAGGGTCGTGAGTCGCTTTGTTCTTCTTTTGAGAATTGTGTTGAAGAATATCTACGTAATACTCCCTGTACACAGTCAGCTCCTCTTCTTGTACGAAACAACGTACCAATGAGCAGGAAAATTCTGAAATAGTTGTACCGGAAAGGGGGTATATAAGTTGATGGTCGATAACAATAATGGTGTTCGGTAGTCGTAATGTTGGAAGATCGATGGAACCGTTCGTGATCGTGGTCTCGTCCGGGAGAAACCATAGGTCCGATAGATAGCAGTATATAAAATCTTACAAAATCTCGAAGCCGAAACCAAAAACAATAGCAAACACCAAGATCAATATACGTACTCTTCCACCTCTTCTAGCCGGAAAAAATCTTTAATCATGACAGTCTCATCTTTTGCTCTTTCTGGATCCAGCATGAATCTCACTGTGCTGTCTTTCTGCCTTTCGCTCGGAGCCACCGACTGACTTGGTGCAGGATTTGGCACAGGTGACTTGGGAGATGGCGGTGGAGAAGTCTTTGTTGCAATGATCTTGCCGTTGGCGAGCCGAATCCCAGTTTTCTTCTTTTCCTCTACTGGCGGTGGGGGTGGGGGAGCGGGTTTGGGGTCCTGCCATTCGGTGTATCGTGGATATTTGTGCTCAGTTGCTTCTTGGTTTAATTGGATGCGAATGTTGATGAAGGTGTCGAGGGCGTAGTCTGGCCCAATGAGGGTTGCTGCGCGATGGATTGTGTAGAGGTCGAGCATGTCCAGCAGTGTTTCTAAATAAGCCGATCTGTTAATGAATGTGTCTTTCCCACTCAATGCAGAACGTACCCATGATCTCAGGTCGAGTTGTAGCCCAGCGCTCGTAGTCGAAACCGTGTTCAGACTTGACAGTCGACATGTCTACATCGCAAATCCTGATCGCAAGCTCTAGGGTTGCTAGCGCCATTGTCTGTGTAGACTGCTTGAGTGGAATGAAAGTACGATACATATCAAGCGCTATCTTGTAAGCTGCTGCACCAACATGCTCGTTGAGACTACAACTCCTCACAAGCTTCATCAGAATCTTCTGTGGATAACGATTGCGAAAGTCGAAACCAGAAGCTTCGAGCATAAGTCGCTCTAGGCCGAGTATTGTTTTCGAATGTGCCTCAAAGAGCTTTTATTAATTTAGCCAAAGTACCGAGATCAGTATTGGAAGAAAACCTACAGCATCGTCTGAGCTGAGATGTTCTGCTTGAGGCAGCTTGAGGTTGTAGGCTGCACACAAGATATCTCGAGACTTTTTCAGAGTGTCTTCGATCTTGCAGGCATTGAATAGAGCTGCTGCTGCCGCGTCCTACAAGCAATTCAGAAATGATCGCGCGACTCAAAGATAGTTCTTACCCTGAAGTCATATTCACCGTCTTGATGTATGAGTCGAAATTTGTGATAGTACACACAAGCGGTGTTGTATGTCCGTATAGGACTAGGTAACATTTGTCATAAGCACGTCGCCAATCTGATGCGCAAATCAACCTACAGTTGTAGTGCTCGCCGCACGCTATCAATCCAAGCCGCACCTTGCAACCTCTTGCCATCCTCCTTTGTTTCGGTCGTGCCGTTCTGTTTCATGCACTCCTGAATCTCCTGCTCGAAGACATAAGGTTTGGCTACCTGGATATAGGCAGGGTGCGGCCCATTGTTTGGAGGCAGTAGTTTCGGCATTTTCGTTGTTAGTGCGCGTCTTCATTCAATCGTGCATCATTGAAATAGTCCAATATTTGATCACCAACACGCGAAGAGACGAAGGTGTGAAGTCAAGGACGCGAGAAACAGTAAATCTGTTGACACTTTTACTTGTGCTTCAGGGCTTGGACTGAAGCTTGCTGCAGATAGTCGTTACAACTTACAGGGCTGGGTATCTAGCGATATTCGCCACTGCCAAGACCCTGAAGCTTGTTCGAATCACCAAGACTTGCACGGTATTCTTCACGATTGACATTTGACCTCACCGTCGCCTAGACCAGGCAGCGGTTTTGTTTGTTTCGCTTCGCCAGGCGTCATGGAAGTGGAGGGACAGCATAGTAGTGGCAAAATATATAATTTGCTCTATTTATATATGAATTTATAATACATGATGCTGTTTCGCGCTGTTCTCTTCTCGCGCCTGGAGTGTTTGGTATCTCACCTCGTAGTCGTCATCAATGTGTAAAGAAAAAGAGAAAATTGTGGTCGCACTTGCATACGAAGTATCACAACCAACCACGCTCAGCGACCAATGCTGTGTCCCCAAACCTACTCCCCATCGTGTATCGCTCAAACACTTGATCGTGCTCTCATCTCGCCACCAGTACCATCCACCTTAGCGCAACAGCATCTTGAGATCGTCAAGCTTAGCCTTGGCGGCTTCAGCCTTACTCAATTGCTTCATAGTGCTCCTCTCAATCGAGAACTCCGCCAACGCCATCTTCTTGTCCTGTAGCTTCAAAATCTTCTGCTCAATGGTGTCTGCCATGACAAATCTCTTGATGATGACTTCTCTAGTCTGCCCAAGACGGTGAACCCGCTCAACAGCCTGAGCTTCTGCGGCTGGGTTGTAGTTTGGCTCCATAGTGTAGACACGAGAAGCCGCTGTCAGGTTGAGACCAAGACCGCCAGCTTTGAGTGACACAAGAATCACGTTGACATCGTCTGCAGCTTGGAAGTTGTTGATGGCCCTGGTGCGTTGGCTGAAAGACATAGATCCGTCGAGACGAGTGGTAGGAATGCTTGCACCAATCAAGGCATGTTGAATCAGATCGAGGTGGCTTGTCCATTCTGAGAAGACGACAGACTTGATAGGACGCTCGTCGGGATGTTCATCACTCCATCGCTCATGCTCGTGAAGATCGTCCAGAAGAGCTTGGACTTTGCTAGAGGGGCCAGCGTAGCGAGCGAGATTCTTGGCGAACTTGGACTTGCGGATCGTCTCCTGTGCGGCTTCATCTGCAAGCATCTCGTTGCGCCTAAGCTCGAAAAAGGTTATCCGGATCCAGTTCGAACAGATTGGGCATTCGGCGTAGTTGTCAACGCTGGCATTGTCCTTGAGCTCTTGTCGTAGTGTATCAACACACTTCGTACAAACAAGCTGATTGCATGGCATGAGATATCCAACCAGCTCGTCCTCCTCATCCTCATCTGATTCATTGTACTCTTGTACTTTCTCCTCGGAGATAGTGAGGTACCGCTGGCATCTGGCACAGAAATTGACGTTGGAATCTTTCATGATACGGTACATCTCAAATGCTTGTGAAGCAGGGCGGTCCGGACGGTCGTCGTTGTCATCTTCAAGATCAATAGCGTTGTTGGCATTGAATCCTTTTGCCAATTCCCAATCCTCGTCAGAGAGCATGTCACTACCGTGGGCAGATATCATGCGAAGACGACCAATAGCCTTCAAGACATGTGCGTAAGCTTTGCCACCCATTCCACCATTCTTGTTCGTCATTGCATCGAATTGGCCCTGCGTGTTGCGAGAAAACTGCTCATAAAGACTACGCTCAGCGTCAGTCATCTTGAGAGTCACGATCGTTTCGATACGAGGTGGGAGGTCGATCTTGTCTTTGAGGCGGCGCAAAGTGATGGCATCAACAAGTAGACGAAGCTTAGGAATCGCCTCAGCTTGTCCAGTACGCAATGGAGTAGTGATGTAGCTTGCGAACATGCCAGGCTCGTCAAAAGGTCTGATGCGAAGAAATTTGATAAGAGCACCCAGGTCATCGAGACGGTTTTGCACGGGAGTGCCAGTAACAGCCCAACGACGCTCTGCAACAAGATTGCAACAGGCTTTAGATTGTCCAGTGGATGTCTTGCGAATGGTGTGGGCTTCATCAAGCACCACACGAAACCAATTCACCTCCATCAAAGGGCTATTG
>Ga0160429_1000469_pt1 | contig 36901 bp, 24 predicted proteins | sample SolpanmetagenomR_FD_108199 | JGI IMG/M metagenome (GOLD analysis project Ga0160429, IMG submission 108199) | Solar panel surface microbial communities from Lawrence Berkeley National Laboratory, California, USA - R | ecosystem: Engineered > Built environment > Solar panel > Unclassified ... | reverse complement strand
GCTGTTGGGGCTGTTGGGGCTGTTGGGGCTGTTGGGGCTGTTGGGGCTGTTGGGGCTGTTGGGGCTGTTGGGGCTGTTGGGGCTGTTGGGGCTGTTTCGCGAAGCGAAACAGCCCCAACAGCTAGCTAAAAACTGCTCAACCTGCCTAAACTGCTCGGTAAAAACTGCCCTAGCGGCCTCAAGAACTGCGTAAACAGCCCAAACAGCCTGCTAACCTGTTTCCCCTGCTGGCTGAAACTGCCCTGCCGAGCTCAGAAACTGCCTAAACTGCCTGAAGTGCTCCCGTCGGCGCGCCGTCGCTAGTTTTCTGTCCTTCTCAGCCACTGCTGCTGTGTGTTCGCCTAGCAGCTTTGCAGGGCCCTCGGGCAAGCTACCTACGCAAGCTAGGCTAGCTCTGCCGCAGCAAAAAGGTCCAAAAGGCTGCTTTGGGGGCTGCTGCGCGAGTCCTAGCTGGTACGTAGTGGGCGCGTTGTCAGCCGCTGGTGGCCAGCCTACTGGCGTTAGCCCAGGTATTTAGGCAGGCCCCGGCCGCTGGGCCCCGGCGGTAGCTGGCTCGGCTCCTGATAGGGCGTTTGTTCGGCGACGAAGGCCACGTGTTCCGGGGAGAGCAGCGCCAGTAGTTGACCGGGTACCACCCGCCACAGCAAGGCCCGGCGCCTGGGTTGGTAGAATAAGGTGTGGCCTAAATAGCGCAACTGGACAAACACGAACGTTTGCCCCAAACTGGGCAATTCGAGCGGCACCCGGGGGGCGTCGCTCGTAAGCAGGCCGGTGGGTAACCAGTCCAGCGGGTCTAGCACCCGAGCGGCGGCTACTGGAATAGGGGACGCGGCGGGCTCCGAGAAAGCTTGCACCACCTTTTTGCCTAGGCTCACGCCCAGCTGGCCCAGCGCCGAAGCGGTACCAAGTACGGCCAGGTTCTGCAGGTTCCAATCCAGCGTCTGCGCGGCGGGCGTGCTCGCCCCCCCACCCGGCGGGACAGGTCCCGAGAGCGGACCCTGAGCGGGCGTAGTCGCTCCGGTTGGCGAGGCCTGGGCTTTGCGGGCGTAATAGGCCAGGGTACTACAGGAGTGACTGCAATAGATGCGGCGCTTATGCGCACTCTCGAAGGGCTTGGCACAGTGCACACACTGCCGTTGTTCAGGGGCTCTTTTCCGGTAGACTCGCATAGGGAATAAGGTAGTTTTGACTCAAGTTTGCACAAATTTGAGTCAAAACTACCCCAAGTGGGGGGCATCTCCTAGCGCACTTAGGGGGTTTGCGGTTCGCCCTACTAAGCCGCGAGAAGCCAGGGAGAGGAGGTAGGCTCCGAAAGGTGTGCTTTTCTGAGCCTCCTAGCCAACTACACAAGGGGCTTTAAAAGGTTTACCCCCCCTTAAAACCACTATTTAAGCGTCTCTTAACTAGTAACGAAAGAGTCCCTGTGGACTGTTAGCCACGTTGGTGAAGCAGACTCACCGGGTATAAGCCGCGCTCAAAAAGGGCTAGGTGCTGCGGTAGGTTGGAAAGGATGCTCTCCAACCGGTCAAGGGAAGACTCATACCCATAGCTGCTGGTTCTGCGGAAGGCTTCCCGGATAGGCAAGTGGCCCACTCGTTCAAAGCGGTCTTTCAGCCCTAACATATCCAGGTGGGTCACCAAGTGGTAACTCAACCCCAAAAAGCAATTAGGCTTTAAGCAACCCTGCTGCCACAATTCGTCTACCCCAGGTTGCTGCGCCAAGGTCTGGGCGAGGGTATACCCGGACTCAATTGGGCGGCCCATCACGCTACAGGCTAGCAAGTCAGCTGGCGTCGGTGGGACTAGGCCGTGGTAGGTAGTGAGCACTAAATTGTAGGTGCACTGACCCCGGTATTGCGTGATCCCGACACAAAGCAGCGCTCGGTAGGAGCCATCCGGCACCCAGAAGGCCAGCACCTCGTCTACTTGAAAAAAGAACTGGGTTACGCGCCGGTAACGCTTCCGTTTGCGCGGCTTCAGATTGGGCTGCGATAGTTTCTGGTGTAGCCGGTCGAGGACCTGCTGTCGTTGCCTCCCCGTTTTAGTATCCACTTCTCGCGTCCAGAGTGCTACGCCAGCTTGCCGGGCAATAACGCGTGTTACCTCGGCCAATACGTCCGGCGTCAACGCGCCCAGTTCCCAGAAGGCCAGGGCATACGCCGTGACAAAAATTTCGTGATAGAAGTCGGCTTCTAAACCATATTCTTCTTGTGTGAAGGGCATTTCGGCGCGAATGGCCTCAAGGCTAGCTCCACTATCATAGAGATCCATGATCCTCTCATAGGTATCGTGGGCTAAATCGCCATCCAGTATCTTAACCCCGTCCGTTGCCATTAAGCAGGTAGTGAAAAATTGTCTTATGCCACCTCGTGCTGGCAAAGTACTACGCCGGGCGCCACAACATAGCAGACCAAAACCGTCACTCTTCCAAGCCTCGGCGGATAAGAAAGCTTATGTGAAGGGAATTTTCCAAGGAACCAAAGGGGAAATGATACTTTTCCCACTGCTTATAAAGTGCTATTTTTGAGAGGCTTTACTATTGCATTTTAACCCTGTGACTGATTTCGACCATTTCGCCGCCCATATTCAAAACCTCATCGCGGCTAATCCAGACTGTTTTGATTTTGGCGACTTCGGAACGGGCACGTCGCTAGCGTGGATAGAGAAGGCGCAAAGGCGTCTAAAAGTAGTGTTTCCCGCCTCCTACTGTTGGTGGCTGCAACACTATGGAGGAGGGCAAATTTATGGGGATGAGGTATTTAGTATTTATGAGCAAGACTTTGACCAGGTTGTTGGTGGCGATGTAGTGTATATGAATGAACTCGCACGTCGTCGACAATGGCCTGCTGAGCATTTGCAAATCATGTGTACGGACCAGGCGCTAGACTTTTATATTGACCTAACCCAAGTTATAGGCGCAACGGAATCACCCGTTTATGTGTCGCAAGGAAAAAATACGCGCTTGTATGCGACTAACTTCTTCGATTTTTTAGAGAAGCAGTTAGCGGATACTTATCTAACGTTTTAATAGATAAGCGAATATCCTCCTCTAAAAGTTAAAGGGGTAATAAGGCTTTATAGTCGAGCTTGTCACGTTTCTTAAACGAACGTTGAGGAACTGTCTTGTAAGATAGTTTAAAGCACCCGGAGTGTCTCCACCAGGCAGTACAATATGAAGGCAGATCAATGCATTTCCTGCTGGTAGGATATTAATATGGATATTGTCCCACGCTGCTATAAGTTCCGGTATGCCGCGATTAATTGAGGAGGCTAGCCCTCTTCTTTCGGACTCCGCGACGCGCGAGCGAGACAAAGCCTACGTCGCGGCGTGGCGCTCACCCCACCTGGCTGGTGGCTGACAAGGCTGGCTGAGCGCGTAAGAAGCCAAGACGACTACTGAAGCCAACTGGCCAAAAAGATGCCCTTTTAGCCTCTTCAGTTGGGTCGATTACTTGCTAACTGCCTGCGAGTGGGGCAGGTATTGGGCCCTCCCCTAGCTTCCCAAGCTACCCATTCGGGGCGAAGGCGTATCCCCACGGGGTTCGTACTTTGCTACGCTCACCCGTTTTGCGTCCCCCGTGCCTACTGCGCTGCCCACCCCGTTGCCCCTTAGCCTGCTGCCCGAGCTACTCGACGTTTGCCTAAGCGGCGTCAACATCCTGCGGCCCTGCTATGAGGCGGCGGGCACCCTCACGGACTTTGCCATTGTCTACCTCAACCCGGCGGGCCAGCGCATGACGGGCCTAGCGGCGCAACCGGGCGGTACGCTGCTGTCGTATTTCCCCAGCAGCATCGCCACCGGCATTCTGACCTACTACCGCCGCGTGTACGAGGCCGGCGCTACCGATACGTACGAAGTGTATTACCAGGCCGACGGCTTGGACAACTACTTCCAACTGGCGGCCCGGCGCAGTGGCGACTTGCTGGTGGTCAGCTTTACCGATACGGCGGACCAGGACCGCACGCCCGCGGAGCAGGCCCTACGCGCGAGCCAGGCCCGCGAGCAGGCCGCCTTGGCCGAAGCCCAGACGCAGCGCCAGCACCTCTACCATGTGCTCATGCAGCTACCCGCCCAAGTAGCTGTTTACCAAGGCCCAGACCACATCTATCAGCTTGTCAACCCCAACTATCAGCGCAAGTTCCCGCACCGCGCCTTCGTTGGGCGGCCGTTTCGCGAAGGCATGCCCGAAGCCGAGGGGCTAGGGGTAGTTGCCCTCTTTGACCAGGTGTACCAAACGGGGGAGCCCTACTACGGCCACGAGTTGGAGGGCTGGTTTGACTTCGGGGGGCACGGGCAGCCGGAGCAGTTCTTTTTTGAGCTTTCCCTGCACCCGCTCCGCAATACGCAGGGCGAGGTGCAGGGGATACTCGATTTTAGCTACGATGTCACCGAGCAGGTGCTCGCTCGCCGGCAGTTGCAACAACTAAACCAGGAGCTGGAGTCCCGGGTGCAGCAACGTACCCAGGAACTCCTAGCCGCGCAGGCGGCCACCGAGCGCCAGCGGTGGCAGTGGCACGAGCTTTTCAGGCAGGCCCCGGCCAGTATCTGCATTTTCGACGGCCCCGAGTGGGTGTACGAGTTTGTGAATCCGCGCTACCAAGCCATGTTTCCGGGTCGTGAACTGCTAGGCAAGCGCCTGGTCGATGCCCTGCCCGAAGTAGCCGACCAGCCGCTCATGACCATTCTGCACCGCGTCTATGACACGGGCGAGCCCTTCGAAGTCAGCGAGATGCTCGTGCCCCTGGCCCGAACAGCGGAGGGGCCCGTCGAGGACATTTACTTCGACCTTACCTACCAGGTGCGCCGCAATGAGGCCGGGCAGATTGATGGCTTCACCACCTATGCCTACGACGTCACCGAGCGGGTATTGGCCCGGCGCGAGCGCGAAGCTCAGCAGCACCTACGCCAGCTCAACGAGGAGCTGGAAACGCGGGTGCAGCAGCGCACCCGGCAGCTGGAAACCCAGCGGGCCGGCCAGCAGCGCCTCTTTCGGGAGGCCCCGATGGCGCTGGTGGTGCTGCGCGGCCCCCAGTTTATTATCGAGCAGGCCAACGAGCGGGCCGAAGCCATCTGGGGCGTGCCGGAAACCGAGGTGCTGGGGCGCCCCCACTTCGAGGCTGTGCCCGGCTCGGCTGGCCAGGGCTTCGAGGAGCTGCTGACGGGCGTGCTGCAAACGGGCACGCCGCTGGTGTTGCCAGAAGTACTCATCGAACTGAAGCGGGCGCACACCGGCCGGCCCGATAAGGGCTACTACAGCGTCATCTTCCAGCCTCTGCACGATGAGGACGAGCACGTGAATGGCATTGCCGTGATGTGGGTAGAGGTCACGGACCAAGTGCTGGCGCGCCGCCAGGTGCAGGACCTCAACGCGGAGCTGCAAAACACCAACCAGGAGCTGCACACCAGCAATAACAGCCTGACGCGCACCAACGCCGACCTGGACAACTTCATCTACACGGCCTCGCACGACCTGAAAACGCCCATCAGCAACATCGAAGGGCTGCTGCTCTTGCTGGACGAACTGCTGCCCCCGGCCGTGCAGCAGGACGAGTTAGTGCAGCCCATTCTACAGCGCATGCACGACTCGGTAGAGCGCTTCCGGCGCACGATTGACCACCTCACCGACGTAAGCAAGCTGCAAGCGGAGTTTGCCCAGCCCGCGGCAGTCGTGTCGCTGGCCACCGTCATTGAGGAGGTGCGCCAGGACTTATGGACTCAGCTCCGCGAAGCCGGGGCACAAGTGGCGGTGGACGTAGACGACACCCAGCCGCGCGTATTCTCCCCCAAGAACCTGCGCAGCCTCGTGTACAACCTATTGAGTAATGCCCTTAAGTACCGCCACCCCGAGCGAGCACCGCTGGTGCGCATCCGCTGCCAGCCGGCCGGCGACTGGCTGGTGCTCACGGTGCAGGATAATGGCCTGGGGCTGAGTGAGACGCAGCAGCAGCGCTTGTTTCAGCTCTTCCAGCGCCTGCACACCCACGTCGAGGGCTCGGGCGTGGGACTCTACGCCGTGAAGAAGATTGTGGAGCATGCCGGCGGGACCATCACCGTCGCGAGCCAGCTGGACGTAGGCACCACCTTTACCCTCACCTTTCCGGCCTAGGGGCTGGCTTTTCACCTCTTCTCCCGCGCCATGCCCCGTTTAGCTAGTGTGCTGCTAGTCGATGATGATTCGACCGCCAATTTTATCCATAAGACGCTCCTGGAGAGGGCCGGCGTGACCGAGCACCTCTTGGTGGCCGAGGATGGAGCGCAGGCCCTGCGCCTGCTGGCCACGGCCTGCCTGTCGCCGGACCAGGCCCAGTGCCCGGAGCTGATTCTGCTTGACCTGAATATGCCCGTGCTCAACGGCATTGAGTTTCTGCGCGCCTACCAGCTCTTACCCGCGGTCCAGCGACAAGGCATGGTCATCATGTTGCTCACCAGCGCCTCGGTCGAGCGGGACCTCGGGCAATTGCGGGGCTTGCCCCTCGACGGAATCTTGGAAAAGCCGCTGACGATGGCCAAGCTTAAGCAACTACTCGCCGAGTATTTTCCCACCTAGTACGCCTAGGGAATCCGTTGACGCGTGTAAAGGCTGATTCTGAAAGGTGCACCATATTGACCTGCCCATTTACGGCTTGCCCAACCCCCGTCACGTGCTGGAAACGCACTCGCGACGGGCTTTCTGAGCCAGCACGCGCGCGAGGTACTTCCTGAGCCCCCTACAGGTGCACAGCCTAATGCGTTAACTTGTCCATCTCCTCTCCCAACCCTCTATAGACTAGTTGCCGCCGTTGATGAGCCATCTGAACGCTTTCTTAACCCTTTTGGCGGTACTCCTCTCTCTTGGCACCACCCAGGCACAGCCCACAAAGACCCTTACTGGTCGGCTCCTAAGTGAGCAATTGGAAGGCATTGCGATGGCGTCCATTCACGCGCAGGATATGACCGTCATCGGGACAACGGACGGAGAAGGTTATTTTAAGCTTGACGTTCCTGTTGACACCCACACGCTTCTATTTGCCTTTGTGGGCATGGAACGGACCACCGTCAACCTGCGCACAGATTGTTCACTCCTTGAAGTAATTCTGCTCTATTCGGCTAGTTATGACTTTAGGTCAGTGCGGTACGTGAATAGAAAACGGTTCAAACGGTTTAAGCGCTTGCCTCAACTACAGCAACAGGCCTATGAGAAAGGTCTATTTAAATCCCGTATTCTTTGTGCTTCTCCTATCTTCACCAAGTGGGTGCCCCAGCCAACGAAGTGATGATTTGTAAGACAGCAAATCTCCGCCTACAGTCTGTAATCAACGGCCTAACGCTTGTAAAACGCTGCGGAGCTTGGCTATCTACGCTTCCTAGCTGCTGAAAGCTAGTCCCAAAAAACTGTGTTTTCGAGGCCTATGGTGTAGGTAGGGAAGTCATTCGAAAACCGGTAGGTTTGTGAATGACGCACTTCTTCAGCTTAGCATGGTACTAGTTCTCTTAGGTACAGAAATGATTACTCGCGAAGCGCTGCATCGGCAGCTTAAAGCGCGATTACAGTTGCCCGACTACTACGGGGAAAACCTGGACGCTTTATGGGATTGTCTGCACTACCTAGCGCTACCTCTCACGCTCCAGTGGCTCGATTTCACGGTGGCAAAACAGTACCTGAACGAGTACGCCGATAAGACTTTACGGACCCTACAAGAAGCACAAGAAGCTCTTCCTGGCTTTACCATAGAAGTAGTCGCCTGACGACGGTACTTTTAGCCTGCGTTCCACCAAGTCAACTGCTATGCGCTTTCACTCCACCCACTTACTAGGCCTGTTGGGTAGCATCAGTATCGGCGCCTTTACCCCTAGTGCGAATGCGATTGACCACTTGATTACTGACGCCGACGTCAGTGCGTTTTGGGACAAGGACCTGAACCTACGCCCGGCCCTCCGCTTTGAACACTATAACCCCAAGTATCCCCCGCATATAGCGTTCATCGCTGACTCGCTTGGGACACGTGATTGGTGGAAAACAGATTTGGACCATAACGGCGAAACCGACCTACTGATTTTCCGACGGGAAGGGGCGACGGAGCTCACGTTTGCGCTGGCTAACCATGGTACCTACCAGTTGGTATCCCCCACTTATACCTGGGACCGCGACCTAGTCTACCCAGTAGTGAAGCGCCTGCACGAAGCGAACGCTATTTTTCTCTACCATCAAACCCAACTTGGCTATGATGCCGAGGCGAAACGGTTTTTCTACAGTCCTCTGCTGTGCGACACACTCGTGTATGCCCAAGGCCACGTAGTGAACTACGTCGCCCACCCGCGTTCACATCGCATCACGCAAGTCATTGTGGAAAATAACGGGCGGTGTGAAGGCGACTGCCCAAGAGTACGAGTAGTTATCGATGCCCAGCACCTAGTTGGCTCGGCGGTGCGGGAGTTTAGAGAAGCGGGCAAGCGCTACCAAGGGACGCTAACAGCTACGCGCATTCAGGACATACTAGCAGTGCTTCAATACGCCAATTTTCCGGCGCTTGATTCGACTTACCAGGCGCGCATGTACGATCTAACGACGACCACATTGACGGTTGTGTATGACGGGGGTAAGCGGAAGGTAGTCCGTGACTATAGGTCAAGTGGGACATGTACGTTAGCGGTACTCTACGGCTTAGCCACCGACCTTAAATGGGTGCCGAAGAAGTAAGGATAACGTGCCAGCACGCTCTACAAAGAAGCTATTATATCAGCGAACAGCATGCTCATTACCCATCCAAAAAACGCTCGCTTGTTGGAATGATTCGTTCTGATATAGAGCATATAAGGCTCTTGCATTATGCTTTCAAAGATAAAAAGCCCATTCTATTTCGAATGGGCTTTAGTGTACACCAGTACACTACATAGTATACTGTCTTATACACTATCCATAGTCTACTTGGCAGTGGACTGTTTGGCTGACTCCTTAGCAGCTAATTTGGCCTCTTGCTTAAGCAACAAGTCTATTCCTTCAAGGATTAGGGCATGAACGGATATGGCGCTCGCGTTAGGTAGAGACTTGGCACGGTGGCGAATACGCCGAGCATCACGAGCATCAGTGAGCTGTTGAAGCTTAGTAGTATACAGTCGGAGCGTGTAGCTGGAAATGCTTTGGGTATCGATGGTAGGCTTCTCTGTGGGGGCGGCAGCCCCTTGATCAATGACAGCCTGTAGGGCAGCAGCCTCTTTTCGCGGCGGAAGTTTCATCGGTTTTTAAGTACTTGGGTGATGTGATCAAATAGCGTCGTCACTTCAGCTACAGCTTTAGGCTCTTGGTTAGCATACTCAGGATCCAAAACGGTGTAACCTGTACTAGCTGCCTTGGAATAGGCAATGCGGTTAGAAAGAGTATGGGGTAGCAGAGTAATCCCATAAGCTTCTTTAATAGACGTAGCCATCTCTTCAAAAGCGCTGCTCTTGGTGCCGCGGTAATCAGTGCGGTTGGCTACGAAGAATGTCGTTAGGTTAGGATTGAACGGCTTAAGTTGGTCGAGTAATTCTAACACATCACGTAAAGCCCAGATATCAAATGCTTGTAAGGAAAGTGGCACTACGTAGGCATCACTTACCGCCAACGCTGCCCGCTGACTGGCGGTATCACGGCCGCCCACGTCCACTACAATGTCGTCATAGTGTCGTACTAGTGCCCTAATTTCCTCATGCAGCTTATTACCTGTTAGCTCTACAGATGTATATCCCGCCGTACCGCGCTGCTCTTGCCTTAATGACGTGAAGTAGCACGAAGTGCCTTGGCTGTCAGCATCTATCAGCATCACTTTATTATCAGGCTTTTTCGATAGAAAAACTGCAAGCGTAGTTGCAATTGTTGATTTTCCAACTCCACCTTTCACAGAACCTATTGTGATAACCATCAGATATTTACTAAGCTAAGTTGGTGTATTGCATAGTGTACGCTGTAGTGTCTGCTACCAAGCTACACAATCGCTCAAAGGTAGTGTATCTTATAGTTGATTACAAGCAGCTAAATTGATGCTCTATCACACGTTATTTTAACTTTAATTCTCTAATATTTTGTATTAAATATAATACAAGTAAAACACATAATATGTATGTACATTAATCATCCCCCTTGGTGTGCGAAGCTGTAGTTAGGGTTCGAGATACAAGTCAGTTACCTTTTTGGGATACAAAAAAGACAAAAAGAAAGAGGAAGCTCATTCCTTATTTTTCATTAAATTTTATTATATATTAGGCAGACCGTAACTATTTGAAAAAGAGAAAATTGAAGAAGTGAAATAGGAGTCCGTTACCTCTCAAATGGGAGTTCATTACCTCTGAGATACGAGCCCGTTACCTCTGAGATACAAGTCCGTTACCTCTGAGATACGAGCCCGTTACCTCTGAGATACAAATGGGATACAAATTAATTAGTATCTGTTGTCTATCTTGCTGACTGGATTACTACTAAGCCAGTTATGCCAAAGAACCCGTTTGCAGGCGCTACCTTCGATAAGAGTCGCCAGAAGTGGAAAGCTCAAGCCCGCTTTGCTGGGGTTTTAAAGAGCTTAGGTTATTATAACACGCAGGTCGAGGCGCATGAAGCTGTGGTACAAGCTCGGCAACAGCCAGCTGAGCTTGCAATTACTCGACGCTCGATCGTCGAATCATCAGGAAGCAGCTCGCTCACGGTAGCGCAAAGTAATGTTCTCATTGAGCAGCCCTGGGCCTTGACGTTAGTTGAGGCAAGGATATTCGTTTTGTTCTTACAACAGCTACCACGTGATGAAACAGAAAGCAGACGATTAGTAGTGCCTTTAAAAGAGTTGGTAGGAACCACACCCATTGGTGGACGAGGATACCAATACCTCCACTCGGCTTTAGAAGGATTGGCGGCTGTACAAGTGTCATTACCAGTTCCTAACCGCCAACATGACTGGCATAGGGCACCACTAGTGCACTCAATGAAATTGGATAGTGGTCAAGGAACTATCTCAGGGTACTTTTCACCTGATGTTCTACCTTATCTCACCAACTTGGCAGAGAACTTTACTCTAGGCCAAGTGGCTGATTTGCTCAGTATAAAAAGCCCTACTACTCACCGCTTCTACTGGCTACTGAAATCGTGGGAGTTCCGTAGCCCCGTTACGGTGCCCGTAGCTCGACTGAAAGAATTAACTACCGGTCAGGCATACCCCCAATATTCCGATTACCGGCGCAACGCGCTGATACCCGCCGTGGCGGAATTGAATGAGCTGAGTTTTGAGATAAGCTACAAGGAGCATAAACTTGGTCGTTCTGTCGATAAGATAGAGTTTTCCATTAAGAGCAAGGCCCGTCCTATACCTAAGCAGCTTATGCTGCCCTTGGATAAGGAGAAAGGTACTGCAGCTGCTGTAGTATCGGAGTTAACACCTCTTCAACAGAAGGTGCAGACGCGGCTGCAGAAACTTAAGCTGACCCAAGCTCAAATCAAGAAAGTGCTCGATCTGGTAGTAGGGGAGGAACAACTAACCAAGCTGCTCAAAGAGACTTACCCCGTCCTCCGAGACTTCGAAACCAAAGCCAAACCGGGCGAGAATGTAGCTGCCGCGGCAATGGCGCTTTTGAAGAGTACATTCCCAGCTATTTGGGCGGCTAACTAACTACTAAACAATTAAGTATAAAATAGCATTCCGCATAATCTTTAGCGTTTATACTATTATAAACCACTGTGAAAAAGCTCCTAAGTCCGCTGGAGTGGCCGCTCGCTAAATCCTTCTTCCTTATTGGATTTACAGTGGCCACCATCCGGGTCACGTACATACCCTATACACCCGGATACGATGCGCACTATAGCGGACAGTCGTTCGCCAGCGCCTCAGTGCGCGCCAGTGCCTTGCTAGCTGGCTGCCTCTTGCTTTCCTACGTGCTGCATACGCGACGCCTGGTGCGCACACAGCCAACTGGAGCAGTAGCGTATACGCTCATGATGCTCTTCTATGCCTTCATGCTGCTGGTAGTAGCCGTCATTTACTTTTCAGGGCCTAGAGGCGAAATAGGCACCGTTCCTTTCTGGAAATAACGCGGCGTTCCGACGAGGTAGATAAGGCAGGGCTTCCTCACTACCCCAGAGTCAGAGTGAAGTTGTTTGTCACATTTCTTGAACGAGGGCCCAGAAAGCGTGACAAGGCTGCCTTATTCACCAGCCGACGCTCTCCGACTTACCCGACGCCAGGCATAGAGCAGCAGCAGCCCTAGCGCATAGCCCCCAACCTGCACATAGCCGTTGCTCCAGCGGGTGCCGGGTAGGGGAGGGGTGAGGAGCGGCCAATTTGAGGACGTTTGCGTGCTATCGCGCTCGCCCCACACCGGGGCGACCTCCGCGTGGGGTTGCGCCTGTTGATGTAGGGAATCGATATACGCACTATAGTAACTGGGGGCAGTGGCTCCTGCGGCTCCGCATACCGCCCACTGCCTCTGTAGCCCCCGCCCAGGTGCTCTGTCAGATGCGCGCTGCTGGCGTGCGCACTCGTACCGTGGCCGCCACTACTATGACCGCCGCCGTGGCCCCCACTCGTCGCCCAGCTCCAGTGGCACCCGCTCACGAGCACCCAGGTCCAGAATAGCTTGTTCATCTGGAGGGCAAAGAACGCACTAGCACCAGATTCGCCTACCAGCTAAGCGGCCCAACTTAGGTACTAAATGCCAAAAAGACATTTTGTGAACGAGCATTCTTAAAATGTCTTTCTGGGGTAAGTTTGCCTAAACAGCTCTTTTTACCCCGTGCCCGCTTACTTCGCCTACTACCGCGTCTCCACCCAAAAGCAAGGCAACTCGGGGCTGGGTCTTGAAGCGCAGCGCGCGGCCGTGGTCAATTTCCTGAAAGGGGGTACGCCGGTGGGGGAGTACGTGGAGGTCGAGAGCGGTAAGAAGAACCAGCGGCCCCAACTACTCGCGGCGATTACTGCGGCCCGGGGTGCGGGTGGGGTGCTGCTGATTGCCAAGCTGGACCGACTATCGAGGAATGCGGGCTTCATCCTAGCTCTGCGCGACTCGGGGGTGCAGTTTGCCTGCTGCGATATGCCCGACGCGAACACCCTGACCGTAGGGCTCTTCGCCGTCATCGCGCAGCACGAGCGCGAGACTATCTCCCAGCGCACCAAGGATGCCTTGAAAGCCAAGAAGGCTAGAGGGGCGCAACTGGGCACGCCGGCGAATTTGACGGAGGATGCCCGGCAGCTCGGCTTGGAGGCTCGGCAGCGCAATGCGCGCGAGCATGGGGGGATTCGACAGGCGACCGCGCTCATCCTGGCGCGGCGCGCGCAGGGGCTCAGTTGTGAAGCTATCGCGGGGGAGCTGAATGCGTTGGGCTTTACGGCCAGAAGGGGTGGGGTCTTTTCCCAAAAGCAAGTCCAGCGACTCGTCGACCGTGCTATAGCCGAAACCATTTGACCGAACCCTGTGCAGAACTAGATTACCTAAGTAACGGCAGGTGAGGTAATTTATCTCTCTAAGCCAAGCTCATTGGCTCTCGTGCTTGGCGTAGCATCATGAATTTGAAAAGGGGTATTTTCGGGTCAAAGTAATTTTCGAGCCCTGTTGTAAGCGCTGGGCTTCCCTTATCGGCATGCATTAAATATTATTAAGTACAAATTAGTTATGCAATAATAAATGTACGTATGATAAAAATTTCTTAATGAAGGTAACTCTCTGGTTGTTGTATAATTAGTTCTGTTTTATGCTTAGCTTTGTCTATGATATATCCACTACGCTTTTCTACAACAAGTAAGTGTTACGTTCTTCTTAAATCGTACCGGCTGATAGCCATAGCTTTTTTTTATTGCTTTGTAGTCTGCTTACCTGTCGCATTTGCACAAGTAGCACCTGCGGCACAAAATATAACATCCCTAGTATACCCGTCGCCAACAGCGGCTTCACTGGGAAAGTACTGGGATATCCCTGTTTCTATGCATACGGGGCTACCAACTATTACCATTCCTCTCTGGCAGCTGAAACAGGGTGATATTACTGTCGAAACTGGTCTAAGCTACCATGGAGGAGGTATCAAAGTAGATGAGATAGCATCATGGGTCGGCACAGGGTGGGCATTACAAGCGGGAGGAGCAATCACTCGTTCCTCCCGCGGCTTACCAGATGATCCGGCTGGTTATGCCCAAGTCGTATTGCCTCAAGTTCAACAGTACATCTACGGGACGATGACTGGGCAAGCGCGAAAAAACTATGTGATGAATTTGAGTCGCGGCTTACTTGATGCGGAGCCGGATGTGTATCACATTTCCGTCGGTGGGATAACTGCTCGCTTTTTCATAGGGGATAACGGGGACTATATTATCGCACCTCGCGAATTGAATTTGCAACTAGCTTATAATGTTACCGAAGCAGATGGCAAGCACTATTACTGGGTGGTAACGGATGCAAAAGGCATCCGCTACAAATTCGGCGAGGCGGAAACCAACGAGGTTTCTACAATTGCCTACAGCGATGGTATAGGCAGTGACGGGAGCTATTCCGGGTTGTGTGATTCCTCTTGGTTCTTAACTGAAATTGAGGATACGAAAGGCAACCAGATACGCTTCGCATACGCGCGAGAAGGAAGTACGCTTGTCACCAAAGCTAGTGAGTACGTTAACGTTCCTTCCATTGGTGCTACAATAGTGGGAGGCTGCACAGACTTGCATACAGGTTTTCAAACTGTTTTCACGTCGATTAGCAGTCTGCGATTGACATCTATAACAAACGGACGAGAAAAAGTAGTTTTCGTGCCAGATAGGAGCGTTCGACAGGACCAGAATGGCTATGGGTTAGCATTAGTGCAAGTTCAGTACGACGGGCAAATCCGAAAGCAATTTAGATTATATAAAAGTTATTTTGCCAATGAACCTATTGGTACACGTACCAATCCTACTATTACGTCGCAAGATAAAGTGCGTCTGCGTTTAGATTCTCTGCGCGAAGAAGCAGTAGATACTACACATTTCTTACCAGCTTATCGCTTTACGTATAATCCACAAGCGTTACCCTATCGGAATTCGCTAGCTCAAGACCATTGGGGCTTCTATAATGGTCAAGATAATACTATTGGGGTGACATACCAGCAATCTGTAGCTACCACTGATATTACAAAAGGTGCTGTAAAAGAGCCTGATCCAAGATACGCTGCTGCTGCCCTGCTCACAGCTATTCGCTATCCCACTGGTGGTGATATAACGTTTACGTATGAGCCGAATGAATATCTCAATAGCTTAGGCTCAATAACAAAGAAGGTACAGCTGCTAAATTTTTACGGGGTAAGCCGCTCTGATAGTTTAGTGACGCGCTTCAGAGTTCCGTTTGATATCAGCGCTGACATGGCGTCTGGGGGAATAGGTGGGGAGGCTATTACTCAGTCAATTTCCCATATTAGTCCAGAGGGCCCGGCTAATGGCTATACTATACAGCTGCGCATTGTTAGCACGGATACTGGTCCACCCGTTAGCGTGCCGCTAGGCGGGACGCAAGGAGTCTCTTTGCGGGCGGGGCACTACGCCCTAGTCGGAGAGATTGAAACGGAATTTATTACGGACCCTGAAAATGGCACTGTAGCGCCGACAGTGGTGATTACTTGCGCTTTAACTGCGCAAGTGACATACCCCAGTAGAACACAAAATCTTTTGGGACCAGGTCTGCGCTTGAAGCAGTTGAAAAAGCATTTTGGAGGCGCTATCACGGAAAGCCGCTCTTATGAATATGAGGATTCTACTGCTGGCGCTTCTAGCGGTCGTATTAGCAATTTACCTCAATACAAGAACAGTTCAACAGTATTAAATGACCAAACGTACCAGCCTTATTGCTTATACACCACCTATAGCAGTGTATCTCATTACCCGCTTGTAAATTCAGCAGCGGGCTACGTAGGCTATGGACGAGTTATTGAGTACTATGACGTGGCGAAAAGTCAGGGTAAGAAAGTGTATACTTATACAAACTTTGATACTCACAATGACATCAACAGTTCGACATCCTTTCCATTTGTACCGGCTTCCTCACAAGATTGGAAGCGCGGATTACCACTTACTGAGGAAGCATACGAATCTATCTCTGCTAATCGATTCGTTTTACAGGAGAAGACACGCTATCGCTATAGCCAACTTCCCTACTCCTTCGTTTCGGCAACTGGACTCAAAGTAGCAGGCCGAACCACTTTTGTTGGGGGATCATATGACTTAGAAAATTATTTTCGTTCGCTCTCTGCTGAACTCTATTCGGTTGTGAGCGACAGTTATCAGCTTGAATCTAAAACTACTACTCATTACGAGCAGGGTAAAGAATTTACTACTATTGAGGCACGCGGCTATACACCCCAATATTTCCAGCTTCAAAAAATTCACCAAATCGCCAGTGATGGAACAAAGTCCATTCAGCGCTGGTACTATCCTACTGATTATAGCAACAATAGAGGGGCTGTACCACTACTTGATGGTTTGCTTGCTCGCAACATGCTCAACGTAGCAGTGGAAGAGCTTGTCAGTCGTCAACGTGGCACACAGCAGTTGCTCACAGCTGGTGTCTTACATCACTACGCCTCTCGGATTAATGCGGCAAATAAGGTGAATTATTACGAAAGTCGCCAATACCGCCTCAATACAACCCGCGCGGACACTACTCAGCGGTATGATTTTCTACACATACCGGGTCACTATGAGGAGCAGTTACGGGTACTTGGTGTTAACAGTCGAAATGCTCCCACCGCCTACCGATTGGCAACTGCTGGACCGGCCTCCTATCAGTGGGGTTACAATGACTGCCTACCCATAGCTTCTTGTCAGAATGCCACAGTAAATGAGTTTTTTTACGAAGGCTTCGAGGAAACAAGTAACGCCTCAATTGGGTACGCCCACTCTGGAATACGCTACAAGGCGGGTAATTACAACGTCACTTGGACACCGCCTAACACCCGCACTTATATTTTAAGTTACTGGTATCGTCAAGCAGGCTCCTGGCGCTACCATAAGCAGTTCTACAATGGCCCCAGCGCTTCTTTGGCAGGAGGAGACGCCTATGATGATGTGCGTATTGTGCCGCAAGACGCCTTGCTAACTACTTATACCTATACTCCGCTAATTGGAGTAACTAGTCAAACAGATCCTACCGACCGAATGACTAGTTACAAGTACGATGAGTTTAACCGCTTGGTACGCACGCGTGATGAGCAGGGGCGCATCCTCTCCCAGCAGCAGTACCACTACGCGGGCGCCAAATAGGCTCCCGCACCCCCTTCTTTTTGCTCCGCTTTTGCCCGCCGTTTATGGCCTGGACTTCTACGTTTGCCCGTTTCCGTTTTCCCCTAGTCCTGCTGCTGAGCGTGCGCCTACTGCTAGGCCTCACGCCGGGCTGGGCCCAGACGTTGCCCGCCAGCGAAGGCCAGGTGGCCGACTCCACGGAGCTGCGCGTGCTGCGCCAGTTCTACGACGCCACCGGTGGGCCGCAGTGGACCAACCACACCAACTGGCTGCAGGGCACCACCAGCGCCGACTTTGCCACCTGGCAGGGCGTGCAGGTGGCCGGCGGCGACGTGGTGGGCCTCTCCGGCTACAGTAACAACCTGCGCGGCCCCCTGCCCAAGAGCCTGGGGGAGCTGCGCCAGCTCGTCAGCCTCGACTTGCCCGCCAACCAGCTCAGCGGGCCCCTGCCCGCCACCCTGGGCCAGCTCACCCACCTGCAGTACATCGGGCTCTGGCAGAACCGGCTCAGCGGCACCCTGCCCCCCGAGCTGGGCCAGCTCGCAGACCTGCGCGCCCTGGGCCTGGGCCAGAACGGCACGCTCTCCGGCCCGCTGCCCCCCGAGCTGGGCCAGCTCCGCCGGCTGTTCCACCTCAACCTGAGCAGTAACCAGTTCTCGGGCCCCCTGCCCGCCGAGCTCGGCCAGCTCACGGCCCTGACCTACCTAAACCTCTACGAAAACCGCTTCACAGGACCTATCCCCGCGAGCCTGGGGCAGCTGGGGCAGTTGCAACAGCTAGAGTTGGCCGTCAATAAGCTCACCGGGCCGCTACCCCCGGAGTTGGGCCAGCTCGACCAGCTGCTGAACCTGCAGCTCTGGCAGAACACCTTCCAGGACTCCATCCCCGCCGCCTGGGCCGGGCTACGGCAGCTCCAAACCCTCAATTGCAATCAGGCCGGCCTGCGCGGGCGCCTGCCCGCCGCCGTGCTGAGCCAGTGGCAGGAGTTGCGTAGCGCGGGCTTTTATATGAATGGCTTTCGCGGGGCGGTGCCGCCTGAGCTGAGCGCCTTGCCCAAGCTGCAACAGCTGGACCTGGAGTGGAACCAGCTCAGCGGGCCTCTGCCCAGCCAGTGGTCGCCGGCGCTCACCGACCTCGTACTGGGCAACAACTTCCACCTCAGCGGCCCCGTGCCCGCCGGGCTCAGTCGGGCCCGCGGGCTGGTGCGCCTGCGCCTGGGCAACAACCAGCTCAGCGGCGCGCTGCCCGACTCGCTGGGCCAGCTCGGCGCCCTGCAGGAGCTCTGGCTGGGCAACAACCGCCTAACCGGCCCCTTGCCCGCCACCCTGGGCCGGCTCACCAGCCTGCGCTACCTCAACCTGGAGGACAACCAGCTCACGGGTACCTTGCCCGACTCGCTCAGGCACCTGCAGTACCTGTCTTTTCTGAGTGTGGCCCGCAACCAGTTGCGCGGCTCGCTGGCCCCGCTCACGGGCCTGCGCAGCCTCGACTTCGTCAACGCCGAGCGCAACCGCTTGGATGAGCCCCTGCCCCCGGGGCTGGGGGCGCTGCCCAACCTGTCCGGGCTGTACTTGACGGGCAACCGCATTCCGGGTCCACTGCCCGCCGACCTGGGCCAGGCCCCGCGCCTGCGGCAGCTCTTGCTCAGCGGCAACCAGCTCACGGGCACCGTACCGGCCAACCTGCTGCGCAACCCGAGCTTGGGGCAGCTCGAACTCGGGAGCAACCACTTGACGGCTATCGAAGACCTGGGCGGGGCCACGGGCCTGCCGGCCATCGGCGGGGTCACGGACAACGAGCTGGACTTTGCCAATCTTGAGCGCTTGTACCAGGGCCCGGGCCAGTCGCGCTTTACCGGCGCCTGGTGGGCCCCGGCGGGCCTGGACGCGCGCGGGCAGCGTCCGCCCAGCCAGGTCGAGACGGTGCGCTACCAGGCCGGGGGGGCGCTAACGCTGCGCCCGGCGACGGCCCCAGCCCCGCACGGCTACGCCTACCAGTGGCAGCGCCTGGTGGGGGGGCAATGGGTGAACCTGCCCGGCGACACGCTCTTGACCAAGACCTGGCCCCGGGCCACGGCCGCCGAGCAGGGCACCTACCGCCGGGTCGAGCACGACCGCTGGTTCCGTGACGGGCAGGCCGCCCCCACCGAGCTCTACTCGGCCAGCCTCTACGCCGATATGCTGCCCTACGCCCCGCTGGCCCAGAACCGGCCGGATGATACAAACCAGGGCCTGACCATCCAGCCCTTGATGCCCGCCGATACGCTGCAAACCTGGCACAGCACGGGGCAAACGGACCTGAACTACGTGCGGGTCTGGACCCCGCGCGTAGCCCTCACCGACACGGCCCAGGTAGGCCGGGCCCGCATCGACTCGGTGAGTATGAGCACCCAGTACCTCGACGGGCTGGGCCGGCCCGTGCAGACCGTGCTCAAGCAGGCCTCGCCCGCCAAGCGGGATATGGTGCAGCCCCAGGCCTACGACGGGCTCGGGCGCGAGCCCCGCGCCTACCTGCCCTACCCAGGCAAGCGGGACGGTGACGGGGGCTACTACCCCCAGGCCCTGCGCCAGCAGGACGCCTTCTACCGCCCAACCCTGCTGCCTAACCCGCCCCGCCCAGATGACCCTACTTTAGGGGTGGCGCGCACGGGGGCCGCGTATGCCGAGACCGTGTTCGAGGCCTCGCCCCTGAACCGGGTCACGGCCCAGGGTGCGGCCGGTGAGGCCTGGCAAGTGAGCGCAGGCCACGTCGTGGAGCGCCAGGAGCGGCCCAACACGGCCGCCGACTCGGTGCTGTGGTTCGTGCCCGGCTACGACCCGCAAAGCCTGGACCCAGGTTACCGCGGCTACTATGCCCCGGGCGAGCTCTGGGGTACCGACGTCAGCGACGCCCACGGCCCCAGCGAGCCGGGCGCCCCGGGCTACCGCACCATCGAGTGGAAAGACAAGCTCGGCCAAGTCGTCTGCAAGCAGGTCGAGGCTGCGCGCACGGGCACCACGGCTACCGGCCTGCGCAGCCGCTGGCTGCGCACGTGCTACGTCTACGACGACTTCAGCCGCCTGCGCTTCGTCTTGCAGCCCGAGGCCAGCAAGCGCGTGCTGGCCGCCCTGTTGGCCCCACCCGCGCCCCTGGCGCCGGGCTTACGCCTGTACCTGCCCCTCGACCAGACGGGCGGTACCCAGGCCCTCGACGCGGCGGGCCGCACCGCCCCCGCCCAGCTCGTGGACGGCGGGCAGTGGGTAGCGAGCCCCGACGGGCCCCACGCCCAGGCCCTGCGCCTGCGCGGCACGGCCCACCTGGTCGTACCCCTGACCTGGCAGCCCACGGCCTTTACCCTCGCCTTCTGGGTTAAGCCTGGCCAGGTGCTCGACTACTCCAACCTGCTCAGCGCCCGCACTGACAACACCGGCACTGACCCCTGGGGCACCTTCGCCCTGCACACCGGCACCGACGGGCACGTCTCGGCCGGCTTCAACTACTGGGACGCGGCCGGGCGCCTGGCCTCCCCGGCCGGGACGGTGCAGGCGGGGCGCTGGCAGCACCTGGCCTTCACCTACCAGGGCGGCACGGGCTCGCTCTACTGCGATGGGAAGCTGGTGAGCCAGCTCGCGGGCATGCCTGCGGCGCCGGCTTGGCCGGGGCTGCTGCTGGGCATGGGGGCCAGCAACGCGAATCTGCCCTTCGAGGGCGACGTAAGTGAGCTGCGCGTCTATGAGCGGGCTCTGCCCGGGACCGAGGTGCAACAACTCGTCCGTCCCGCGGCGGCGCTGCCCCCGCCTGTGACGGCGCTGGTGGCCCCCTACCTGTTTCACTACCGCTACGACGGGCGCGGGCGGCAGATAGCCAAGCAGGTGCCGGGTCAGGACGCAGAGACGCTGGTGGTCTACGACCAGCTCGACCGGCCCGTGCTCAGCCAGGATGCACAGCAGCGTACCCGCCAGGAGTGGAGTTGGACCAAGTACGACGCGCTGGGCCGCATTGTGCTTTCGGGCCTGACCAGCCGGCAGGACACGCTCGGTCAGGTGAGTTTGCAGGCGTTGGCCGCGGCCGACACGGCTGCCAGCCACCAGTACGAGCAGCGCACGGCCGACGCGGCCACCTACCCGCAGTGGCTGACCACCGACCAGAGCTTTCCCAAGCTCGGCCAGCAGGGCTTCGGCCCCGGGCAGGTGCTGAGCGTGACACGCTACGACGACTACGACTACAACGGGGACGGGCAGGCCGACGTTGCCTACGACCCCAGCCAGGATGGGCAATTTCCCAATGGGCAGGCCCCCGTGGCCGACGTCTTGCGCACCACGGGCCTGGTGACCCAGACCCAGACTCGGGTGCTGGGCGTGGCCGACAACGACCCCACCCAGGCGGCCTGGCTCACCACGACCACCTTCTACGACGAGCGGGCCCGCCCCGTGCAGGTGCAGACCAGCAACGCCCGCAAGTACGGCGACTACCAGCCGGGGCGTGACGTGCTCACCACCCGGCTCGACTTTACGGGCAAGGTCGTGCAGAGCGTGGCTTCCCACCAGGGGCCGAACCTGACGCAGCCGCTACAGGTGGCCGAGTTCTTCCGCTACGACCACACGGGGCGCCTGCTGAGCACCCGCCAGCAGCTGCCGGGCGAAGTGCGCCCGGCTCTGCTTGATAGCGTCAGCTACAACGAGATAGGCCAGGCCGTGCGCAAGACCCTGGGCATGGGCCGGCTGCGACAGGACGTGGACTATGCCTACAACATCCGCGGCTGGCTCACCCGCCTCAACGACCCCTACTTTCCCCTCAAGGAGGACTTGTTTAACCTGAGTCTGCACTACGAGACGGGCTTCACCACCGGCTACGAGCAGTACAACGGCAACCTGACGGGCCAGACCTGGCGTGGGCGCGACGGGGTGCAGCGGGCCTACGGCTACGTCTACGACCCCTTGAACCGCCTCTTGCAGGGCGACTTCGTGGCCCGCAATCTGACCACAACCGCCACGCCCAGCGCGGGAGTCTGGAAAGCGGAGGAGGATAACTACCGCCTTGCCTTTGTTTCCTACGACGACAACGGCAATATCCTCACGCTGCGACGCCGGGGCCTGCTGCAGAACGCCACGCACGCCACGGGCAAACAGTACGGGGCCGTCGACAACCTAAGCTACGCCTACCAGGGCAACCGCTTACTTTCAGTCGATGATGCTGTCACGGGCAACCAGCTGCCCCGCCCCAAGAATTACAACGGCGCGCCCACTTCGCTGGCGGGCGACTTCCAGGAAGCCGGCGTGCGGCTCGGGCAGGAATACTTGTACGACGCTAACGGCAACCTCACGCAGGACCAGAACAAGGGCATCACGGGCATTCTCTACAACCACCTGAACCTGCCGCGGCAGATTCACTTTGGGGCTGTGGGCGATAGCGTCGTGTTTCGTTACGCGGCCAGCGGGCAGAAGGTAGCCAAGCTCGTCTACCAAACCGGCAAATCAGTTCAGCGCACCGACTACCTTGGGCCCTACCAGTACGAGCAGGACAGCCTTAAATTCTTCCCCCACGCCGAAGGCCGCGTGCTGCGCTTCGTCTCTACCGACGCGGCCGGTCAGGCCAAGGTGAGCTACCAGCGCGAGTTCACCCTCAAGGACCACCTGGGCAACCTGCGCCTGGCCTACCGCGCGGGCCAGACCCGCACCTACCTGGCCACGCTGGAGCAGGACGACAACACGCGCAAGCGCGAGACGCAGCAGTTTGACTCGCTCAGCGTGAGCCCGCCCATCGCCGTGGCCACACCCTGGGCGATAGGCCAGTACGCGGCCCGCCTCAACGCCGGCGGCAGCACGCCCCAGCCCCTGGGCCTGCTCACCCAGCTCACGGTGCAGAAGGGCGACAGCCTGCGCATCAGCGCCCCGGGGCTCTACCCGCAGAAAGTAACCTCTTCCAACTTTGCCTTCTCGCTGGCTTCTTTCGTAGCTGGCCTCTTGCAACCCGCCCCAGCCGGCGCCCCGCCCCGGGCCGACGGTAGCCGCCGCGGGGGGCTGCCCCTGCTGCAGGTGGGCCTCAACGCGGCCACACTCACGGCCGTTTCGCAGCTCTCCAACGGCGTGCCCAAGGGCTACCTGCGGGTGCTCGTCTTCAACCAGGACTCCGTGCTGCTGGCTGACCAGTGCCGGCTGCTGCCGCTGCACCAGGACACGCCGGGCCACTACCAGGTTCTGCAGGACACGCTCACCATCCGGCAGAACGGCTATGTGACCGTGTACGTAGGCAACGAGAGTCCGGTGGATGTCTACTTTGACGAGCTGCGCATTGAGCACCACCAGAGCCTGCAAGTGCAGGAAACGCAGTACGACCCGTGGGGGACGAGCTTGGTAGGTTTGGCTTACGCCACGCCAGGTATCGTAAGCCTGAACCAATATCAATACAATAGCTATGAATTTCAACCGGATTTAGGGCTTAATCTCACCGATTATGGCGCACGGTTATATGATGCTCAATTAGGTCGTTGGCATAATGTAGACCCGTTAGCCGACTTAATGCGGAGGCATTCACCCTACAATTATGGATTTGACAATCCAGTTCGATTTGTCGACCACGATGGCATGGGGCCCGGTGAAGGAGAGAATAAACCAAGCTTGTGGACCCAGTTCAAGACGGGAGTTTCTTCTTTGGTTAGCAGCGTCGCCAATGCATTTAAGAAGGAAGTAAACCGCGAACTAAACCTTACGCCCCAAGGCAAGGTAGAGGTTGAGGCGTTAACTTGGATTTTAACAGCTTCTGCGGTACAAAGTGAAATGCAGAGCTTGGGCACGACGGTGGGTGCTACTATGGCTCCGGCGGCGGGTGCAAGCGGGGGCATGAGCTTAGGGCTTCTAGGAATTGAGACAGCCGCCGTTGCCGAAGCTGCACCTGCTGCCGGAGCTGTACCTGCTGCTGAAGCTGAAACTGCAGCTGTTGTTCCGCAACCTCGTAAGCCGTATTCCGACCCCACAAAGAGACCTTCATATGGTCCTACACAAGTTCAAGACGTTTGGGACGCACATGTGCAACCAGATGGGACTGTACTTGACCAAAAGAGCGGCACAGTATTAACTTGGGACAAAACTAAGCCTAGAAATGGGCAATGGGATATGGGGCATACCTACAGTAACGAGTATAAGGATTTGCATCAAGAATACATGAATGGTGATATTAGCAAAGAAACCTTTTTGAAAAGGTACAGAGACCCTTCCCGTTACGCACCAGAAGACCCTTCATCAAATAGAAGCAGACGTCATGACAAACGCTAAGAATCAGGATATTTTCAAAATAATTCGCTTGGGCATTGCGCTTGATGATATTGACGACAATATTCTAAAAAAACATTTGCTCGACCTTAACGAGTACAAGCAAACTCTTTTGCATGTAGCAATTGCACATAAGCAACCGAACTACGCTCTATTTCTGATAGAAAAAGGCGTAAATGTCAATCAACAAGATTATACTGGTGCAACCGCACTCCACTTTGCAGCATATTATAAGATGCCCACTGTGGCTCTGAGTATACTTCAACACAACGGTGACCCAAATGCAACAGATGAAAACGGAAACGGTCCTCTCTGGACTGCGACGCTTAATGCAAGAGGCAATTACAGTGTAGTTGAGATTCTAAGGAAATTTGATGCTAATCCTGATATGCGTAACATATATGGCAAATCTCCATTGGATATTGCTAAACAGATAAAAGATGAAAAATTAGTTAATGTTTTGACAAGTTAGCACAAAGGAACTTATCTATTCCATTAAGTTCAGTAATCATTTCACAGGTTGCTTGTAGCTTATGACTACTCTCTTTTCAGCTGCCGCAGAACTCAGGCATTGGGCGACCTCTACCAAGCCCAGTATGCCCTCTACGCCCTGCTCACGGCCGATGGCGAAGAATCCGTCCTTATCCTGGAATGGCTGGACGACGTGGAACTGCAAAGCGCGACAGCGACCGAGCTTCAGCAACTCAAGCACCACCTGAGTACCACCCGGCAGGCGGTGTTGTCGAACCGCAGCACCGACCTCTGGAAGAGCTCCGGGTCTGAGGCGACTTGTTGCAGCAGCAGTGGGACCCGCTGCGCACCCGGCTGGCCCTTATCACGACGGCCACCGCTCCCCCAGGCTCCATACCCAGCCTGCTGCGCGACGATGCTGCTCGCGACCCTGTCGAAGCTTTGAAGTAGCCGATTGCGTTGGCAGCAACAACATAGCCTCTACCACTAGCTTGAAGCCAATCTGTTTGATACCCCCTATTGTAGTCTTAGTGTTGCGGTATGCAGTTAAGGGTAGTAGTGGCTCAGAAACCTACACCTTTCTGATACCCCCTACCCCAGTAGTTCAGGCAGATGGGCGGGCATATATCCCCAAGGCAGACCCTGGCAATTGCTAGGGCCTGACAGTGCAAGCTGGGGTGTTGAACGAGACCGTGAGACTGAAAGAACCGAAAAACGGGTAAAAAGGGCGTTTGCAGCTCGTAGAGACACTTTGCCGTGAGACTGGCTTTTCGCGCTTCGGCGGCCATCGCTTGTGGCGGCAATTGCCAAGGCCTGCCTCGGGTATTGGCGAGCGTTGCTACCCACCAGCGACAGCGGAAAAGTAAGACAACTAGCTGAAGCGACTGAACTCGTGCTGTCCGTGTGTGCTGGCGCCCGCCTACTGCCCAGGCAGGTCTCTTGCAAGACGTAGTGGTGACAAGCCTGCCTACCTTACCAAGTGCTAGCTGGTGCATAGCCTGAACCTAGAACGCTTCCTGCCCATGAGACTCTTTCACTTTGTACTAGGTAAGTTAAAAACGCCACCCGTCCCGCCAGAACTAGTGCTGTGGGACACCTTTGCCGATGATCGAAATGGCTGGATAGAAGCTACCAATCGCAGTTCGGTCTTGCAGCAAAGACTAGAGCAGGGCGGGTTATGCTTAGATTCTTCCTCGCCCGAAATGGGCGTCGCTAGCGCCATCCTAACCCGCCTAAACGGGGCCCGGGATTTTACCATTGAGGCCAGCTTAAAAGTCAGCGGCAAGGGAGCCCTTGCCTATGCTTGTCTCAACTTTGGGATCCAGAAAGTGACGCCCGGCTTGCGCACGATTGCCGGGGTGGAAGTGGCGACCGATCTAGGCGATACCAAGTTCTATTTTGGCTATAGTGACTGCCAAGAGGTGCTGGTAGCAAAGTGGGACAAGGGGGCAGAAACCTACTATTATCGCGGCTACAGCGAGGCGGTACAGGTAGAGGCTTTCAACCAGCTTACTGTTACTAAGCGCCAGGGACAACTAAGCTATGCGCTCAATGGGGTCGTTATTTTTCAGCACAAAGCGCGGTCCTTACCTGGGAATGGCGTCGGCTTTTCGGTGGCTCCCAATGCGACGCTATGGGCAGCGTATGTTAAGGTCGTAAACTAAGCAATCTAGCGGGAAGTGGTAGAACCAGCAAAGTAGTAGACGCAGAAATGGCCATTTAGTGGGTTTACTCTAAGTAGTGGACTGCGGGCTCCACTACTCTGGACTGATAGCTCCACTGGAGTGGACTAGTGAGTCCAAAGCGCGTATATTCACGTAAAAACTGCCTCTGCGCGCTCAAAACAGCTCTAACTGGGTCCCGTGAGCTAGGTTAAAACAGTTGCATTTTTGCGCCTGCTTTGCCCCCTGTTTTATTCTTCTTTCGATGGCTGACGAGCGCACTACTAAGATTCTAGATACGGCGCTTTGGCGCTTTTCCCAACAGGGGGTACACGCCACCAAAACGGCTGAAATAGCGAGCTTAGCCGGGGTCGGGGTGGGTACGCTTTTTCGCACCTTCCCCAGCAAGGAAGCCCTACTGCAAGCCACCTACGAGCACGCCATCCAGCAGCTCGCCGCCCCGCTGCAAGCCGGCGTGGGCGAGGCGCAGCGCGGGGAGTATTTGCACCAGGTGCTCGACCGCTGGTGGCAGCTGACGGCGCAGGCCGCCCTGGCTTACCCCGAAGCGTTTGACCTGTGGCGGCTTGTGCGCACCATGCCCCGCGCGGTCCTGCCGGCAGACCCCTTACTGGGGCCCTTTGCGGGCCTACCCCCGCTCGTGGAAGAGTCCTTGGCGCGCAGTCCCTGGTATGCCGAGAAAGGCGTGCCGTTAAGTGTGCTGACGGCCTCGCTGGCGGCCCAGTGGACGGCGGCCGTCGACGTAGTGCTGCAGGACCGGGCGTGTCAGGCGGATGTGGCCTTGCGTACGCGGGTGCTGACGCAGGCCTATAAAGGCTGGTGGCAGAGTGTGGGCTTGTCTACCTCCCTGGACGCGGCTTGGCAGAACGCCCCCATTAAGCCCCGACCTAAGCCCAAGCCCGAGACGCTGTTCTGGGCTCACCTCTGGCAGGCCGTCGCCGCCCATGCGTCCGCACCCCCAGCACCGGCGGCCCCACGGGGCCTGGGCTTGGCTACTCCTTTGGTGCCCTACACGGGGCAGGAGCTGTCGCAGAAGTAGCCACTGCAAGGCAAGCGAAGGCCACTTTGTTTAACGGAACAGAAATTATAGGACAGCTTTGCGCTGAAAAAAGTACTTGCTTATCGAAGTCGATAGCAAGCGTGAGGGTCGCTACAAATCAGCCTTGTCCTTAATCATTACTGTTCGACTAGTGTACTGCTTTGTGGCTGTGCAAATGCAATAGCCTTACTTTTACACATGCCCTTGTACAGAATGTAATTCTGGGGGTGCCACACGAGCGCTTTAGGGATAAAGCATAGGTTAGCCTTGGCAGACAGCATGCATCTATAATGGTCAACGAACAGCAAATTGAGTACGGCTTCATCGGCGACTTGCAGCGCCTCAAGTACACCTACCGCGACGACATCCGCAACAACACCGAGCTGGAGCGCAACTTCCGCGAGAAGTTCGAGGCCCTGAACCGCGTCACGCTTTCCGATGCGGAGTTCAGCCGGCTGCGGGATGAAATCGTGAACCCCGACGTATTCGTGGCCTCCAAGACATTGCGGGCGCGCAACACTTTTATCCGGGAAGACGGAACGCCGTTGCAGTACACCCTGGTCAACATCAAGGACTGGTGCAAGAACGAGTTTGAGGTCATCAACCAGTTGCGCATCAACACGGCCAGCAGCTTCCACCGCTACGACGTCGTCCTACTGCTCAACGGCCTGCCGCTGGTGCAGATTGAGTTGAAGACGCTGGAGGTGACGCCGCGCAAGGCAATGAAGCAGATTGCCGATTACAAGAACGACCACGGCGCGAGCTATACCAACACGCTGCTGTGCTTCGTGCAGCTGTTCATCGTGTCCAACCGCACCAGCACCTACTACCTGGCCAATAACCGCCGGGAGCAGTTCGACTTCTCGGCCGACGAGCAGTTCCTGCCGGTGTACCAGTACGCCGATGAAAAAAACCGCAAAATCAACCACCTCAGCGAGTTTGCCGACAAATTTCTGACTAAGTGCACCCTGGCCGAGCTGATTAGCCGCTACATGGTGCTGGTGGAAAGCGAGCAGAAGCTGCTGGTAATGCGCCCCTACCAGGTGTATGCGGTGAAGGCCATCGTGGACTGCATTCACCAGAACCGGGGCAACGGCTACATCTGGCACACCACCGGTAGCGGTAAGACGCTCACCTCGTTCAAGGCCTCCACGCTGCTCAAGGACAACCCCGACATTGAGAAGTGCCTGTTCGTGGTCGATCGCAAAGACCTAGACCGCCAGACACGGGAGGAGTTCAACAAGTTTCAGGAGGGCTGCGTGGAGGAGAACACCAACACCGGGGCCCTGGTGCGCCGCCTGCTCTCAGAGGACTACGCCGACAAAGTCATCGTGACCACTATCCAGAAGTTGGGCCTGGCCCTCGACCCCAGCCACCCTCAGAATTACAAAGCCCAGCTCCAGCCGCTCAGCGACAAGCGAGTGGTGCTCATCTTCGACGAGTGCCACCGCTCGCAGTTCGGCGAAAACCACAAGGCCATCAAGGCGTTTTTTCCGAAGGCCCAGCTATTCGGCTTCACCGGCACGCCCATCTTCGAGGACAATGCCATTTACACGCAGGTAGACGGGCGGGAGGCGTCGTACCAAACCACTGAGGACATTTTCCAGAAGTGCCTGCACCCCTACACCATCACCCACGCCATCGAGGACAAGAACGTGCTGCGCTTTCACGTCGACTACTGCAAGCCCGATGAAAAAGCCCAGGCGAAGCCCGGCACGGCCCCGGCCCAGCAGGCCGTGGTGAAGTACATTCTGGAAAAGCACGACGCGGCCACCCTGCAGCGCCGCTTCAACGCGGTGCTGGCCACTCAGAGCATCAACGACGCCATTGCCTACTACGACCTGTTCCGGCAGGAGCAGGAGAAGCGCGCCGCCGACCCCGACTTCCGGCCCCTGCACCTGGCCTGCGTGTTTTCGCCGCCCGCCGAGGGCAACGCCGACGTGCGCCAGATTCAGGAAGACCTGCCCACCGAGAAGCAGGACAACCAGGTAGAGCCCGACGTGAAGAAGCAGGCGCTCAAGCGCATCATTCACGACTACAACCAGCAGTACGGCACCAACCACCACCTCGGCGAGTTCGACCTGTATTACCAAGACGTGCAGCAGCGCATCAAGGCCCAGAAGTGGCCCGTGGCCGACTACCCGCGCCGCGAGCGTATCGACATCACCATCGTGGTGGACATGCTGCTCACGGGCTTCGACTCCAAGTACCTCAACACGCTCTACGTCGACAAGAACCTGAAGCACCACGGCCTCATCCAGGCGTTTTCGCGCACCAACCGCGTGCTCAACGACACCAAGCCCTACGGCAACGTGCTCGACTTCCGCCAGCAGCAGCCGGCCGTGGACGCGGCCATTGCCCTGTTCTCGGGCATCGAAAACAAGCAGGACCCCAAGGAAATCTGGCTGGTGGCGCCCGCCTCGGAGGTGCTGAAGGACTACGAAAAAGCCGTGCAGGCCCTCGAAACCTTTATGCAAAGCCACGGCCTGCCCGCCGCCCCCGAGGAAGTAGCCAACCTGAAAGGCGACCTGGCCCGCGGCGAGTTCATCAACACCTTCAAGGAAGTGCAGCGCCTGCGCACCCAGCTCGACCAGTACACCGACCTGGGCGAGCCCGAAAAAGCCCAGCTCGAAACCCTGCTGCCCCTCGACGACCTGCGCGCCTTCCGGGGCCAATACCTCGAAACCGCCAAGCGCCTGCGCGACCAGCAGGGCAAGGGCAAAAACCCCGCTACCCCCGACGGGGTGCAGCTCGACCTCGACTTCGAGTTCGTACTCTTCGCCTCGGCCATCATCGACTACGACTACATCATGGGCCTGATGGCGGCCAGCACCGCGCCCGGCACGCCCAAAAAGCAGCAGCTCACCCGCGAGCAGATTATTGCCCTGCTGGGTTCCAGCGCCAACCTCATGGACGAGGCCGACGACCTGACCGACTACTTCACCAACCACCTGGCCACCAACCGCGGCTACAGCGAAGCCGAAATACGAGCGGGCTACGCGGACTTCAAGCGCCAGAAAACCGCCGCCGAGCAGGCCCGCATCGCCCAGGTGCACGGCCTGGCCCCGGAACCCCTCACCGCCTTCGTGCAGGCCACCCTGAGCCGCCTGATTCTGGACGGCGAAGCCCTCGGCGACCTGCTGGTGCCGCTGGACCTGGGCTGGAAAGCCCGCGCTGCCAAAGAAAGCGAGCTGATGACCGACCTCATCCCCCTCTTAAAGAAAATGGCCCAAGGCCGCGAACTGTCCGGACTGGAAGTATATGAGTAACGAAAACAACAAGACAGCCCTGCCGAAGCTGCGGTTTCCGGAGTTTCGAGGGGCTGAGGGGTGGGAAGAAACTGAATTGGGAGCTAATGGGGCCTTTCTTAGAGGACTAACCTATTCCAGCGAAAACGTTAAAGATGACGGGTTACTAGTGGTCCGGTCAAGTAATATCCAAGATGGAAACTTAGTTCTTAATAAAGACTTGGTTTTCGTGGACATAAATTGTGCACCTTCTATATTGCTACAAAAAGGTGACGTTGCAATTTGCATGGCAAATGGCAGCAAAGCACTTGTAGGGAAGAGTGCAGAATTTGACGGGCAGTATAATAAACCTATTACAATTGGAGCTTTCTGCTCCTTGTTTAGGCCACTTAACGATTTTGCAAAGCTGGTTTTTAAAACAGAAGAATACCAGAATTTTGTGGCTTTTTCAATCGGTGGTGGAAACATCAACAATTTGAAAAATTCCGACTTAGAGAAGTTCTCCTTTTTTATTCCGGCTATTTCAGATGAACAGCAAAAAATAGCCGCCACTCTTTCCTCTCTTGACGACCTCCTCACCGCGCAAAGCGCCAAGCTAGAGACCCTTAAAGTCCACAGGCGCGGCCTAATGCAGGGGCTCTTTCCCGCCGAAGGGGAAACGGTGCCAAAGCTGCGGTTTCCAGAGTTTCAGGGGGAGTGGGTGGAGAAGAAGCTGGATGAAATTGCTCGGCGTGGTTCTGGCCACACGCCGAGTAAGAGTAGTCCAGAGTACTATAATGGCGGAATAAAGTGGGTGTCACTTGCTGACTCGAAGCGGTTAGACAATGGACTAATCACTAAGACTGCTGCGGAAATTTCTATGGAAGGAATTAAAAACTCCTCTGCAGTTCTACATCCAGCCGGAACAGTGCTCATAAGTCGTGACGCGGGCATCGGAAAAAGCGCTGTCATGGGGGATTCAATGGCCGTCAGTCAGCATTTTATTGTGTGGACATGTAATTCTGATTCTCTAAATAATTGGTTTTTATATCACCTTCTTCAGAATTCAAAACCGTTGTTTGAGAGGGCAGCAATAGGAAGCACGATAAAAACAATTGGTTTACAATTTTTTAAAGATTTAGCTTTCTTTATTCCCTCCTTCGCCGAACAGCAAAAAATAGCCGACTGCCTTACGTCTCTCGATAACCGCATCACTGCACAAAGCCAGAAAATCGAAGCCCTAAAACTCCATAAAAAAGGGCTGATGCAGTCTTTGTTCCCCACCGTTAAAGAATAATACAATGTCTCAACAAGAATTTTTTTCGGTCAACACTCTATCACAGCTCGCGGAAAATATTAGGGATTCAAAGAAGAAACACACTTTGTTATTTGCCTATAACGGTGCAGGAAAGACACGCCTTTCTATGGAATTTAAAAACCTAGGAAAAAAAGGCGAAGATTCGGATACACTCTATTTTAATGCCTTTACTGAGGATTTGTTCTGGTGGAATAATGATTTGAAAGAAGACACTGAGCGCTTTTTGCATATCAATACGAATTCCCGCTTCTTCAAGGGTTTAGAAACTTTTGATATAAGCAATAGAATCCGCGATATCCTAGCAACATATGCTTCATTCAATTTTGATATTGATTTAAGCGCTGGCACAGTAGTTTTCTTTAGAGAAGTACTTGTAGATGGAAGGTCTGAATTAATTTATAATATTAAGGTTTCTAGAGGGGAGGAAAATCTCTTCTATTGGTGCTTCTTTCTAGCAGTTGCGCAATTAGCTATTGATAAAGAAGAAAACTATGAATGGGTCCGTTTTATCTATGTAGATGACCCAATATCTTCTTTAGATGATAGCAATGCAATTGTCGTCGCGCATCGCCTTGCTCACTTGTTGAAGTTACAGGACGGTTCAGATAGCAGCATAAAAGAAGATGACAAGATAAAAACCGTAATATCAACGCACCATGCTCTTTTTTTTAACGTGTTGTGCAATGAATTTAGCAATGCTAGAAAAATTTTCCTTAGCAAAGGTGAAACTAATTACCAGTTGAAATCAACAAATGATACACCCTTTATCTATCACATATCGATGATTCAGGAACTGAAGAAAGTAGCAGATTCGGATAATCTTTATAAACATCACTTTGGCCAACTCAGAACCATTCTCGAAAAGTCCGCAAATTTCCATGGCTTCAATGGATTTAAAGAATGTATGATTATTGACGATGCTGATTCAGATGGAAAACTATACAATCGAATGGTTAGCAATCTGAACCACGGTGGTTATTCACTATTTGAGCCCGAACAAATGAACGACACAGACAAAAAATACTTCAGGCAGATACTCGATAACTATCTAAAAAATTACAAATTCAACAAAGAGCTTTTTAGCAAGCCTGCAGCCGCCGAACCCACCGCATGAGTACCCAAAAAAGCCAACAACTGGGCCGCACCCTCTGGGCCATCGCCGACCAGCTCCGGGGCGCCATGAACGCCGACGACTTCCGCGACTACATGCTGTCGTTCCTGTTCCTGCGCTACCTCTCCGACAACTACGAAACCGCCGCCCGCAAGGAGCTCGGCTCCGACTACCCCGCCCTGCCCGCCACCGACCGCCGCGCCCCCCTCGCCGTGTGGTACGCCCATAACCCCGACGACGTGCCCGCCTTCGAGCATCTCATGCGCCGCCGCGTGCACTACGTCATCGAGCCCCGGCACCTGTGGAGCCACATCGCCGAGTTGGCCCGTACCCAGCACGACGAGCTGCTCACCACCCTGGGCGAGGGCTTCAAGTACATCGAGGAAAAATCGTTCAACAGCGCCTTCCAGGGCCTATTTTCCGAAATCAACCTCAACTCCGAGAAGCTCGGCCGCAGCTACGCCGAGCGCAACGCCAAGCTCTGCACCATCATCCAGAAAATTGCCGAAGGCATCGGCGGCTTCTCCACCGACGCCGACACCCTCGGCGACGCTTACGAGTACCTCATCGGGCAGTTTGCGGCTGGCGGCGGCAAGAAGGCCGGCGAGTTCTACACGCCCCAGCCCATCTCCACCATTCTGTCCGACATCGTGGTGCTCGACAGCCAAAACCCCGCCGCCGGCAAGCGCCAGAAGCTGGAGCGCGTGCTGGACATTACCTGCGGCTCGGGCTCGTTGCTGCTGAACGTGCGCAAGCACATGGGCCCGCACGGCATCGGCAAGATTTACGGGCAGGAAGAGAACATCACCACCTACAACCTAGCGCGCATGAACATGCTGCTCCACGGTGTGAAGGACACTGAGTTCGACATCCACCACGGCGACTCCCTCAAAAACGACTGGAACCTGCTGAATGAGATGAACCCGGCCAAAAAGGCGCAGTTCGACGCCATCGTGGCCAACCCGCCCTTCAGCTACCGCTGGGAGCCCACCGATGCCCTCGCCGACGACTTCCGCTTCAAGAGCCACGGCCTGGCCCCCAAGTCGGCCGCCGACTTCGCCTTCCTACTCCACGCCTTACACTTCCTCAGCCCCGAAGGCACCATGGCCATCATCCTGCCCCACGGTGTGCTGTTCCGTGGCGGGGCCGAGGAGCGCATCCGCACCAAGCTCCTCAAAGACGGCCACATCGACACCGTCATCGGCCTGCCCGCCAACCTGTTTTTCAGCACCGGCATCCCCGTCTGCATCCTCGTGCTCAAGAAGTGCAAGGCCCCCGACGACGTACTGTTCATCAACGCCGCCGAGCACTTCGAGAAAGGCAAGCGCCAGAACTTCCTGCGCCAGTCCGACATCGACAAGATAGTAGCCACCTACCGCGAGCGCAGCGAGGAAACCCGCTACGCCCGCCGCGTCCCCATGGCCGAGGTCGAGCAAAACGGCTACAACCTGAACATCTCGCGCTACGTGAGCACCGCCACCTCCGCCGAGGAAATCGACTTACAAGCCGTGCATCAGCAGTTAGTAAAGATTGAGGAGCAAGCAGCTGAAGCCACCGCCCGCCACAATCAGTTTTTGCAGGAGTTGGGCTTGCCACTAATTTAAGTTGGGTAACAAACAGCTCAAGGCGGACAAGGCTGGTGAAGTAGCTTCTATCGGAAACTACTTCACCAGCCTTGTCTATTTAGCAGCAAAATGTGCTGCGTTCTCAATGCGCTATCTGCTAAGCTGATGCACAGGGAAATACACGCCATTTAGATGCGCAAAATCACCATCTAAGGTTAGCAGTTCAGCCCCTAGCACGTACGTAGTGGCCGCAATCCATAGGTCATTCTCACCCATTGCTACCGAGCGGCCTAGATGAGGCCGACCAGCGACCGGCTTATTGCGCCGAAAGGCTTCCAACTCCGCAAAGGCCGCTACCATATCATCCGACGCAATGGGAATCTCTAGGCATTGCGCTAGCAGTTTCTCCAGCAGCTGGGCACGCTTTTGTCCCCAGCTGTTGAAATAAACCATCACGTTTAATTCGGCGCGGGTTACAATGGAAGTAGCATAAGTCCGCGTAGCCGATGGCGCAAAGTCCCGTTGCAATGCCTGCACAATGACTGGGTCTTGCTTAATAATGCCCGAAATGACGTCTGTATCGAGTACTAAATAACTCATCCGGCCTTCAAGTCAGTGAGTTGATGACGCAGTTCGTCATAGCTCTGAGGCACCTCCATCTGACTAGCTAAGCGTAGCATTTCGGTTAAATCACTACCCTGAAAGCTTTGCCGCTCTCGCAAGCTCTGCACATCCAGTCGACCAGTGGTGGACAAGGGTACATGTCGAAGCAAAGCGGGCGCTTGCTCTTCCACCGGCCCAATATAGGTAGCTTCCACCCCCACTAGTTGGCGTAGCGCATTGTAATTACCTAACCCCTGCACGGTTACCTCCTTGGTATAGAGTGCCCCCAACATATCAGGGTCAAAAACGCGCTTCTTCACGGATACCCGCACAGTACGGCCTTCCACCCGCACTTTCACCAGCTTGCTACTATCAGACAACGAATCCAGCTTACCAATAAAGCTCACTAATTGCGGCTCCGGAATATCCTCCTCCGTTGCTTTTAATACGCCTAAAGTCTCTCGATTAAGCAGGACAGTGCTTTCCGGACGCTGGTTATGAAACACAATACGTGCTTCATTGGAAGGAAACAGCTTCCCCAACGCCTCCATTCGGTGCAATACCCCTCGGTCAAGTAGTCGGCCCGCCGAATTGCCAGTGACTTGACCCTGTTTTGTGGCTTCTCGCAAAGCGGTAATCACTAAACCGTAAGCTGATTCCTCTTGCGGAACTGCCTGGCCAAATAGGTCCAATTGGCGGCCTATTAGTGAATCTGCTAGCCGAGGAGCATCAAGTTTCAGGCGAGTAGTACCCTGCACCATATCTGTGAGCTGCAACTCAGTAGCTTGCTGTAACCACATTGGGTTAGACCCTGGTCGGTCACTACGCCCTTCCAATAGTAAGCGTACTACTCCACCCGCGAGGCCAGTAAGCCCGCGCTCCAACCGAGCTAATAAGGATAAAGGAATTTTGCCTTTCGGAATCGGAAAATTCTCAAAAGCTAATTCATAGTGGTTATAGTGGAGTCTCATCGCTGCGGTAGGAATGGATAGTAAAGTAACAAACAGCTAAGCCAAGAATAGAATTTCGTGAGTAGTGGCGCGCAAAGCTGTCCTATAATTTCTTATACGTAAAGTGGAGCACCCGCAAGCTGCTACACGAGCCATCCTATTGCATCTCCTAGCTCGGACAACTCCCCCTAGCCAGCCCGCAGCTTACGGGTGCCTTCGCTAGGGAGCCTCCAGCACCTACTTTAGGGGCCTACTAAGTAGGCCTACTTTAGGGCTAGCAGAGGCGGCATATAATACATTTAACACCAGTATTTTATACAAAAAAGTAGGGGGTAAAAGTAGGGGTGGTTTAGCCCCCTACTTTTACCCCCTACTTGGTAGTGGGGCGGTCTAGTGGAAACGGACAGCGAGCTAAGGTAGGTGCTGGAACAGGTCGGTTTCAAACTGGTGGGGCGAGCGGTAGCCGAGCGCCGAGTGGCGTCGGTCAAGGTTGAAGTAGGTGTC
>Ga0160429_1000468_pt1 | contig 36947 bp, 37 predicted proteins | sample SolpanmetagenomR_FD_108199 | JGI IMG/M metagenome (GOLD analysis project Ga0160429, IMG submission 108199) | Solar panel surface microbial communities from Lawrence Berkeley National Laboratory, California, USA - R | ecosystem: Engineered > Built environment > Solar panel > Unclassified ... | reverse complement strand
GTGCTCATGTCTTCCATTGCGGCTGGTCTGCTTGGTGTCAAGGACCACTCTTTGTACAACGCTTCCAAGATGGCTGTTATTGGTATTGTCAAGGCTTTCGCTACCGACTTCGGCAAGCGTGGTATCACCGTCAACGGTATCGGTATGTGGTTTCCTGGTTGTTCTGCTTAAGAAAAGAATTTCGCTGACATTGGCGTAGCTCCCGGAGGTATCAAGAGTGATATGTTCACCCAGAACGCATGGGTAAGTCACTCTACGCATCCCTAAGCATCAATGACATGAATCTAACGCGAAAAAAGCACTACATCCCTGGAGGAACCCCCGATATCGAGGCTGCCACCGTCGAGAAGATGATGGCCGACCACTGCCCTCTCGGCCGATGCGCCACCCCTGAGGACGTCGCTCGTGTTGTAGCTTTCCTTATGTCTGAGGACGGTGGATGGGTCAACGGTAAGCACTCTGAATACAACGGAGAAGCATATGAACACATGGCTAATGAGGTTCTCAGGTCAAATCATCACAATCTCTGGTGGATCTTCCCAATAGATGTGTGGTTAAGATTTGGACGGGAATGAAGAACAATTGGAACTGGAAGGGAACATGGCGTACTTGAGCAGAGAGGATTTACAGCACGCATGGTATAGTAGTGCTTTGCCTTCTTGTAGATGATATACTGAGGCGAATAATGGTCAAAAATGCATACAATATCTCTTGCTCTTTTGGGACGCTTGGCATTCTCCTTTAGAAAGACTTCTCTCCAACCACTTCCTCCCCCAAGCTGCACTACGACACTGTCGACTGTCAAGATACTACCTTTTCTTTACATTAGATTATGTGCTCGCCCAACTTGGGGGTGGTTTTGCGTGCGAAAAAATGACAAGGCGACTGCCGGAGTTTCTGTACCCTGCACTAAGCGTGATATTGCTGAGTGTTGTTTGCTAATCGAAGTTGTGGTGGGTGCAAACAGTGAGCAACATTGTCTTACCTAGCGAAAAGTAGAGGCCGCATCAACGAGCCATCTTGATTGTTGTTTGAACACAATCAGTAATGTTTACTATAGACGATTAGCAAGCCTTAAAAGCACAAGGAGTCATCGCCCTCTATTTAAGCTGTCCATGACATGCTATTCTTCCTGTTCCTCCAATGCGGCTTTATCTTCTAGAACTTATTCTCATTATCTCTTCTCTACAACAAATACAGAACCTTCTGCATTCATAACAGATATCGACCATGTCGAAGATTTGACAGATATATTCCTCATTCACGTTAGATCGAAGCCTCATATCATCGGCTTTCAGGCTCTACGACATACATTATGAAATTGCTCCATAGTACGTCCCTTCCAGCTATGCTCAGCTATGCTGATGGAGATTGAGCTAAGCTACGCACACGCTCTTCAGATACAAAATTGTTGACACCGTCAGATCAAGCCTATCGAAGGTGAGTCTGAAGCACTTCACTCTTGCCTCTTCTTATGCTCAATAATAGCTGCTACTCATACCTTATCTTAATACCTCAACAGGACCGGACTCAAAGACCAACTCTTCCACTGGATACATCAAAACAAGTCGTTATCGAAGACTTCCTCGGCGGCAAGCACACAAAAATATCATACTGCTAAGAGTGACGTTCGATACGAGGTAAGTCATATCTATATTTCGCCGCTCATAACGCCAACACTAATTGACATCCCGAAAAGGTTAAGAATGAGAACATTGCGAATAGTGCTGCAAATCTGGAGGTCAAAGTTAGCACTTGAGTATGTTAAGGATCCTCTGTACTGGAAGTACCACACGTCCTTATACAAGGCACTAGTTGGAGTCTCTGTCTCCTCGGGAGCCGGGAACAGTTCAAGTCCTAATCTCTTGCAGCAAGCCAGTAAAGGACTGGAAGGAGAAAGTCTATGGTGCAGCTGGATGGCAGCCAGTTGAATGGCACGATCAAGAACGTCGGCCGAGCTGCTAATGTCAAGTACTAAAGTCCACAATGGTCTTATGTCGCATAACCTGCGCAGAGGCGCAACAAGGCATTTGAAAATTTCTCGCTGTTATCAACGTAGACGCCAATGGCTTGAGAAAGGATATGTTACTAGACAGGGCAGTCCAGACTGACGGCTCTGCTTCGAATGCCATTATCATTGTTGACACTTCGGAAAAAGTCACCCCTGGTGACATTTTCATGCCGTCGACACGCACCACAAACAACATTTAAGATCAAGGTGCGATGCTCTCAGCCATTATCATATATTCACATTTACAATGCTCAGGATAGCTGTTTTCGTAGGCAGACATGATGCCATTCTTTCCATCACGCAATGCGGAAACGTGAAAACTGAAACAAACATTACGATACGCATTGGGTTGCTGTGTCACAAGGTATCTTCACATTGTAATGCTGTCTCAACAAAGGTTGGCCATTGGGATCTGGGATGTCCGACTTGGCACTGACACATGTCAATGTTCCTGTTTCTTCCGAAAGCTCGAGCTCTGAAAGTCGAGATGATATTGCCATATAGTTCTGCTCACATCATACCTACACACATCACACACATCACATCTACCGACGCTCATAATGGCACGCAAATTCTTTGTTGGTGGTAACTTCAAGATGTAGAGCTCACCCCTCCACTCTCCACCTCGGGAATGTCGATCATCAGACACAAATACAGTGCTAATGCAGATATCTTGCTACTAGGAATGGATCTGTAAAGCAGATTACAGACATCATCCACCACCTCAACGACGCAAAGCTTGATACCAATACCGGTTCGTTATCATCCACCAGCTAGAGTTTCTGGGGGAAAAACACATCTATACATACACCACAATGCAGTGCTAAGACTTTCGCTTAAAAGAGGTTGTCATTGCCCCTCCCTTCCTCTATCTCCTCCTCGCCCGTGAACACCTCCGTAAAGAGATTGAAGTCTGCGCACAGAATGTTTTTGACAAGCCCAACGGAGCTTTCACCGGCGAGATCAGTGTGTCGCAATTGAAGGACAGCTCTATCGAGTGGACATTGCTTGGTCACAGTGAGAGAAGGACACTGTTGCAGGAGAAGGATGAGGTGGGTCATAACAGAAAGATGCTTCGTGCATGTTTTGTGGAGGGCGCGCTGACAGGTTTGGAATGTAGATGGTCGCCAGCAAGACAAAGGCGGCTGTGGATGGAGGTCTGAATGTGATCCTTTGCTGTGGTGAGAGTCTTGAGGTAAGCACGAAACATGGAGGAAAGTGGGGGCGAGTGGTATACTGATAAAAATCTACAGCAAAGAGAGGCAAACAAGACTGTTGACGTCGTTGTGTCTCAGCTTGAGGCTGTTGCTAAGGAGCTCAAGGATTGGTCCAAGATTGTCATTGCCTACGAGCCTATCTGGTTCGTAACATCCTCGCATTCGGTACAGTAAACAATGCTAACACAATACATAGGGCCATCGGAACTGGCAAGGTCGCCACTACCGAGCAGGCACAAGAAGTACACGCCGAGATCCGCAAATGGCTCGGCAAGGCATTGGGCCAACAGGTTGCTGACGAGACCCGCATCTTGTACGGTGGAAGTGTTAGCGCGAAGAACTGCAAGGAGCTTGCTAAGCAGGCTGATATTGATGGCTTCTTGGTTGGTGGTGCTAGTTTGAAGCCAGAGTGTAAGTCATGCTGTTGTTTGGTTGCGCATTGGCCTTCACTAATCGCCTCGCTTAGTTGTCGACATTATCAACTCCAAGATTTAAGAGGGACGAGAGGTTGAATACTATGATCAAAGACATCATCTGAAGGGCCATCGAAGCGTGGTTAACAAGAATCCTGATGTCAGCTAGGAAACATGTATAAAATTATTCTATATCGTAAACAAGAAAGGCAGTGGCGATGGTTACCAATGTTGTCCCTTATCCCTCGCCCCTGTGTCATCGGCATCGGTTCCAGCTGCTCTGCTTACACGTACTGTTCCTGAAGATCTGAGCAGGCAACAGCTTTTTTTTTCTCAATCAACTTCCTACAACACCCATCTACATGAGTCCAGTCTTCGCCTTCTGCCTAGCTATATTACTTTGTATCACCTCACTTCACTCTACCCAGTCGTTACTTTTCTTCTCTTCGATCGCATTGGGGGTCCAATCGATTAGGCAATCATAAACAGAGATCATAATTCAACGGGAGCGCGATCCGCCCGCTCCGAAACGTCCCATCACCTAGCACCTCAATCAGTCAACCTCGTCCATTGTCCCAAGCTTCTTTTTGTCGCTGAATCCCTCACGCGCTCAGAGTCTACTTCCATCAATCTTACCATCGCGGCTTCCTGAAGAACCTCGCATTATCGCTCTACATCAACAAGCTTCCGCGTAGAAGTTACATTGCCTCACCTCATCACATCATCACCTAGGAGGAGAGAGGCCATACACACTCGGGGTGACGGCTTCGACCTTCGATTAGCATCACTCCAAGCAGCACATCATCATCTATCATCAACTACTGGAGGATGCCCAGAATATTCAACCCGTTCGCTTCATCTTCATCTCCTACACCTCCAACGCGAAATAATATGTCGTCGGAGACTGTCAACGAAAAGCAACCACAACCTCAGCCACCTCGACGCACCTCTCTTTCTCGCGCCAACCAGCGCCTTTCGCAACTCTTCTCGCCATCAGTAAGAAATCGGAGTACAGACGCGCAAGCCTTAGCAGCTGCGAATGCTGCTCAGCAGGCATACACCAATTCACAGAACTCTTCGATGAACGGCTCCTTCTCGCTGCCGACCATTTCATTGTCTACGGCAACTGGCGAAAAGTCAAAGTGGGAAAGTTCAACGACACTGTTTTCACCTCCAAATGCAGCAGAAGCGCGAAGACTGGCAAAGCAACATGCGCAGTTCGGTCCGTTAGGTTCACCAGCCCACAAGTATTCGAGTCGCTTCGTCGGAGAAGAATTTCCTGAGCCAATCGAGGATGAACCTCCTTACTACTATCTCCTCACAACGTATATCAGCTATCTCATCCTCATCATCTTCGGCCATGTGCGCGACTTCTTCGGCATGAGGTTTCGTCAAGACCACTACAAGCATCTCAAGGAGGACAATGGCTATGCTCCACTGAACAGCGATTTCGACAACTTCTACACTCGTCGCTTGAAGATGCGCATCAACGACTGCTTCTCACGTCCTACTACGGGAGTTCCTGGCCGATTCATCACTCTGCTTGATCGCAAGTCGCAAGATCACAACCTGTCGTTCAACTTCACCGGCACAACTACAGAAACACTCAACATGAGTTCGTACAACTATCTTGGATTTGCACAGTCCGAAGGACCTTGCGCCGATGCTGTAGAGGCTGCCCTAAAGAAGTATGGTACCTCTTTTGCGTCGCCCCGAAGTGACGTTGGCACATCAGAATTGCATCTCGAAACTGAAGAGCTCATTGCAAACTTTGTTGGTAAGCCAGCCGCCATGGTCTTCAGCATGGGTTTCGGTACAAATGCAACACTTTTCCCTGCGCTTGTAGGCAAGGGCTGCTTGGTTCTGTCTGATGAGCTTAACCACTCTTCCATTCGTACTGGCATGCGACTTTCTGGTGCTTTGGTGCAGACATTCCCTCACAACGACATGAAGGCACTTGAGCGTCTGCTTCGCGAGGTCATCAGTCAAGGACAACCCAGGACGCACAGGCCGTGGAGGAAGATTATGGTCGCAGTGGAGGGCCTTTACTCTATGGAGGGCACCATGTGTAATCTTCCCGCACTAATCAACCTTCGCAAGCAGTACAAGTTCTACTTGTTCGTCGACGAAGCACACTCCATTGGTGCCCTCGGTGGCCGTGGTCGCGGTGTATGCGATTACTTTGGTGCTGACACTGCTGACGTCGACATTCTAATGGGAACTCTCACCAAGTCTTTCGGTGCCAATGGTGGTTATGTTGCTGCGGATAAGCACATTATCGACAAGCTCAGATCCACAAATGCTGGCACAATCTATGGAGAAACCCCCACACCCCCAGTTCTTGTTCAGATTAACACCTCACTTCGCATCATCCAGGGCGACCTAGTGCCTGGTCAAGGTGAAGAACGTCTGCAACGTCTTGCATTCAACAGCCGCTACCTTCGCCTAGGTCTCAAGCGTCTCGGCTTCATCATCTACGGTCACGACGACTCTCCCATTATCCCTCTTCTTCTCTACCATCCCGCCAAGATGCCGGCATTCAGTCACGAAATGCTTCGTCGCAAGATCAGCGTGGTTGTTGTTGGTTATCCTGCTACACCACTAGTCAGCAGTCGTGCTCGTTTCTGCGTGTCTGCAGCTCACACCAAGGATGATCTTGACAGGATGCTAGCAGCGTGTGATGAAGTTGGAGAGGCTCTGCAGCTCAAGTATTCGAGTGGCATTGCTGGAGGTCAAGAGCCACTCCACGATGGACTGGCGAATGAAGAAGAGAGGAAGAACAGAGAAGTGATGGAGATGAAAGGACACGGTGCGTTGACATACACGCCGCCGAGGTGGAAGCTGGCGGACGTGCTTGCCAGGGGTGTCAAGGATATTCAGCAGCCTTTGAGGTAGAGCACGACTGGAATATGCAATGGTTTATTGAGGTCCGGGAATCTAGCATTCGGCGCATTTGGGAAAGTGGACTTCGGGATTGTTGGATTAGGCTGCGATTGTGCTATAGAAGATGCCGGATTGCTAAACCTGTTAGATCTTCTTCCTTCTCTTCTCTTCTAGTCGTAGCAGGTTGGCCTTGGTCTGAAGGTCTTGTTGCTCTAGCTCTTGTTATTACTTTCACTGCGATAGACTTATAATCAGACAAACAATCAGTATTTACAACCCTTTCGGCACGCTCAAGCACAATCGCCAAGGCTTAGAGAGCGTTTGATGACGGTGTAACCATCAGATAATTCTTCACGACTATTAGATCATCAGCAAAAAAGTTTGTCAAAGACGCTTCTACTACTTTGTAGTGCTGCCCTTAATTACACCAAAAGACTCGGGACACCTTCGAACAGAGATACCCTAGGAAGATGGTAAGATCCTCAAGGTCACCCGATTAGACAGCCGTCATCAGTTCCAAAAATCACGTTGTACGAATCCCACATGGGAAAGTTCACCATGCGATCAAATGCCGTCCACAGTCGACGCTAAACCGTTCCACACCCGAAACAGTGGACTTCTTCTCAACTTCCCCTCGAGCTAAGAGCTTTCAATTTGCTTGATAGCACTTGGCGATAGCCTTGGTATGGATAGAGTGGTTCGCGCGGAGTGTGTTTCTTTTCAACATGCATCTGCCAAGTCTTGATCAGGCCTCTGTTGTTGGTCGCCGCTGCCTTTTGCGGTCGACTTTCGCATCCCATGATGATTTGCCATCTCTACATCGCTATATCTTCCTCTTCGTATTCTCTTCCTCCATCCTCAGACTCCATCTACTTAAATATCCAACTCATTACCCAGCATCCACTCCGCACCGGATCATCCCCCTCCTCTACTGCAAAGTCTAAACCCCAGACTGCTGTTACGGACCTTGACAGTATCCAGCACTTCGGTGGAGCTCACTAACTAGGCCAAGCCAAAACATCCAATTCACACGACAAAGACAGCTATAAAACCTCTTGGCAGTGGCCGTCTTATCCTTAGGACTGATTCTAATACGTACGTGGAGTGGCCCTTTGGCTTCAAATTTGCTCCTTCTATATTACCTTGCCTATTGCCTACTTGTGCCTGACCTGATTGTAGTCTACCCTTGCGACCTATCTACGCATACTTTCTTCCCAATCTCCTCCTCACCACCATATCAACAAAGCCTTGCTCGACGTCCTTGGTTTCAGGATCACTAGAGCATCAACCTCATCCTCCTCATCTCATCATGGGCGCAGGCGCTTTCGTCGAACCTCTCGTCGTCGTGACTCTCCTCTTCGGCGGCACCTGGTTCAACCGCAACACAAGCTACACACTCTTCTCCCGAAAGCAAGCAGACCAGTGGTCTCACGAAAAGCGCCGACATATTTCTATCGACAGCATTGAGTCTGGATTGACAGAAGATCCGCTCCTGGGTGGTAGTAGCAGCAGGAGGCCATCCTCAGACTCCTCACCAACACGGGAAGAATCCAAGTGGAGGAAAAGAGAGATTGGTGTGTTTGGATTGAGGACGACCATCACAAGCCCGAATACGCGAAAATTCAGACATAACTTCTTGAGCCGCGTGTTGGTTAAATTTCCTTTTCTTGTGGAGGCTTGGTATTGGGCTCTGATATATTGGGTACGTTTACAAAAGCTGTGGCTATTGAGTATTCAGTACTGACATTCTTAGGTCTACCAATTAGGTCGAGCATTCTCCGCAATCACTATTGTCGAAGGCACAGTTCATGTTGCTCGAAGACATGCTCTTCAAGTCATTGACCTTGAGAAGCGCCTTCACCTCTTCCACGAACTCGAGATCCAAGCATTCTTCCTCCAGCACGATACACTGATGCACTGGATCAATCGCATCTACTCCTTCATTCACATACCTGGCACGATATTCTTCCTCGTATGGCTCTTCTACTACACCACGACGCGCAATCGCCTGGATGAACGCCAGGAGAACAAGGAAGTCGGTGAAGTTGATGGCTCACCCGCAGGTCCCATTCTATTTGAAGCGAGGAGAAGGACGATGGCGACTTGTAATCTGCTGGCATTTATTGTTTTTACTGCTTGGCCTTGTATGCCACCAAGACTACTGAGCGATCCCAGTGTCAAAGGTCCAACTAGAAATGTGGCTAGACAGTATGGTTTCGTGGATACTGTGCACGGAGCGAGTGGTGAAGCAAGTGTCTGGACTGCAAACAAATTTTGCAACCAATATGCTGCTATGCCATCCCTTCACTTCGGCTATGCCCTTATGATCGGGCTCACCATCGCCTTTCTACCGCTCGCCCCTCAACATCGCCGTTCTCGTACGGTTTGCGTCCCTCTTCTGGGCCGAATCTGTCGCATGCCTTCATGGCGACGGGCGATGTGTATTTTCCTAGGATTCTCCTATGCTTTTACCATTCTTGTCGCGATCATCTCAACAGCAAACCACTTCATCCTGGATGCAGTAGCAGGGGTTTGTGTTTGCGGGCTGGGTTGGTGGCGAAACGAGATGCTGTTGAACTTGTTACCTGTGGAAGATTATTTCTTGTGGTGTGTAAGGATTGAGAAGCCATCGAGGAGGGTAGTCGATGTGGATGAGCAAGGTGTAGTAGGAAATGGAGTGATAGATACTTGGTAAACCACGAGACAATGAAATAGGGAGTTGCCCTGGGTGTAATTTTAATACTTGACAATCACGACGCACGATTCCTAGACAATAGACATAGATTCTTCCTTTCATGTTCCATACACGATCATTTTCCTCAATATCACGACCTACATTGTCGAACACGGTGAAAAGAAAATATCCAATGCCTTGCTGCTTGTGAGTATGCGCGATTGAGTGTCTTAATGTCCCACTTGGGGGACCGAACGCCTTTGAAACCGCGCAACAAGTTCAAAACCATGAGCGATAGTTATGACTGCGTAGCTGGTACAATGTGAAGACGGGCTCAATCTGATAGGGACGTCTAACAACCTGAAACACATCTGACGCAAGCTCGGGACGATGGACACCCCAGATGTGCCAAGCTTTCTTATCGATTAGTCCTTTTAAAAAAACCATGCCAGCAAAAGTACTCACACGACTTCATCTGCAGCACCCGCCACTGCCTCCTTGACATCCGTCCTTCAATAAATCAGACGCCGGCGTCTGCCCATCAACCGCCATGGGTTTCCAGAAAAGTACGGGAAAAGGTCGGCTTGACAAATACTACCATCTCGCCAAAGAAAAGGGCTACCGCGCCCGTGCTGCTTTCAAGCTTATTCAGTTGAACAAGAAATACCATGTCCTGGAGAAGTCTCGAGTCCTGATAGATCTCTGTGCTGCGCCCGGATCATGGTGTCAAGTTGCTGCAGAGGTCATGCCGGTGGGCAGTCTCATTGTCGGTGTCGATCTTTCGCCAATCAAGTCTGTTCCACGCTGTATTACTTTCCAAAGCGATATCACCACAGACAAGTGTCGGGCCACTCTACGACAGCATCTCAAGACTCTCAAGGCCGACACTGTTCTCCACGATGGTGCGCCCAACGTTGGTACTGCTTGGGTTCAAGACGCTTTCTCTCAAGCGGAATTGGTCCTGCAATCTATGAGACTCGCCACAGACTTTCTTGCCCCTGGAGGAAGTTTCATCACAAAGGTTTTCAGATCGAAAGACTACAACTCCCTGCTTTGGGTATTCAATCAGCTGTTCGACAAGGTCGAAGCAACAAAGCCGCCATCCTCTCGCAATGTCTCTGCAGAAATCTTCGTCGTTTGTCTAGGTTACAAGGCGCCCAAGAAGATTGATCCTCGCTTTCTCGACCCTAAGACTGTATTCGCCGAGCTTGCGGCGCCAACACCGAACAATGAGGCCAAGGTCTTCAACCCAGAAATCAAGAAGAGGAAGCGTGAAGGTTATGAAGAGGGAGATCATCTGCAGTATAAAGAAGCACCTGCCAGCGAGTTCATTCAGACTACCGACCCTATTGCCATGCTCGGTAGCCTCAACAAGCTCGTCCTCGATCAGCAACCTAATGGAGACATTGCTCTTGCCACACTGAACCGCCTGCCAGAAACGACCGAAGAGATCAGACTATGCTGCGCTGATCTGCGAGTCCTGGGCCGGAAAGATTTCAAGTTGTTGCTGCGATGGCGACTGAAGGTCAGGGAGATCTTTGGCTTTGCCTCAAAGAAGAAACAGGCCGAAGCAGATGCCAAGGCGGGAGAGGAAGTTGCTGAGATTGAAGATATGGACGAAGAGATGAAGATTCAAGAGGAGATGCAGAGGCTCAAGGATGTCTCAGATTCAAGGAAGAAGAAGGACAAGAGGAAAGAGAACGAAAGGAAACGAAAGGAGATTGTGCGAATGCAGATGAACATGACTACGCCAATGGAAATTGGTCTCGATCAAGCAGGACCATATGGTGAGGACGCCATGTTTGCTCTAAAGACAGTAAACAAAGCAGACGACTCGTCCCAGATAATGCGCGGAAAGATGCACACAGTCACCTCGAAACCCGAAGTCGAAGAAGAGACAGATGAAGAGGAGAGCAGTGACGAGGAAGGTGACAACCTGGAAGGCCAACTCGACCAAATGTACGCTGATTTCCAGGAACGAAGAGAAATGGCAGATGCAAAGTTCAAAGCAAAGAAAGCACGAAAAGAGCACAATGATGATTTTGAGGACTTCTCAGATCGTGAACAAGAAGAAGTCAGTGACGAGGATGATATTGTTGAGGACGACGAGAGTGACAGCGAACTGGATGATGAGGAAGCAGAGAAGAAGCCTTTGTTCTACGAGCCTGCATCCGCTCTTGAGGGAGCGAATGGATTGTCCAAACGAGCCTCTATGTTCTTCGATCAAGACATCTTCAAAGGTATAGATGGCCTGGACGGAGTACTTCACGCAGATAGTGGAGTAGACACAAACTATTCCAGCAGCTCGTCTGCGGAAGATAAGAGCATGACAGTCGCCACCACCAAAAAGACAGATGTCAAGACATCCGCCAAAAAACAACTTAAAACAGCCAAGCCTGCAACAGACGAGATAGCCGATGAAGACGACTGGTCTGAGCGCCCGAATTCTGCCAAAGACAAGAAGAACGGCTTCGAGCTCGTCCGCCGTGCCTCTCCTGATCCGTGGGCTGACGACGCACGCGAGGAACCCACCCTCAAGGACGGACGCCCTGACATCGATATCATCACTGCTGAAGCTATGACACTCGCCCACGACATCGCCACAGGTCGCAAATCACGCTCTGATCTGCTCGACGAATCATACAACAAATGGACTCTTCGTGACGTCGAAGGCCTTCCTGACTGGTTCTTGGACGACGAGAACAATCATTCCAAACCCCAACGGCCTATCACTGCCGCTGCGGCTGCGGCGATAAAGGAAAAGCTGAGAGCCCTGAACGCCAGACCCATCAAGAAGGTGGCAGAAGCCAGAGATAGGAAGAAGTTCAAGGCACATCAGAAATTGGAAAAGTTGAAGCGGAAGAGTGCGTTGTTAGTGGAAGAGGAAGGATTGAGCGAGAAGGATAAAGCTGGCGCGATTAGTAAGATGATGGCTAATGTGGGAAGGAAGAAGCCGAGAGAAAAGGTTACGCTGCTTGTTGCGGGTAGTGGGAAGCAGAAGCCTAGAGGCAAGTATAAGATGGTGGATGCGAGGATGAAGAAGGACTTGAGGGGTATGAAGAGGGCGAAGAAGAGGAATGCGAAGAAGTAGATGTTGTAAAATATCAGTCAAACGAGCGTCTTCCTTTCAAGACCATAACAGAAGCTATGTGCGGTGACAACATGTTTTCCTTATATCTAGCAACGAAAACGTAAACGACTTTTGTGTTGTGCTTACACTGATAATCGCCTCCTCCGTACTGCACGACGATATTGAGATAGCTGGATTGTCTGAGCCTGTGGATGCAGATTCACGCCAGATGCGGAGGACACTTGCTTTGGGTACCTTAGGGAGTCATCAGGCACTCAAGACAGTCGTTACTGTCAGGATGGCGTAAGAGGAGCAGCAATCCTAGCTGAAAGCATTCTTGCACAGGACTGCAGCACTTCTCCCACTCATGCTAGGAGGTCTGAGAGTGACGATTCTTATCTTATGTACTAGATGATCCTCCATCCTATAATCCCTGCACAAGTCCTTGCTCTCCCAAGATCAAGCACACGCCGCCCACAAAGGTCTCACATAAAGAACCGCAGCCGCCGAACCCAGCAGTCCATAAACCGTATCACTCACAAACCCACCAGGCGTACTCCAGTGAACACACAACGGCGCATACGCAGCATTGATCTGCCAAGCAGTCAACCACTTAACATCCTCCTGCTTCTCCAAACCCGCCATATCCTCCACATCGCCATCCACACCGCCCTCTTTTCCTTGTAGTTTCTCCACTCTCTCCTGCATCCTCAAACTCCTCACGCGTGCCAACCGCACAAACTCCATGCCAACATGCGCACCGAAACATATCGTCGCTATCCTCCACCAGTTCCCAATCTTCTCGGCACTCCACCCTCTGATGACGCCTTTGCCCGCCAAGTAGGCGCCGTGCTCGAGCACGTAGTAACTCGTGTTAACGCAAATCTGACCCCACGTCAACGCCTTGACCAGCGCATCCTTTGGCGGCGACAGGTACGTCCCACGCGCCCATGCCCACATGCCCAGCAGGCCCCAGAGTCGTAGCGCTGCGCGCACGTCACTGCAAAGCGCAGTCGCTGCTTTTGCGCTTGCGATGGTGGAAACAAGACGTGCGGCGATTGGAGGCGCGGGGAATGTAGCGATTACTTTTTCGTTTGGGAGTAAGGTGGAGGAGGCGTTTGTGGCGAAGCGCGTGGCCAGGCGTCGGAGGTAGAGGTTTAGGAGCTTCGAGAGTTGGGAGGAGAGGAGGGCGGATGTGTATTGTACGAGCATGAGGGCGCGGTCGATGCCGGATGGAGTGGAGAGTAGGCGGGAGAGGTGAGAGAAGGCTGCGTTGGGTTGGTGGGATGTGAAGAGGTTGTGGAGGAGGGAGCTGGGGAAGAGGGGGAGTGGTTTGGATGGTGAGGAGGACATTGTCGCGTGTATCGTGAAGCGTTGTTGTGGGTATACTGGCGGATGTGCTGATTCAGAGATGAGACAGGTACAGACAGCAGGAGTCGGAGCTCTGAGAGATGCTATGTGGCTGTGGGGGAATGAAGCTGGTAGAGATTGAGAAACCAGAGCAATAACAGGTTCGTTTCAGTTTCAGAGCCAAGTGGAGGCGTTTCATGTTTGCCGAGGTTCAGTTTGACGCATGAAACATCATGCTCCCAATATGCGTTCATTTGCAATGAGTTCAGCAGACAACGACTTCCACGGTAGCTTTGGCGATGGGACGAGTGCCGCTGGTGCTTGCAGCCCTGCGGTGAATGAAGGCACTGATGAGGTCGCAGAAGACAAAAAGCTGAGACAGCAAACAAAAGAGCAAGTCGAAGTTTCTATAGTGAGAGGAGCACCAAGTATACTTACGAATACCTCAAGCAAGAAGCTAAAAGAATCGGCCTTGCCCAGCTCGACTAGGGTACACTACATGCAATCGTGTTGCTCAACCCAAACCCAAACCCTTCACTGATACCATCCCTCGAAATCCTAACCTGCATCCCTTCTCTTAGCGCTTGACTTCTAGACTCCAGCGTGTGGCACGATCTGCCCTTGCTGCGTCGCGGTATGGCAACAGACCACTGCTTTGCTGATTGACTCTGTCTTCTCCTTGTTCACCAAGACTGGAAGGATACTCATGGTGACAAACAGCTCATTCTTGTTACCAGCATCTGTGAGTTCCTTCATATGAGCCCTGTCCAAACCTGCACCAGATGCTGGCCAGCTGACGGTCACAGGTGAGAGAATGGCAACCTTGGTCTTGAGAAGAAGCGAAGCTTTCAATACTTCCTCCATGTTCCGGCCAAACTGATATAGGCAGTATTCGAAGTTCGCTTCGGCCTCAATTGAGTCAAACATCTGCTTGAGATGCTTCCTGAGAACTTGAGTATATTCGTATGCAAGATCCGCGGCATGGGGAGTGATGTGCTCATCCATAAATTTCCTGCTGGTAACCCTCTCATACTCGGCACGCTTTAGTATGTCATTCGAATTGACATCTGGCACCGTATATGCATGCGGACATTGGGCATGACTGGGTGACAACACTTACCTTGCGCTTTGAGAACCCTTTGGAGATATACTGTACGCTCATCCTTCGAACCTAGTAACCAAGGCTCCGTCTCCTCCTTGTGCAAGACTTCGTAAACAATAGAGCCAACCAAAGCCATTAGGAGTGATAAGCTGTAAGAAGTCCTGCATTATGCATAGCGGACACACGCCACATGTCGTTGCCAAGGACACCTTGATATAGTCCTTTCAAACATGAATCTAGCTCTGTGCGTGGAACGAGACTGACGTGCTGGCGAGTATTTGCCTTCGCGTCGTTGAAACAGAATACGACGGCATCTTGTAGTAACTTGAAGACCCCCTCCCAGTCTTTCTGGATCTGACTTGGTCTTAACCGATACTCGACGGAGTTCTGAAGCTCATCGGCTACCTTCTGTGTGATGCGCTGACGTTTGGGGTCGAATGACTGAGTTAAGCTACCAGCATCCAGTGCAGTTCTTTTGGCTGGCCTCGCGGTAGAAGAATAGAGATTGTTGACGCCCGAGAGGCTACGCACGTTGGGTTGAGAAGCTGTTAGAACTGGATTGTGAATGCCTGAGACGTCACATGACGACGGTTGAGTGCTTTTGTTCTCGTGATACTTCTCCGCAATGCTTTTGAGTGAGCGAAGTGGTGCAGGATCCATGTCTTGTGGGGATAGAGCATCGAGAACCACGGTTCCTGGACTGTTAAATCCTCCAAGTTGTGCTGCGGCTTGTGGCAACTCTTCCTGTCCAAGCTCATCTTTTGAGTACTCGTCTTCATCTTCTTCACCTTCCTCATCTTCCTCCGAAGGTTCACTGTCAGTCTCGGCTTGACCATTGTCTTCTTCCATACCATCATCACTGGCTATAGGTGGGTTTTTTGTCATAATCTTCGACGGCTTAACGGCGCTGGCTTCTACGACGACTCTAGTATCATGTCCTTGCTCATCAGCACGGCTCCTGGGCAGAATCCTTTGGGCGACGGCGGCCACTTTTTTGCGAGGGTTAAAATCGTCGTCCTCGACCACCGAGTTCCCAACTTCATGTTGGCTTGCCTAACTTTCCTGATTTTCAGACACCATGGCACGCTTTTGCTGTGTGACCGGCTTCGCTTGGACTATTTGCAAGTGTTCATCGTTGCCAATTTCGTTTTCCTGCTTGGAGAGTTTGCGAGCGTATAGTACGCAGCTCGAGCAAAGTACTTCTGTTCCCCTTCGTCTCAGACTTTTGCCAGTACACCCTTCAAGTCTGTGACAGTAGCTATTTCTGGTTAGTGGGCTGATCATCCGAGGAGGAATTTGGCACTTACAAGCAACCTAGTTTCGTCGGATGGCTCGCCTCGTTAGACAACCAATCTCGGCAAGAGACACAGTATTTTCGCCCTCCTTTGTGTACGATGGTCGTGGACCTAGCACCAGTGCATTTTGCGTTCAAGGCAATCGAGCTGAATGAAAAGGTTAGCTACAAGCCGACAACCGGAGTTTACCAATAATGAGCTTACTCGCAAACCAAGAACTTTGTTGGCTTCATCATTGTAAGCGAGACTAGATCATTCTCAACAGGAGGCTGGCCCTTGTAGCCCAGTTCTACCAGATAGTCATTAGGAAGAACGCTACTCCCATGTTCGAACAGCCCAGCGACACTGATGCTCCCTGCTGTGTGTTTGTTGCGGCCTCTGGCCAAGCTCATCATCGACTCGACATCATGATTCTTCACGATTTCGTCCACCGTCATCCGGGTCAGCGGGTGATCTTGTAGGAGTTGCTTAATAGCGACTTCGCGCGCGACTACCGTTTGGAGATGACCTTTGTTGCTATCAATCATGTAAAGCAGAGCCCTTGCCGCTTTGTGATGCATTTCTAGCCCCTCTACGACCGACATGGCGGTAACGTGTTGTATCTGGTTACGATCTTCGTTGTTGGGTTGCTTGGAGACGATCTTCGAGAAGACGTGTTCAATGTAGTTCATGAGCGGAAGTGAAAGCAAGCGCTCAATGACAGAGGTGGGTGACTTTAGTTGCGTGTTTAGTCAATCGAGAAAAGTGGGGTTCGCGGATGAAACACAGAGCCAATCTGAAACAAACCACACTTCACAAAACACGCTAACCACCAGACATCACAACACTTTCTGCTACGCGTCTCTGATTTACTCTCAAATCTCTTGCCACAAAACTGTCAGCTGCACGCTCATCTGGCCGTGTTCTTTTGAAAAGGGAGATTATGAGCTAACGGGCACCTGCATGAGCCGCGTCCTTCTTTCTGGCAAACGCTTGGTCTTACCCTCGCCCACAGTTTTGTGCTGAAGATTTCCCTCTACGTTCAGTTGCGCATATCGTGTGGTATTCAGGATACTGATAGCTTACTAACTGCTCGCATCATCTTGAATCTGTTGCCGCGCTCCGGAACAAATAGTACCAGGTAGGTCTTGTTCTTCGAGAATGTTGATTGGTATTCACCCCTTTCTCTTATGTTCTCCTTGGTGTATATGTGGCATTCTATACACCTGTTGTTCAGCCTTTTTTTCCGACTCTCTTTTTGGAGTGTCTTCGACTATTGTCATTGGCAGTCTCATCGCGCGGTTTGCTTCACAATGTTTTTGTGTGCTGTCGGCAATCTTCACACTTGTGTTAATTAATCTTCGTGCAACAGTCCATACTTCCAAAATGCCTCGCGCACAGAAAACGAAAGCTACAAGGCCAAGCACCCTCGCCAAACCCAAGAGAGGCGGAGCTAGACTCCGCAGACACCAAGATGAGCAGATGCAGATGAGCGAGATCGTTACCTCACCAGATATCACTCTTACCCAGTACAGTCCACCACCATCAGCAGCATATGGTGTCAGATTGGCCATTGATATGGGAACTACCTCGACCACGGTTGCATACCAAGTTTGTGCCGTCAAGGATGATCTTCCACCGATCCATGTTGCAAGACTACACGACATGGAATATGAAAGTCCTATGATTGTTCGATATAACGAGGTTGGTCAGTTTGAGGAGGGACCGGGCTTGATCAGTCAACTAGATAATGGATTGCTCGGCGAAGACGATTGCTTAAGGTTCTCGAAGCTGGCTTTGCAACCAAACACGGAGACAAAGGCTATCCACGAAAAGGTTGTTGCACATACAAGGCGCGTCGGCAAAAAGCCTCAGGACATTTTCGTGGATTATCTCGCTTCTATAATCAGAAGAGCAAAAGCATCTATTAAAGCGACATCATACGGCAACATTGACGACGTACCTCTTGAACTTTTCATCTCTACACCACAAATCTGGGCACCTTCCACAAATCTTGCCATGATCGAGGCTGGGAAGCGAATAGCTGTAAAATGCGCTATCGTCCCTGAGCCTCTGTGTGCTGCAGCTTCTGTGCTAAACGACCAGATCAACATTGGATCTCAATCCGGAACAAACGTTGTCCTTGGAGTGGATGATCTTGTCCTTGTCGCCGACTTGGGTGGTGGTACGGCAGACATTGTTGTTTTCAAATTATGCTCATCTCCTAGTGATGGCTTAAACTTTTCCCTGGAGGTTGTAAAGCCTGCGACGGGGTCTTTAGCAGGTGCCACGCGCATCAACAACAACTTTGTGAAATGGGTAAAGGATAAGCAAATACATGGGGATAAGAAAGCATTTGAGGACACCAGCCTTGAACTCGGATTCACAGCATCAGAAGTCTCTGCTCTGCTCTTGGCAAGGTTTGAGACATGCAAGGTATTGCTAAGTATCGATAATAAGTATGCGGCAGCTAACAATGACGCAGCTCGATTTTCCGAATTCCAACTATTACAATGTCGTGGTCAATAGCCGGCAAGGTGCACAGAGACCGTCTTGGATATCTACTCTGACAAGGTCAGTCGTAGTTAACATTTTGTTGGAGATTACAAGCTGACCGTAAACTTTCACAGGGTTGATATGGAATCGTTGTTTCGACCCGTGGTCGACGATGCCATGAAACTAATACGTAACACCCTTGTTGGCATGGAGAATCCTGATGAGCCGAACAAGTTGAAGGCTATCATGCTCTGTGGCGGTCTGGGAAATTCGAGCCATGTCCGCAAGGTTCTCCAGACGACTTTCAGCGCCATTAACGTTCTATATCCAACGGATGAGTCGTGAGTTCGCTTGTAGTCTGCTAATCGCCTCTTGCTGACAGTCACACAGTAAAGCACCTGTAGCTAGGGGTGCCCTGCTCAGATATACCATAGCCAGTCTCCAATTGCTGAATTCCTTCCTCGTTGTGTTGACAAAGCTTAGGATGCCACGACTCGAAATAATGAACCAAATCGTAGGATCGCGAAGGCCGATCCACATGACGCCGAGGCGTGGGAAGTCGAAGATCGCTGCGCTTACATCCTCGTTCGTGTTGCTTGTTTCCTCGCCAGAGTCTGGGCTAACGAGTGATACACAGGACGGTGTGAAGAATGTCACCAAGCAGAAATGGTCCATTCATCATCCACCCATCAATAACCTTCCTATCGTCATCACCGCGGAGGTCTACTTCACCATCAAGCCCGACATCTCCGAACACGAGCCTTTGTGTGTCAAAGGGACTGCAACTGTGAGGGACTGTTTCACCAAATTCTGCGACGTTCAGAAGATAATTTCTGATCCAGCTGCCGCAAATATCAGGCAAATCAGACAGAAGGATGGTGAGGTGACTTGGGAAATAGTAAGCTGTGTTGTCATCAAGCACAGCGCAGACTCTATCAAGCTTGGTATACATATTCGCGACGAGGCCGAGCTTCTAGGGATGTATGATGGTAAGGACGGCCATCACTGACTGCTAGGGCTAAGGCTAATTGTTAACAGAAAATGGCACATTCACTGAGGACTATGAGATACCTGAATATGAATGGACAGACATGCAGGAGATCTGGTCAGCGCACTTCAACCACCTGAGCATGGAACTTGCGAGCTTCACGCCTGCTCTTGACGATGTGCAAGTTGCAGCAGACAACGTTGAGGAGCCAATGGTTGTGAAGACCGAGCCAGATTGGGAGAGCGATGGCCTATTGGATCTTTACGAGTTTGTCGAGTGAAAGTCTGTTCTATGCATCGATAGTGGGGAGCTCAATCCATTGGATTGGCAATGAATGTACTAATGAATGTACTGTGTATGGATTAAGAGGAGTCGAGGACGGCGAGGAGTTTCTGATCACGTGGCATTCCCCACATCTTTCGATAGCCCTTCTAGAATCAAATTCTTGAGTGCTCCATACCGTCTCCAGAAACACCTGCCTTCACTCACACCTATCATCTTTGCGCCGTGTTTAGGAGGGTCAGTAAAAGTCCGAGTAGTCTGCGTTACTGAGAGGTTGTTGGTGAGTCCGGTTGGAAGCGCGATTGTGGCACTGCGACTCTAGAACGAGAGTGATCGACCTGCGCAATACTGACAGCTCGAGTCACAGAATCTTATCCTATCTTTTTAAACAGTACAAGGTCAGCTCCTCCCACGCTCCGTCCCCAGCTGGACCATCCCATCACATCTACCGCGTTCAAAGCTGCATGATCAGTTTGAAAGAGCTCGAAAGCTGATTGTAGTACCAAGTGCAGCTTTGCCATACATCAAGATGTCTTCTCTTACCCGCCGCGCCTGCTACAAGTGTGGTAACATCGGCCACTACGCCGAGGTCTGCTCTTCCTCAGAGCGTCTTTGCTACAACTGTGAGTCAACCGGAAGAAGCACCCACGCGCAGCTCCCCTGACCGTCCTTAGGCAAGCAGCCAGGTCACGAATCCAGCCAATGCCCTATGCCTCGCACTGCGGAGACTAAGCAGTGCTACCACTGCCAGGGTATCGGCCACGTTCAGGCTGACTGCCCTACCCTCCGTATCAGTGGAGGTGCCGCTGGCAACCGCTGTTATTCCTGTGGTCTCCCAGGCCATCTGGCTCGGGATTGTCCAACTCCTGGTGTTCAACAGGCAGCCGCTGGACCCACGCCTGGTCGTGGAGGTTTTGGTGGTGGTCGAGGAGGATTCGGCGGACCACGTGGAGGTTTTGGTGGTGGTCGTGGAGGCTTCGTTGGTGGTGCAGGTGGTCGCCCTGCTATGGTGAGTGGCTCCCTAGCAAGTTTCCAAATCACAACAAAGACTCACATCGCGCAGTGCTACCGTTGTGGAGGACCCAACCACTTCGCTAGGGACTGTCAAGCCCAGGCTACGAAGTGCTACGCTTGCGGAAAGCTCGGTCACATTTCCAAGGACTGCCCCTCTCCCAATGGCGGTCCCCTTAACACTGCTGGAAAGAGTAAGCATTTCACCCCACTTATCCATCCAGTCTTGTTGCTGACGAATTCCAAAGCCTGCTACAGATGTGGTGCACAAGGCCACATTATCAAGGACTGCCCTCAAAATGCTGTCAACGGTGATGCGCCCGCTGTTGAATCCACTGAGCCTGCTGAGCCGACCGACGCTGTTGCTTAAGTAGCGACTTTCGAACAACAACACTACAAGCCAACCACTTTTTGACTACATAAACCAGCATCTTACCTTTTCCTTTCAACTTTTAACGACCTTTTCATGATCACGACACATTCAAAAGTACTTTCCTCTATTCCAGCAAAACTGCTTTTTGGCACACCCAACCAACATCACGACAACCATAATCCTCACGACAGTTTATGTAATGTTCTGTATCATCTTTCTTTGGCTGTTCAGATCGTATCAAGATACCTTTTTGAATGCTAAAGCGATGAGAGATCAAGAGCTGAAGGAGGGAGAACGGAAGCAAGGTGGAAGGAGATTGACAAGCCGGGCAATGCAGAGGAGTGAACGAGAATTAGACAAAGGCTTTGGTGTATCGAGATTGTAGTTGATGTTTCTCTATTTTGTCCAAGTGCTCGCTTGAAAGTGATGTCTGGACTGTGAGTGATCAGAAAAATGCCGAAAACATCTAATCGAGCACAGCCTGCGCCTTTGGACATATTCAGTACTGGTGAAAGGGAAGGGCCAACAAGACACCGGTCGCCTTTGTCGGTCTTCTCGCAAAAAAGGCCAAGGCCATGTTTCAGACGAGTTTACCACAAAACCTTAATCACGCGTCTGAAGCAGCGATGAAACAAGACCCATATAATCACATGGGTTGGCGTGAGCGGGCAGCCTCGCACCTCGACGGCCTTCATTTTACTCTTTTCTTTCCTTTCCTACTTACTCTCCTCATCCATTTTCCTTCCTCAGTCTTCTTCCTTCTTGTAGTCATTTCCTTACTTTCGTCCTTGTTTTCCCATTGGTTCTTTCTTCAATTCGTTTCTCTTCTCCTTTGTATTATTCTACCTAAATTCCTTCCTTTCATCATCTGCTCTGGCCTCTCCCGACCTTTCGAGTTCATTTTCCAGTCGCAACCTAAACCATGGGTAAAGCTTCAACCACGAAAATTGGCACGAGCACCAGGGCTAGCAGCGAAGCACCGAGCATTGTAGCTCGAAGCGAAACACCTACAGTTGCTGGCCAGCAGGAAAAGTTTGAAGATGAAGAAGATGTCGACACTTTGACAAGGAAGTTTCACGACTTCACACTAGCTGACGAGCTTCAAAGCCACAGTAGGTTCCCAGCTCAACAGCAACATCTTATTCTATGAACACCTTGGTACTCTACTAAGTCGACATAGACATCAACGTGACCGACCTCAAGAAGCTCATGGATGCTGGATATCGTACTGTTGGTGTAGGTCGATCCGATCTCGACCATACTCACTCAACAAGTAAGCTAATCATCCTCACTCCCAGCTTATCCACGCCACGACTCGTAGGGAACTTGTCAAGATCAAGACTTTCAGTGAGGCCAAAGTCGACAAGGTCAAAACTGCAGTCGACAACCTCCTGGTAATATAGATCAAGATGTCTGCCATACTCGTCTCTGCCACATCTCATACCTTTTTGAAACACAGTTCCCTACTCCCGACAGCAGATTCAAAACTGGTAATCAGGTGCTCGATGAACGGAAGATGTGCCTCAGACTATCCACCGGAAGCTCGGCACTCGATGCTAAACTCGGAGGGTATGAGATGCAAGAAGCTACTGGCCGGTTCATGAGATACTGAGAGCATGCTTCTAGTGGCTTCGAGACTGGAAGCATTTGCGAAGTATATGGCGAGTTTCGATGCGGCAAGACACAACTCTGTCATACTATGTCTGTTGTTGCTCAGGTCAGTCTTTATACCGACTCGTCTATCGCAATGCTGACAGATCTGAGTATAGCTACCAGTGGTATGTTTCTGCTTTGTACTGTCACCCATCCCAATACAGCCTAACATATCTCAAGACTTCGGGTGGTGGCGAGGGCAAGGTGGCTTATATTGGTGAGCTACACAGACACAAGCATGGTCAAGCTCCTACTAATGCTGTCATTAGACACAGAAGGAACCTTCCGACCAGAACGGTCAGTGGTATCAATCGTGCATCAGTTCATCACTATCTAACTTCATACAGTATTCGAGATATTGCAGAACGATTTGGAGGTACGTTCACCACGAGCTATACTACATCCTTGAACATGATACTCATGCTTCGAAGTTGATCCAGATCTTGCGAACGATAACATCATTACTGTCAGGATCGTAAACAGCGAGGTTGGTGATATCTGGAGCGGCTACTGAGACAGCTGCTCATATCGTCCTAGCATCAACACGAGACCATCTTCAACCTGATTGAGCAACTGGCGACTGGCGACTTCCGTATTGTGATCATCGACAGTATCATGGCAAAATTTCGCGTGGACTACTCTGGTAGAGGCGAACTAAGCGAGCGTCAACAGTTTCTCGGTAAGCACCTCGCGCTATTGACCTTGGTTGCCAAAGGTATGTACATTGCCTACCTCCTTCTACCGAGGCGAATATTGACCATATCCGCAGAGTTTAACGTGCTTGTTTTCATGGTATGAACGGTGCTAGAAATTTGCACGATTAAAGAATTTCAAATTGATTACTCCATTCGCAGACGAACCAAGTCCAGTCGGACCCTGGAGCAATGTCATTCGCTGGTGCAGACGGCAGAAAGCCAGTAGGTGGTCACGTTCTCGCTCACGCCTCCACCACTCGAGTGCTGCTTCGCAAAGGCCGTGGTGAAGAGCGAGTGGCGAAGATTCAAGATTCCCCTGGTACGCTTGCATTTGCTATCCGTGGATTGCTAGACAATACTAAACACGCTACACAGATGTTGCGGAAGGAGAAGCAACTTATGTCATCACAAAAGGTGGTATTGATGATGCTTCTGGAAACAAGTGAAGCACGTCCCCTATCACTCCAACGACTCGATACTACATACACCGTCTCTCATGGCACTTCTATCGCTTACGACACACTACAAACCTGGCTACTTGTTCTTGCTATACGGGAAAAGGAAAGAGGTGGTGCAAGCGGGAAGGATACTTGCTACGATTTCATGTGCTCACGACTGTTGCTACGACTTTTCGCCACGATTTTCATGATTATGCTTGATGAGCTATGGATCAACGACAAAGGTTTGAGATATTTGCTTGACAGCTACGACTTTATGACTAGATATAATGTTCACCATAAAGTTGACACCTCTGTATTGCTTGGGATGTGTTGCACATATAAAACCTATCCCCTACTGGCTTCGAATAGGTTCGAATAGGAGGACTTAGCATTTGTACAAAACGCAAAAAGCACGCGCATTCTTATTACCTTACTTTCGGTCCTTGAGTGGTTCTATGGACGATACACATTTTCACGAGGAACTGTTTGAGATGTTGCTGTCGTTGTGCTCAGACACAAGAAGTATCCAAATCATAGAGTCTGCGCAGTTCTATGACTGCCTCTGTGCAATACTTGTTTCACCTTCCTGTACAATATCTATTCACCACAATTACTTGCCCATTTGTCCTTGCTTTCCATCAAAACATGCCCCTCCAGTGCAGCCTGTGCCCATCTCAGTAGGTAGCAGGAACGACTCCAGTCCTTCCACCATCGACCACAAGACCAACGCCGTTCACGAAGCTGCCAGCATTACTGCACAAATACATGACAGCGCCCGCAATGTCCTCTTCACCAGCCAATCTACCTACTGGGCTCACACTCTTTGGCACTCCTCCTTCCTCCCAGACCTCTTTGCCATTCATGCCAGCCATAAACGGCAATGAAGAAGTGATTGCTGACTTCATGAGGCCAGGCAAGATGGCGTTGACGCGAATGTCCCAGTTGTTTTGCGCAGAATAGGTGGCGAGATTTTTCATGAGATGAAGGAGAGCAGCCTTGGAGAGCGCGTAAGCGGGTGAAAAGTCCATGGTGTTACGCGTGATAGCGGCGATGGAAGAGGTGAGGAGGATGTGTGATGTGTGTTTGTGCTGTGAAGGACTGCTCGGACTGCTTCTGCCAGCCTGGAGAAGCGGAAGAAAGGCGAGAATGTTGTAAAAGGTGCCAGTAGTGTTGATTTCGGAGACCTTTGTGAACTCGGTCGCAGAAACGCCGGACATGATGGAGGCATACTCGGAAGGTGTGATGACGCCGGAAGGTTTTTTGGCGGAGAGCATCTTGAGTTTGCCGGCTGGTTCTGTCGGCCCTCCAACTCCTGCATTCGAGACGAGGAGGTTGAGATAGCCAGATTGCGAGGTGATGTAGCGGGCTGCAGCCTTGTTGTCATTCTCGGATGTGATGTCGCACAAGATTGGATGGAAAGGATTGCTTGGGACGGGACTTTCGCCAACAGCTGTGTCAAGCTCGGCTTGTACAGGACCAAGGATGTAGATTGCTTTGGCACCATTGATGGAGAGAGTGCGGGCGATGGTGAGACCAATACCTATGAGGAGAGTGTGGTCAGTACCCGAACAAGATGTACGATATTCCCAGACATGTTTCGCATACCTGTAGCGCCGCCAGTCACAGCAACAACAAGACCTTTGACATCGAAGAGATTGGAGACGGAGATGTTAGACATGACGCCCGAATGGATGTCGTGTATTAGGCTTTGTGTGCTGTGAATGCTGGATGAGGGAAGAAGAATCGTGTGAATGTGAAAGTGCTGGATGAGAGCGAGCATGAAGGGAGAGGGGTGAGCCAAGAAGCAAAGTGTTTATGCACTCTACACAATAGAGCGCGTAAAGTGAAGGAAGATGGACTATTGTGAAACAGGAGATCTTTTCACGGCGCTTAGACAACGTCGGACCTCACTCTTTTCATGTCTGCGGTAAAGATCCTAACATCGTCATGATCAAATATATGTTCCATAGAATCTCTGTGCCGGCTTGTTTAGACAGCGAGATCATATGATTCGGACACACAGAAAAAGGCAAGAGCTGAAAATACGTTTCATACTGTGTCATACCATCTCCTGCCTCCACTTCACTAGAAGAAGTCATGGTGTGGGCTTGCCGAGAAATACAGTATCTTCCATCCCAAGAGCACAGCTCGTCCATGATAAGACGGGCTTGATGTGAATCATGACTCAAAAGTAAGATAGGGGTGTTGATTAATGGTCATCTTGCGGAGGTGAAAAGTAGGAATGTTGATTGCATCAGCAATTAAAATTGATTCGAAGGGCATCTCACTCTCTCCCCACAGTAAGCCATGTGGTATTGTGGCATACGGCATGGTGATTTAGTTCATTTAAGTCCCATGTTCACCTATGTTGATTGTTCCTCTATGTGTGAACGTGAGCTAGCACCACGACATTTCTCATCAGGACTGATCCTTGTTCTGAATGTGATGATCGTTGCCATGTTCATGTCGTTGGCAGCTTCATAATGCTGTTGTTTTTCACATTTCTGGGAAAGTGGAATGTTACAGCTTTGATATCGGTAGACGCTTTCTGTCACACGAACAGAGGTCGACGACTAAGGTACCGATGTACAGCAAGGTGGCAAAATTTCCCTATCTCTATCACCTCGGCTGAAACATGCTTTATCTGTGCCACCGTGAAATGCCTGACAAGGGTCTGACTATGCCAGCTTTCATATGCTCTTGTGCTGCGAGCCTGTCCTTGACGATTCTTCATGTCCAAAATGACAGACCAAATTGACTCGCTTCGATCCCTCCACACACTCTCCCAGCCCCTGACCTTACCATGTGGGCTTGTAATTGATAATCGGTTAGGTAAAACATTTCGATATCTCGATTCCTTTCACTACTGATTTCGCTCAAGTAAAATGTCCTATGCAAGAAACCCTGGCGGCCCCTCCTCTCTTCGACCCGCCAGTCTCCACTTTCAACAATCTCTATACCAAATGGGGAACCTCTAAATACGGCCTTCTGATCACAGGTCAAGTACAAATTGATATACGGTTTCTTTCGGTGCCTGGTGATGTCGTCGTACACGCTCAAAGTGGCGAGGGAGAGCACTTCGAGGCGTGGAAAGAGTGGGCGAGAATAAGTAAACAGGATGGCACGCCGTGTATTGTACAACTTGCTCACCCCGGGAGAATGTCACGCAAAGGAGCTGGCATTCGACCCGACGATATGCAGACACTTTGCCCAAGCGAAGTGCCTGTGGCAATTGGTGATTCATGGGCAGATAAGCTGGTTAGTGTCATCTGCTGCCAATCGCTTCAGAAGCACTTGGTCGTCCTCACAATGTGACTACTTAGAACATACTAATGCGTCTCATGGCAGGTCTCCAGCAAAGTGCTCGGCACACCCAAAGCCATGACGCTCGACGATATCGAGGAGATTGTCGACCTCTTCAAGCACGCTGCCCGAGTTGTGCATCGTGCAGGCTTTGATGGTCTTCAGCTCCATGGCGCTCACGGCTTCCTTCTCTCACAGTTTCTTTCGCCGCATACTAACCGACGTACCGATGATTATGGCGGGAGTCCAGAGAAACGCATGCGCCTTCTTCGCCGCCTGGTCGAAGAGATCCGCGCAGAGCATCCTGCTCCATTCTGCCTATCTGTCAAGCTTAACAGTGCTGATTACATGGAAGCTGGCGTAGGCCTGCAGACGGACGAAGGCTTAGGTCAGGTGAAGTGGCTGATTGAATGTGGCATGGTTGATTTTGTCGAAATCAGTGGAGGCAATGCAGAGCAAAAGACTTGTGGTTTGCGAACTAGTTTTGGGAAGAAGACCATAGAAAAGGCACCGCCACGAGCAGAGAGCACGAGGATTAGGGAGGCCTTCTTCACCGACTTTGCTGAAAAGGTCATGGCGCTCGACAACAAGCACAAGGTTCCGATCCAGCTCAGTGGTGGATTTCGAAGTAGAAACGGCATGGCCGATGCAATCGAAAGTGGTGTCTGCGACTTGATTGGTTTGGGGAGAGCTTCTGGTAAGTCATATTTGGTTCTTGATACATCAAGGTGGAAGAACGTGGGACTGACTTCGTTTCAAGTATTACAACCTGAGCTACCAAAGGAAATCATCCTCAACAGCGCAATTCCTGACGACGATGCCCTTGCAGTAAGCCATCGGCTGAAAGGCTTGTGGATCTCAAAATGGTTTCCCGTCAAGGTCATTGGGGCTAGCTTCGGAATCCAGTACTTCTATTACAATATGCGGCGACTTGGTCATGGCTTCAACAGTGATCTGCATATTAGCATACCAAACGTCCTGCTGGCTAACGTCGTCGAGACATTGCAAGCCGGCTTGATAACGACATTTTGGAGGGTAATGCAGAGCTTCGGCTCTTACAGAGTGGTGCAGAAGATAGACTAATATCGATATCTTAACTTTTATTAAAATAATTAAAATTCCATTTAGCGATTGCAATCTAGGTCTTATATACTCTAAATATAAGTTTCTAGCTCCGGATGTTGCTTGTAGCATTCCTGTTAAATTTAGGTGAAGCCTAAGTAGTAACGCTAAGAGTTCCACTACTTAGAGTCTAAAAGTTCTTCTACTAAGAAGACCTAACCCTAGTGGTTTAACTATATCTTATACCAAGTCGTACGCTTAGTATTAGTTAGTTACTCAATCAACCTATATATGACTAAAGTAGCTCCAATAACTATAATATCTACTAATAGGTTATGAGCCCGGTCTGCACGGCCTATTCTAAAGCTATTTTACACATTATGTTGAATTGCGAGGTTGTTTGAAGCTACTTTATACATATAAAGGTCGATTAAGTAACTAACTAATACTAAGCATGCGATTTGGTATGAGGTGAGGTTGAACCACTAGGGTTAGGTCTGACGCTAAGCAACTCTTAGCGTTGCAGACCTCTGGACCCTGAACAACTCTTGGCGTTGCTACTTAGACTTTACCTAAATTCAACACGCCCTCTTAAGAGGTAACGACAACGCAGCAAGGCTATATACGCTATTCTAAGACGGTGGAATTCCAGTGATACGTACCGATAATGAGGTATATAAGTTTAAACCTAAACGGGCTATAAACGGTTGAGATATGAGCAGGATTCACTGACAACAAATTTTGTATACGTTAGTGCGAAAAATCCTTTTGAGCATAACAGTTAAAAAGTAAAGTATACTTCTCTTAGTTGTTAGTGACCGTGTGGAGCTACTCCTTATATTTTACCGGTGATAGCGGCTTTATAAGGCCGTCGGCGGCCATTTCCGCAGTTAGATAGTAGAATAGTACGACGGTACCGTTAGTAACCTGCTCTCGGACCTAGTGGTAGCGGATACGGATGTGTTTAGATCGCTTGTAGAACTCGGGATTCTCCGTAAGAACGATCGCAGATTGGTTATCTTTGTAAAGGCGTATAGGCGCAAGATCGGTACCTGTATACCTGATCTCTGTTAGCAACGATTAGATTTAGAGGATATCTTTAATTGCGTCGGTAAGAGCGTAATACTCAGCTTTATAAGAGGATAGAGCTATAGTTGATTAGAGTCTAGATCTCTAGGAAATGGGGGTACCGTTAGTAAGGATGATGCAGCCAGCGGTTAAACGAGAGGAGCTAATATCACCACCCTAGTCGGAGTCGCTGTAAGTAGTAAGATTAAGTTCCTATTATGTAATTAAAACGGTAGTCTTAGCCTTAGGCCTAAATTTAAATGTAAGAGGTTTGTTACTGGTTCTACGTAAGTAACGTAGAACCTCTTTAGCGGCTCTAGAGTGCTTGACGGTAGGATTTGCTAGATGACGAGAGAGAACGGACATAGCGTAGCTAATATCCTAACGAGTTTGAACGAACGCGTGTATTAAAGAGCCAATTTCACTACGGTAAATCTTTTAAATAGCAAGATCTACCGTACCGTCGTGCGGTAAGAGGCTATGCGGACGTCGTATAGGAGTTAAGTAAGGGGTGGAGTCGTTTAGGTGGAACCTGTTAGGTATCTTCTCGATGTAACCCTTTTAAGATAAGGTAATAGTGCAATTCTCGCGATTGCGAGTAATCTCTAGGGCGAGAAAGTGTCCAGCTTTACCTAGGTCCTTGATCTTAAAGCTCTTAGCGAGGTCTACCTTAACTTGGTTAACCTACTTAACTATAGGAGCAATAATTAACATATTATTAATGTAGACGAGTACCTAGACGTCGCTACAAATAAACAGGTAGTTGTTAAACTACGTGCGTGAGAAGCCTATAGCTTCGAGCGCCTTATGTAAGGTCTCGTACTAGTAGTACGGAGACTGCTTGAGTCTATATAACGTCTTAAACAGACGGATGTGAGGACTAAATTCTTGCTTAAATCTAGGTAGAGTCTGTATGTAGATTACCTCGTTAAGTAACCCGTATAGGAAGGCCGTTTCAACGTTGATCTAGTAGCACTTAAGGTCTCTAAGAGCAACAAGCGCAAAGATTAATTTATACGTGGTTAAACGTACCACGCTAGTAAAGGTCTTAAAGAAGTCGACGCCTTCTTTCTATAAGAAGCCTTAATAACCCAGCGCGCCTTATACTTCTCAACAAGGCCCTTAAAGTTGTATTTAGTCTTAAAGACCTATTTACCCTTAAGAGCGCGTACTCCAGGCGGCAACTTAGCTTTTGCCTAAACTCCGTGAGAGCGGATAGAGTTCATCTCTTCTAGTTGCGCTCTTGCCTAGTAGGGCTAGGTGGCGCTTACTCTAGCTTCCTTAATAGTCTTAGAATCGTCAGGACTAGGGAACGCGTTGAGGTTATTAATAGTAGAGATGTAGGCAGCGATAACAGGGTCTCTACGGTAACAACGTGTAATCTAAACGTTGCTACTGATCTCCTAGGGGGTCTATATGTTATTATAGACGTTGCCTATATCGGAGTTGCTTTTAGAGTCGTCGTCGTCAAGTTCATTAACTTTAGTAGAGACCTGTTCACTACTAAAATCGGCGATAGGACTAGAGCCTAGATTAGGTGAATTTATAGCGTTAGGGAGACTTAGGGTAGTGTCTAAATTACTCCCAAGTTATCGTAGATCCAATAGAAGGTTTAGTTCTTCCGTAATAACAACTTGTTATTATTCGCCACCGTCTTAGCTAAGTTCAATTTCGCTAAGACTTTAGTCGACGACGTCGTTATAGCCGTTAACTAGCGCGAATTACGCTAGGAGAGATCTAGTATCGTATTCCTCGACGTTAGTAACGTCCTCGATGCGTTCTACCTAAGGTACGGTTCTCTAGTCGTCGATAATCACCTCATTAAAAGTAACGTGGCTTATCTTAACTAAACCACCATTAACTCTAGTAGCAGAGCTAGGTGGGAGGTAAATAATGCCTTTATAGCCTACAAGCTTACTAAGTTGTCTACGTAAACTAAGGTTATCGGATTAGACGCGATCCTCCTTCTACACGGTAACGTAACAACGGTAACCGTATACTCGCAGATAAGAGACGTCAGGACGATATAGTACGCCCTCTAAAGGATAAAGAAGATCTAGTACTCTACTAAGTAGCGTAACAGGAGGAGAGAAAGATCGCGAGATCGTGCGATTTACTAGGGTAGGCAGCAGCAATAACGGCCATTAACTAGAACGATTTAGGTAAAAGCGCCTCGGTAAGAATGCAGCGAGCGACTATAATAATGTAGCCGTTACTACGTTTAATATTACCGTTTATCTCGCCTATATGTGCAGGCGTTACCTTAAGAAATGTTCTACGAGAATTGCACCAATCCGTAAAATTCTTGTTGTAAACGGAAAGATGGCCGTTAAGGTATATAAAGATACAGCGCACCTCCTAGAGCTCCTTATAGTGGAGGATATACCCTATAAGAGCTTTCCAGGCGTTAATTTAGTCCTTGATAACATAACTAAGATTCATGCGTGAGGCGTTCTCCTTAGCGTTAAAGTAGTACTTCATTCTAGAGATTAACTAGGGGTTAATAGGATCAACAGCGTCAACGTCCTAACGTTGTCTAAGCTTGTACCTTATTATAGGCTTCTTAGACACGTGTCGGTGCGCTTTAGATAGGTGGTAAATTTAGCACTAAGTAGGAGGGTTCTCGCTGTTAACGGTCTTAGAATCGGTGATAACTATGCTAGTAACGTTGTCTATAATCTTATTAAGCTTTAGGAACGCTAGGTGGCCTAGTCGGCGGTGCTAGGTGGTTCTTAATACTAAAGCTATTAATGTTGCGGTAACGTGACTTGTTTGACTTAAATCCAAGTAACACGAAGATATAGAAGTAGGTAAAAATAGCTTCCGCCACTGTAAAACCCACCTAAAACTAGTCTCTACAACTTTTGATAATTCTTAACTCCCTTAAGTAAGAGCGAGGTTCGTTATATTAAAAATACCACCAACGCGTGCTAGCTTCTTAAGGCTAACAAGGTTAGTATAGAGCGTAGGTACGTAGAGAGCGTTCCTAAGGATTAATTCGTGGTAGTTACCATTAGATTAATGTACGTTAATACGGATGTTGCCGATGTAGGTGGTAAACGTAATTCCGTTAGCGGTAGTTATCTCCACGTTAATCTTGCGAGTCTCGTTCTTAATGAATAGAGATAGGTCGTTGCTCATGTGGTCGCTGGCACTAGAATCAACAATCTACGCGGTTAGTAGAGAAGTTGATGAAAATATAGAGATAACTAGTGGATCCGTCGCGGTGATAGCGTTATAACCAGTTGTTACGGTTACGGTTACGGTAAAGCTAGAAGTGACGATTGCGGAGAAGCTAGCGATCTTGTCTTCGATAGACTTAATTGCTGGTGCCGTAAGTGCCTTTCTTTTATCTAGCTCCGGATGTTGCTTGTAGCACTCCTTGTTCTTGTGAAATAAGTCTAGATGGACCCAACAAGAGGCGTTGGGATCGATAAACCTTAGTGGAGTAGGTACGCCAGTAAACTGCTTAGGTTTCTTGCCGTACTTAGGCTTTTGCGCTATAAAATTAGTGGCGGTAGGCTCAATTGCGGTAATATCCTTGAGTTTAGCGTAGCTCTTTAAACGCTATTCTTCTATAGCTTCCGCAGTGACGTCCTCAATATTAAGAGACGTCTTACGTAGCGCGAAGCGTTGGTTATCAACCTAGTTTAGTAGTTTTAGAGAGTCGCACATTCGTAAGAAGTTCGTTACTCTCTATCTCATACTAACTAGTTCGCCGATCTGCTCTAGCTTGTTAAATTGCTCGTTGGCTCTTGTAATGAGAAGATCTATGTTGTTGTTACACGAGCTAAGCTTGAGAGATCTAAGAATGTGTTGAATTTCGTCAAGTGACGAAGCGCTAGTGACGTTGTACCTTTTTAGGTAGTTCTATATGTTAGCAGCGGTCTCCTGGTGTTGTAGAACAAGCTTGATATTATTAATAATAGAGAATAGGATGTGGCGCATTACTTTAGCGTCTTTTTGCTTAAATAACTTAAGATTTATAGTAAACGTATCAAGTTCTTCCGCTCTATCAAGAATCGCTTCCGCCTCTAGTAAGGCGACGCTAGGGACTATAGACTCCCTCTTTATCTTCTTTATAAGACGGATAACTTCCGAATATAGTTCTTCTATAAGATCTTTGTAGTTTTAAGGCTTTGTTAGAGGACGGCGTAATCTAAGGACGTAGTTCTAGACGCCATCCTCCTTATAGGCGATCTTCACGTTGGTCGCCTATACGGGGTAGTTGTCGCTGCCCTTCAGCTTAGTAAAGCGGGTCTTACTAGACGTATCTTTGTTAAATGCCATGTTGTTGCCGAAGATAAAATTACTAAGTGGCGTAGATTAATCAGTTCTAGTCCAATTTAGTTCAGAATTAGTAGGGTAGTCCAGCTGAGGCAGGTGTAGGTTGATGTAAGCGTAATTACTACTTAATTGGTGTATAGAGGGATGAATCGACCTCGTCGTCGCTCGAGTTTATAACCTCTTAGCGATCGATGGCGACAGTTGTCTAGTAACTGTATAGCTTATATATGATGTAGAAGAGCTTTAGAATTGGGTCGTGCGGACCGGGCTCATAACCTGTTAAATTGCGAGGTTATTTAAAGCTACTTTATACATATAAAGGTCGATTAAGTAACTAACTAATACTAAGCATGCGACTTAGTATGAGGTGAGGTTAAACCACTAGGGTTAGGTCTGACGCTAAGCAACTCTTAGCGTTACAGACCTCTAGACCCTGAACAACTCTTAGCGTTGCCACTTAGACTTCACCTGAATTCAACACATTATATACTAGCTATATAGTTACTAGCTAACTATCGCTATCGATCGCTAAGAGGTTATAAACTTAAGCGACGACGAGGTCGATTTAATATCTTATACACTAATTAAGTAGTAATTACGCTTATATTAACCTATACCTACCTTAGCTAGATTATCCTTCTAATTCTAAACTAAATTAGACTAGAACTAATTAATCTACGCTACCCGGTAATTTTATACATCTTCGTTACTAAAATAGTATTCGACGAAGATATGTCCAGTAAGACCCGCTTTACTAAGCTAAAGGGTAGCGACAACTACCCTATATAGGCGACTATCGTAAAGATTGCCTATAAGGAGGATAGCGTCTAGATCTTAGATATTATAGTTATTTAGAGCTACTTTATACATATAAAGGTTAATTAAGTAACTAACTAATACTAAGCGTGCGGCTTAGTATGAGGTGCGGTTGAACCACTAGGGTTAGGTCTTCTTAGCGAAGAACTTCTAGACCCTAAGTAGCGGAATTCTTAGCGTTGCTACTTAGACATTACCTAAATTTAACACGCCCTCTTAAGAGGTAACGATAACGTAATAGAGCTACATCTATAACTTCAGGGTCCTGAAAATTTAGGAGAGACCTCCGGTTCGGTACCTACTCCACCTCATTCAGTTAAAACACTGCTAATTAGCGCCTAAAGGACGCCTAAATAGCCTCTAACTAGTAGCATTTTAGGTCCTAGTCTTAGCTAGAACTTGTCCTGCACATGCTCTATATGAAGAAAAGCGCTATACGTCTATAGAAGTTTCTTTATGCCCACGTACTACGCATTAAGCGACGTCTACTAGTAGGCTTAGTTATTTGCCTCTCCCCAGCGTAATAATAGTTAATATAATTATACTAAATTTAGAATGTTCTTTAGATGAATTTAGGTTCATTTAGTTTACACGTTAAGGCTTAGTTATTAAATTTCTTTCAACTTCCTTAGCATCTAAGGCCTTCGATAATAAAAATTTATTAAGTCATTTACACTACTAACACGCCTTATATATTATATCCCGCACCCCTTCCTATCGTCGATTATATCGCGCGGCAGGTTCATATGCAGGTTTTATACTAAAACGTTTAAGAATTCATATAGTATTCGCCGCTACTAATCTAGTAACATAACTTATATACGGCGGATGTTATAGTATATAGCCTCTATAAAACCGACGTTATATCCTCTTCCTTTAGCTTTAAGCCTTACGGTCCCTTTATCGTCTAACGATAATGTTATTCCCTATACGTCCCGGATACTACATGTTATACCTTCTCTATTAATGCCTATTAACCGGCATTCGTCTTCTCCTCTACACATTAACCCTGTCCCCATTTCTATCATAATGTCTCCCGAGCATAACCAGTCACGTAACGATATAGACGACGACGATAAAGACCTACTATATACTCTACTTTCTAGCGATATAGGCGATTTATTAGGGTAATTAGATAACAACGTTATAGATGACGATAATCTAGTAGACGATAGTTTAGAAGACGACATTCTAGTAGGCGATATTTTAGGAGGTGATATTATAGTAGGCGATAATCTAGAAGACGTCGTCTTCTCTACTCCCTATAAGCCTAGCGCGAGCGCGTCTACTCATAGTATAGTAAGAGGGACTAATATGTCCGTGGCTAGGACTATCTAGTTTCACTAGGAGTATAAATATAGGTTTCGCGCCAGCACTACACACATGTATTAGTATATATACTTTATACTCTAAAATGTATATAATTACTAAGCTTATATTCTAGCCATCTCCCTCCCTTACGTAAAACACTCGGTAACTATAGAACTACCGAGGATTACGATATTACTTAGTATATATATAAGTTTTGTAACATGAGCCAGGCGAATAATAGCCTTATTATATTAGCAAAGAGGCTCTCTCCTAATGTTACTTTACGCGACGATAAGCATCTACGCTAAATCTAAGATAGTCTCGTTAAAGGTCTACTTAGCGAGCCCTAGCTTTCTACTAAATTTCAAATAGCATCCAGAGAAAGTGTAAGATTTAAAGTCTATTACCAGAACGTCTTAAGTATTATTAGACTCCTCCTCTCACACCGCCTATTTAAGGACAATCTTTACTATGCTCCTATAAAAGACGAATTGGTCGATAAGTTAAGGGTATATACGGAGATGCATAATTGCAATTAGTAGTAGAAAAAGTAGACCGAACTATAGAGAGACGACGCTACGATTATACCTATTATTATTAATACTAATAAAACCGCTCTTACTTAACATGCTAGTAATAAGTCTACCTAGCCGGTCTACCTTACCATTGGTAATCTCGACGGCGAAACGCGTCGAAGTTATAAACGGCCTAGCAACATCCTTATTAGATTACTCCCTATTAGTGCGTCTATAGATCATTAGGTTAACTTTAGCGTAGAGCTGTACTATAAGTTAATAGGTATAATATTTAAATATAAGTTTACAGCGTTTAACTCGACCTATAACTTAGTAATATGTTTATCTAGCTATACAGTCGTTGCCGGACGGTATTTCCATAGTCTACGCTAACGGTAGTGTACGCTAGTACTTCCCTATCTTTACGGGGATATAAGTAGATTATCCGGAGCAATATCTTATTACTAGTGTAAAGTAGAATTAGTACTGCCTAATTTATACCGTGCTACCTAGTCTTCGCGAAAAGCTTAAACAGCGCCATGTTAATCGCACTCATGCCGCTACACAAGCCTAGATTTAGAAGCAGCGCACAGAACGCATCCGTCCTACTACCGACGAATGGGTTTATGACGTAGATAACTTCTTTTAGAAGC
>Ga0160429_1000467_pt1 | contig 36975 bp, 32 predicted proteins | sample SolpanmetagenomR_FD_108199 | JGI IMG/M metagenome (GOLD analysis project Ga0160429, IMG submission 108199) | Solar panel surface microbial communities from Lawrence Berkeley National Laboratory, California, USA - R | ecosystem: Engineered > Built environment > Solar panel > Unclassified ... | reverse complement strand
GAAACGAAGGTGGAGGGCGACTCTATCGACATCGAGATGCGCATCACGGAGGGCGTGCAGGCGCGGGTGAAGGACATCAACATTGCGGGCAACACGAAGACGTCGGACCACGTGCTGCGTCGCACGCTGCGCACCTTGCCTGGCGACAAGTTTAACCGTGAATTGTTGATTCGCTCGCAGCGCGAAATCGCTACGCTTGGCTACTTCGACCCTGAGAAAATTGGTATCAACCCCGTGCCTAACCAAGCTGATGGCACTGTAGATATCAACTACACGGTGGTGGAAAAGCCGTCGGACCAGATTACGCTTTCGGGTGGATGGGGTGGCTATGCTGGCTTTATCGGCACAGTGGGCCTAGTGTTCAACAACTTCTCGTTACGTAAGGCCAGCGACTTTCACAACTGGACGCCTGTACCGGCTGGCGATGGCCAGCGTGTGGCGCTCAACGTGCAGGCCAACGGTTTGCAGTACCAAGCTTACTCATTCAGCTTCACCGAGCCTTGGTTAGGAGGCCGCAAGCCTAACTCTTTCTCATTTAGCCTCAACCGTAGCATCTCGCGCCTAGGCATCAACTTCGACCCCGTTACGGGCAGCTTTATCAAGGTAAACAGTGCTACGATAGGCCTGGGCCGCCAGCTCCGCGTGCCGGATGACTATTTCTCGCTAAGCAACTCGATTTCCTACAGCCAGTACTCACTCCAGAATTATTCGATTTTCTCGGACTTCAATACAGGCAACGCAAATAACTTCACGTTCAACACAACGCTTTCGCGCAACAGCATTGACAACCCGACTTATACGCGTCGGGGCTCGTCCATCAGCTTAAGCGTAAGTTTGACGCCACCTTATTCTGCTTTCAAGGGCGCACACCCAAACACGTACGAGTGGGTAGAATTTCATAAGTGGATGTTTGACGCCTCGTGGTTTACACCTATCGTGGGCAAGCTGGTGTTGAATACCCGTGCGCACTTTGGCTTCATTGGCACCTATACGCCTGACCGCATACCGGGGCCGTTTGAACGGTTCAAGATGGGCGGCGCTGGCTTGGGCTATGGCGGTGGCGGCTCTTTCCTAGTAGGTACCGACTATATTGGTCTACGCGGCTATGATGACCCCAACGGCGCTTACGCCATTCCTACGGCCCAAACGGGTAAAAATGGGGGGGTAGCCTACAACAAGTACGTGGCTGAATTGCGCTACCCCGTCAGCCTTAACCCGGCTGCCACGGTATACATTCTGGGCTTTGCTGAAGCTGGTAACGCTTTCGACACGTCGAGCCAGTACAATCCTTATAAGCTCTATCGCTCGGCTGGTTTTGGCGCTCGCATCTTCATGTCAGCGTTTGGTTTGCTAGGCTTCGATTATGGTCGCGCTTTCGATACAGTTACGCCTCCTTTGAATACCACAACGCAGCAGGATTTCAACCACTTCCACTTCATTATTGGCCAGCAGATTCGCTAAGCTGAACGTTTAGGATAGAGGCTGTGGTTTGCAAAAAGACCGGGCCTTCATGCTATTTCCATTAAACTAAATTGGGGGGCTCATTCGTTAGCTGCCGAAGAATGCCGCTGGCTAGCGAGCCCTACCCTCTCATTTAATTCGCATGACCCACGTTGCTCGGTATTTGTTAGCGGCGCTGCTGCTGGGCGCATTCGCCCCGGCTTGGGGCCAGAAGTTCGGTTACATTGATACCGAATTTATCATGGGTAAGATGCCAGAGTATACCCAGGCTCAAGTGGAACTGGCTAAGATGACAGATACTTGGCAGAAGGAAATTGAAGTGCAGAAAAAGGACCTTGACCAGATGTACCGCACTTACCAAAATGAGGAGGTAGTACTGACGGAGGCCATGAAAAAGAAGCGCCAGGACGAAATTCTGAAAAAAGAGCAAGACATCAAAGCCTACGAGAGTAAACAGTTTGGCTACGAAGGGCAGTTGTTTAAGAAACGTGTGGAGCTGAACAAACCGGCTCAAGACAAGATATTTGATGCAGTAGAGAAGGTAGTGAAGGCCCGGAAGCTGGACTTTATGTTTGACCGTAACGGTGACATGACGATGCTTTATGCTAACCCGACGCACGATTACACCGAGTTTGTGTTAGAAGAATTAGGACTAGGTAGTCCCACTCGCAACCAGCCTGGCCCAAAAGGCCCGATTAAAACAGTGAAGCCGCCCAAGACGCCTACTGCCAGCGCCGACCCCAATTTTGAGTCAGACTCTGGAGCACCCGACCCAACTCCCAGCACCAAAACATCACCTGCCAACGCTACCAAGAAGAGCGCAGGCGGTAAGCCATAAAATGGCTAACTTTGCAAACAGATTTTTTTAGAACCTTGATTTTCTTCGTAAAACGCGTGAAAAACCTTCACCTGACCTTCGCCGCCGCGCTGCTCATCGCCGGTTCGTTCTTCGCCCCGAGCGCCCAGGCCCAGGCTCCCCTTAAAATTGGCTTTACCAGCGTAGAATACGTGCTGAGCCAGATGCCCGAAAGCAAGCAAATCGAGTCGGACTTGAAAGCCTACGGCACCCAGCTCGAAGCCCAGATTAAGAGCAAGCAGACCGAGTATCAGACCAAGCTGGAGGCTTACCAGAAAGGCCAGTCGACGATGACACCCGTTATCAAGGCTGACAAGGAAAAGGAACTGACCACACTAGGCCAGAGCATCCAGGAGTTTGGCCAAAGTGCCCAGCAGTCGATGCAGCAGAAGCAGCAGACTTTGCTGCGCCCGGTGCTTGACAAGATACAGAAAACCATTGACGCTGTAGCTGACGAAAACGGCTACACCTACGTGCTAAACTCGGACTCGGGCAGCAACCCAGTATTGCTGCACGGCCCCAAAGATGGCGACGTGTCCGACGTTATTCTGAAGAAGATGGGCATTACGCCTACGGCTAACGCGCCGGCTCCTTCTACCCAGGCTCCCCGTGCTCCTTCGACTGGTGTGCCAGCTGCCCCGAGCTAGACTAAGACCAAGAGTAAGTAATTTTCGCCTTTTAGCAGATAAGAAGCCGGAGCCAGTGGCTCCGGCTTTTTTCGTGTTTTTACCTTTCTATCCTGCCTTATGTCCCTACCCCCCGACCCAGACTTAGAACCCGACGAAGCCGGAGAAGGAGATGAGTTGTATGAGCACCACCGCATAGTGGCTGACCGCGGCCAGGAGTTGCTACGCCTCGATAAGTTTCTGCTAAACCGCCTAGCCAATGCTTCGCGCACCAAAATTCAGGACGCCATTCGGGCTGAGGCGGTGCAGGTAAACGGCCAGGTGACCAAGCCAAACTACCGGGTGCGGCCGGCCGATATCATTACCATCACGCTGCCTGAGCCGCCGCGCACGGGTAGCGTGGTGCCCGAGCCAATGGACCTCGACATTCGCTACGAGGACGAGGAGCTACTTATTGTGAACAAGCCGGCTGGCTTGGTGGTGCATCCAGCCTATGGGCATTGGGAAGGCACGCTGGTAAATGGCTTGGCACATCACCTAGCCAACCTGCCAACGGGCCGCAACGGGGAAATTAGACCTGGCCTGGTGCACCGCATCGATAAAGACACATCGGGGCTGCTGGTAATTGGCAAAACTGAGTGGGCCATGACGCACCTCTCGCAGCAGTTCTTTCACCACACTATCGAGCGAAGCTACCTAGCACTAGCTTGGAGTAACTTCGAGGAAGATGCGGGCACTGTACGTGGCCACATTGGGCGTAGCCTGCGTGACCGCAAGGTGCAAGCGGTTTACCCGGATGGTGAGCAAGGTAAGGCCGCTGTAACGCATTACCAAGTTCGCCAGCGCTACGGCCCCGTCACACTCCTAGAGTGCCGCCTCGAAACGGGCCGTACCCATCAGATTCGGGCGCACCTACAGTACCTAGGGCATCCGCTGTTTAGTGATGCCACTTATGGAGGCGACCGCATTCGAGCGGGGCAAGCCACTGGCGCCTACAAGGCGTTTGTGGAAAGCTGTTTTGCCACGCTGCCTCGGCAGGCGCTGCATGCACGCTCGCTCGGCTTTGTACACCCTACTTCTGGCCAGCGGTTATACTTTGAGGCAGAATTACCAGCTGACTTTGCCGCTGCACTAGCCAAGTGGGACGATTGGGCCGCTACACATTAGCCGCCCTACCCCCCTTAAAATAAGAAAGCCCCGTGCAAATTTGCACGGGGCTTTCTTATTAAACGATCACTACTTACTTCTTCTTAGTAACCGTGGTGGTCTTCTTAGCAGTGGTAGTACGGGTCGGCACGCCTTTGATGATTTTCATCGCATTGGCAGCGTCCTTATTCTCTGGGTCAGCAGCCAATACTTTCTCATAGTACGTGCTAGCGGTAGCTTTATCACCTTTTTGCAGGTTGTAGTAGCCGAGGTAGTTGTTAGCCTCAATCAGGCCGCTCTTATACTTTGCGGGGTCAGCACCTGCTACTTCTACATATTTCTCATAGTAAGGCTTAGCTAAGCCCTGCTTTGAGTCTTGGTCGCGGTAGAAGTTAGCCTGTGCACGAGCCTGCCAGCCTGGAGCATAGGTGGGTTTGGCCGTCGTGATGATGCCATAGACGCTGTCAGCTTGTGCATACTTCTTGCTGCCGCTATAAGCAGTAGCCAAACGGAACTGGTCAGTAAGGTCACCACCGTTTTTGAGTTTCTCCGTGTACAGCTTAATAGCCGACGGATAGTCTTTCTGGGTCATGTAAACCTGGCCCAACTCGTTCTGGATATCAGCCTTCTTAGCAGGATCCGTAGTAGTCGAGATAGCCTTCTGCATTACCGCAAGCGCTTCGCTGCCACGACCAGCTTTGTTCAAAATCTTGCCTTGGTACACATAGTCTTCAGGAATGATTTTCTCTGCTGGGGCCACTTTCATATACTGGTCCATTGCAGTAGCGGCACCAGCGTAATCGTTGGTTTCGTAGAGCGTATAAGCCTTTAGGCGATTCATGGTCAAGTTGCTAGGCTCAGCAGCCAGCACCTTGTTCACTTCTGCCAGCGCTTCCGGATACTTTTTGGTCAAGTACAGGAACGATGCGTACTCAGCATCCGTGTTGGATGATTTTTCAGCTTTAGTCTGATATTCCTGAAAAGTGCTCAGTGCTTTATCATACTGTCCAGCCGAGTAGTACATCTCCGCCAGCTCTTTGTAAGCAGGAGCGTAGTTAGGGTTGAGTGAGATGGCTTTATCTAGGTTCTCCTTAGCGGCCGCGCCATTACGGCTACGTACGTTCAGCACACCTTTCTTATAGTATCCTTCAGCACTGCTAGGATTAGCAGCCGTGGCGCGGTCAAAGCTGCTCATTGCTTCCCCACCGCCCTGGTCAGAGTGCAGGTAGATGTCGCCGCGCGCTATCATCAGGCTCGGGTCATCCTTGCCTTTGCCGAGCGCCTCAGCAGCTTTCTCATAAGTCAGTGCACGCGTGATGTCTTTCACATCAGACTCACCATATGCCTGCGCAATCATGGTGAGCACCTTAACATCTTTGTTTTTGGTAGCCTTAGCAGCAGCGTCAAACTTGGCATCGGCTTCGCTAGCGCGGCCTTTAGCAAGCAACGCACGGCCATCGGCTACCATGCCGAAGGGGGTAGGGCCAGCGGCGCGGCCAAAGTAATAAGAAGCTGAGTCGGGCAACTCACGCATTTGATAGATGCGACCTAGTTCGAAATTTGCTTCGGGGCTGCTGTTGCCACGCAGGGCAGCACGCGCTTCGTTGTAGCGACCTAACTCAATTGCTTTTTGCGCGGTAGCTACGTTTTGTGCGGTGGCGGCCGTAGCGCCGGCTCCTACAGTAAGGGCGGTCAGCAGCAGCGGTTTCCAGGGCTTGAGAGACATAGGGTAGGAAAGAAAAAGGTAAACTTTTGGTGAAAGATAAGTGCGTATACTACGCAGCTTAGGGAAAGGTAGTTCACTGCCGTTTGTTGGTAGTCACAATACGGGCCTGCATATTGGCAGGCATCAGACCCGATTTTTGGAAGATGAGTTGACCTTTTTGGCCGGCCACAAACGACGTAAAGCCAGAGGCCAGCCCAGCTCGCGCCTCGCGGCTAACAATGTAAATAGTACGGCGCAGCGGGTAGTTCTGCAGCTCGGGGTGTGCGCTCAATAGCTCCGCAGACTTTGGAGCCAAATACACCTGGTAGGGCTGAATGTAGTCACCCTTAGTAGGGTTTGGTCGGGCCGTGATGCTAGCTACTCGCACCCGGCGCAAAAAACCTTGCACCTTGGGGTCCTCAAAATCTGAAATCCAGTTTACCCCAACAACGCCTACTGCGGCAGGGTGGGTAGCCACGTAGTCAAGCAGCTTGGGATTTGACTGGGCAGCGAAGGCTTTGGAGCTGAGTGCCCCGCCATGCAGCAGTGTATCGCGTACAAAGCGGCTGGTGCTGCTACGGTTGGCATCAAACACTACGTTGACTGCACCGAGCTTCTTTTGGCCACTCACTTGGCTCCAGTTGGTAGTTTGGCCATTGAAGATGCCTCGGAGTTGCGTGAGGGTAAGTAGCGAATCTGGGTTAGAAGGATGAAGAATGATGGCCAGACCGTCGATGCCCACCTTGGTGGTACGCGGTAACATCGCTTGCTTTTCTAGCTCTTTTTTCTCGTCTGCATTTGGCTCACGAGATACGACAATGGCTTTCACCTTATCATTGAGCAAGTCCAGAAATACACTGTCTTCCGGCTGGTAGCTTACTTTAAGGTGCGAGCTGACGTAAAGTTTTTGAAACGTATCGACCTGTGATTCAAGCACGGGTGCAAATGTCTCATCTACCCCGATGCTCACGTGGCCGCTAGTAGGCGTATCTGTAAACTCTTCGCTCGTGCCGCTTGCCCGGTCGGGATGGCAGCCAGCGAGCAAACTCGACGCAGCGAAGAGTGCGCCAAATGCTAGGTGGACCGGTCGTGAAAACAACTTACTGGAACTCATCGGGCTTGGGTTTGCGAAATTGGGTGCTGATGGTGCGGATAAAGCGAATAACGCCATAGAGAATGAACACAGTACCCAACACCATGCGCGTTTTGGGGCCTAACGGCAGCAATGCTCCCGCGGCCGATTGCCGTTGAGCCGTTAGCCACAGCCAAATGCCCAAGGCAGCGTATACCAACGACATGATGAGGGTGAAGTAGCGCACTATGCGCTGGGGTGAGCCCAAGCGCTCTTCGGTGGTAGGGAGGGACATATGATAGCAAAGGGTGGTACAATCCCGTAACCCGTGCGAAGACTCAATTTGTTCGGTAACGAGAATAAGAGGCAATTAGCGTGCAAAAAAGCGCATAAAATCTACGTTTCCTACTATCCTGGCTTTCTTTACTGATATTGGAAAGTGATGGGTAGTGTAAAACGCACGGCTACCGGGTGCTTGCTTTGGTAGCCTGGCATCCAATTGGGCATTTGACGCACTACGCGTTGCGCCTCGTCATCGAGACCGTAGCCTAGCCCTTTGAGCACTGTTACTTCTGAAATAGACCCATCGGCCTGTATCACGAAGCTCAAAAATACGCGTCCTCCTATACCCGCCGCCAGAGCTGCACTAGGGTAACGTAAGTGGCTACGTAAATAGCGGAGCAAAGCTTCTTGCCCACCCGCAAACTCAGGCATTTTTTCTACTGCTATAAATGGCTCGTTGCTAGCAGATGGGGTGACACCAGTCTCGCCGCCATCAGTTTTGCCACCAACTTCACCAATGGTAGTGGATATGTTGCCAGCATTGGGAGTGGCGGGTCCTACAACGTCATCTACTATTTCATTCGCTACAGGGGGGGTAGGGCGGGGCTGTAGCGCGTCATCCTTGGCCACTTGGGTAGGAACAGCTGGGATGTGGTGCGTGGCAGTGGACCGTGCGTGGGGCGGAGTGAGTGCAGCCACCTTAGGATGCTCGATAATAGGAACAGTAGGGGGTAACATCGGTTCTACGAAGTGATCAAGGGGCCTTAGCGGCGATGCCACAGGAGCAAATTGTTGCCATGTCGCCCAGCCAAGAGTTAAGAAAGCACCTAGCACTAGCGTAATGGCCCCAGCAGAAAGCAGATTGCGCTGATAGTCATGGCGTAGTTGGTAAGCACCATACGCTTGGTTGCGACCTTCAAAAACAACCTCATCAAGGCTGTCAAGTAGAAATCTGGGAAGAAGCGACATAGATAGTGAAAAGGAGAGTGATAAGAAAAGCACTGGTGGCGACCAGCTAATAGACTGATGCTACCCTTTCCATTTTTCCATAAATCACTGTTAATCTTTATTGAAATAAATAAGATTATAGACACAAAAAAGCCCTGACCACAGCGTGATCAGGGCTTTCCATTATTGCAGGTAACTTATTGAATTTTCAGGGTAACTGGTACCGTAAACGATACTTTTACAGCCCGGCCATTCTGCTTGCCTGGGATAAATTTCGGCAGCGATTTGATAGAGCGGATAGTTTCAGCGTCAACTGTGCCGGTTAGGCCTTTTACAATTTTAACGTCTGATACATCACCATTTTCATCTACCATAAAGCTGGCAAATACACGACCTTCTACCTGGTTGCGTAGGTCAACTGCAGGGTAGCGGAAGTTTTTCTGGATAGCAGCCACAATGGCGGCCATGCCACCACCACCGGGTAGGGCAGGCATCTGCTCTACGTAGGTGTAAACTTTAGCTTCTACTACTTCCTCTACTACTTTATTGCCTTCGCCGCTCAGGGCGCTGAGATCAGGAGCGTCCGTGTTGCCTTTTACGGTCACAGTAGCTACTGTTTTGTCTTTCAGCTCTTCCTGGTCAGGTACTTCTTCTTTCTTTACCTCTTCGTCCTTTTTAACTACCGGCGGAGTGAATTTCACCGTCGTGAGTTTGGGAGGCGGGGGTGGTGGCGCCTCGGGGGGCGGTGGTGGGGGCGGCGGCTTGGTTTCATCCAAGGGCGGCGCATCCATCAGCACGTTTCCCTTGAGGTTGAGCACCTCTTTAGGCTTGCGGTCTTCCATCATTTTGGCAATGGCTGGAATAAAGACCAACAGCGCTAACAGAGCAGCTCCGACAATCAAGGCGCGCGTTACGTTGCGTCCGTAGATGCGCCGCAGCTCAAAGGCTCCGTAGTTCTTATTGCGACCCTCGAATACGATGTCGTTCAGGCTGGCAGTAGCCAGCTGTGCATTGTCCATCATAACGGTAAGTTCTGCTTTTTAATGAGGTCTATGTCCTTTTTCGAGATATTTACCAGCGCATACTTCTTCAAGTCGGTGATATTCATCTCGTCCAAGATATCTACCATGTTCTTATACTTCGCTTCCTTACCCTCGTTATCATAGGGCTCGATAAGAACGATAGGCTCAGGCTGCTGCTTTTTGCGGTCGAGCAGCACCTTGCGAATGCCGTTGGCCGAAAAGTCAGTTACCTTGATTTCAGGTACCGGCACACTCTTGTCGGTAGGCTCGTTCAGGCCAAAGTAATAGAAAACCTTGTCGTTAGGAGCCAGGATGACCGTAACGGCCTGCGAAGCTTTGATTTTGGTTTGCTCTTCGGGGTTCGGATTTTTCTCCTTTACCGGCATCGTGAGCTGCATCACGTTAGGCTTAGCAAAGGTGGTTGTGAGCATGAAGAAGGTGAGCAAGAGGAAGGCCAAGTCAACCATGGGCGTCATGTCGATTTTGGTCGACGCTTTTTTCGCCCGTTTCTTGCCTCCCTTACCGGAGTCACCTTTTTGTTGAATTTCTGCCATGATTTCAGAGAGGTTATTCGCCTACGAAGGTGGGCTTCATTTCCAGGCTCGTGAGCAGGTTGAAGCGGTTGATATCTTTTTCCTGCAACAACTTGATAACCGTTTGCACGGTCTTCACATCAGCGTTGCCATCACCCCGGATAACCAAGAAGGTTGGCTTCTTAAACTGTGCAGCGTTAGCCTTACGGGCTTCCAATACCCAGTCAATCATCTGGTTGTTGAGCGAGTCGTACGGAATGCCAGGTAAGCCTTTATTCAAAGCTTTGCGGTCTTCCGTGTCTTTGTCGAGGTAACTGCCTAGCTGCGTGATCGGCACCCCGAAGTTGGGGAGCAATGAAAACTGCTTAATCTGAGCAGGAGTGAACGTAACCCCATATTTTGTGCCTACAGCCTTGATGGCAGCCTCCTTTACGGGAGCTTTGTCATAGCCGAAGAATACGCGTTTCTTGTTGTCAATCGTCAGCGTAAGAATGTCGCTGTCAGGCGCCACTAGGTCCGAAGTGGACGACGGTGGGTCTACAACCACAGCTTCATCAGGACGAAACTGCGTGGTCAACATAAAGAATGTTACCAGCAGAAACGCCAGGTCAACCATCGGCGTCATGTCGAGCGACGGCGAGGTGCGGTGCGGTTTTACTTTAGGCATTGCCGGGAGAGATTAAAATGACTGGGCGGGTCATGTACAAAGATTAGCGATGAGACGTTCAGCGGGCCGCCGGGCGGGAGCCGCTCAGCAGTACTGATGCCGCAGGATAGCCAATTGCACACGAGCCCTGAAAAAAAAGTGGGGGCGGTGACGGAAAACGTCTCCGCCCCTCTTTTTGAGCCAGTAGCTTACGACTCCTGACCCTTGTTGCCGTGCTGAGCAGCGAAGGTCTGGATGATGCTGAAACCAGCCTCATCGATGCTGTAAGTCAGCTCGTCAATCTTGCTAGTGAAGAAGTTGTAGGCTACGATGGCCAGGGCCGACGTACCAATACCAAGAGCCGTGTTGATAAGTGCTTCCGAGATACCTGTTGCCAGGGCGGTAGCATCTGGGTTACCAGCCTGCGCAAGAGCCGAGAAGGCCTTGATCATACCGAATACTGTGCCGAGCAGACCGGTTAGGGTAGCTACCGAGGCAATAGTCGAGATAATAACCAAGTTCTTCTCCAGCATTGGAAGCTCCAGAGCAGTGCTCTCTTCGATTTCCTTCTGGATGGCCAGAACGCGCTGGTCGGTGTTCATTGTGGTCTCGCGGCCCATTTCCTGGTATTTCTTCAGGCCGGCGCGTACTACGTTAGCTACCGAACCTTTCTGCTGGTCGCAGATGGCAACGGCGCCATTGATATCGTTGGTGTTCAGTTTCTGACGTACCGAGCGTACAAACGACTCGATGCTCTTGCTGCCTTTTGCTTTCGAGATGGTGAGCGCACGCTCAATCGAGAAAGTGATAACGCAGAGCAGCATAGTTAGCAAAACCGGTACGATAACGCCGCCTTTGTACACAATGCCGAGGTAGTCACCGGGCTTCGGGTTGTTCTCGGGGTTGTTGCCCAGGAAGTGGCTAGGGTCACCAAGTACGAACTTGTAGAGAACGTAGCTAACGACAAAGGCGAGAACGATAACGATGACCGAAAACAGCGAGGCGCCACCGCTGCTCTTGGCGGGTGCGGCCTGGGAAGCGGCCGGCGCAGCGGGCCGAGCGCCCGGGTTTACAGCATTTTTCTGTTCCATGAGTCCAGTAAGTGTAGGAGGTGGGGGGTTGGTTGAAGGGAAAAAAAGAAAATAATAAGAAGGGAGGTAGCAACGTTTTTTGACTAGTGCTACCCCCGCAAGCAGAGGTTTCGGGGCCGAATCTACGCCGAAGCCAGTAAAATCCAGGCTAAGTAGAATTTTTTTTGAGTGAGTTTTCACTCACGATGTCGGCTAAGGGCAAGTTTTGAAAGCCAAAAAGTGCTTCTGAGGGCCAGATGAACGGCAAACGTAAGGCTATAAGTGAAGGTTAGGCAAAACTGACGCTAGCCAGAGGGGTAGGGGATAGGACTTTTACAATTACCCGCCGACAACCAGAGGCTTAGGTAGATGCAGCTTCGCTTTGTTTGGCCTCATTCCAGTATACATCCATTTGCGCCAGCGTAAGGTCAGGCAATGCTTGGCCAGCCTGGTTTGCAGCAGTTTCTAAATAGCGGAAGCGGCTAATAAATTTTCGGTTGGTTCGCTCCAAGGCTTCTTCGGGATTGATGCCGGCGAAGCGCGCGAAGTTGACTAATGAGAATAATAGGTCGCCAAACTCCTGAGTAGCGCGAGTGGCTTGGGCAGTATCGACTGGCGGCTCGCCGTGGCCATATTCCGCCCCAAATTCGGCCAATTCTTCTTGTACTTTTTGCCACACTTGAGCCGGGTCTTCCCAATCGAAGCCTGCACCGCGCGCTTTTTCTTGAATGCGCATAGCTTTTACGAGGGCGGGTAGGGAGGTAGGTACGCCGCCGAGCACACCGCCAGTATTGCCTTTTTCTTTGAGCTTGAGTTGTTCCCAGTTGCGCTTCACAGCCTCCTCGTCATCGGCGCGCACGTCGCCATAGATGTGTGGGTGACGGTAAATGAGTTTTTCGCACTGCGCATTGAGCGCGTCGGCGATATCGAAGGCGCCTTGCTCGGCGGCGATACGGGCGTAGAATACCAAGTGCAGCATCACGTCGCCGAGCTCTTTCTTCAAGTCGGGCAAGTCGTTGCGCAGAATAGCATCGCTGATTTCGTAGGTTTCCTCGATGGTGAGGTGGCGCAGGCTCTCGAGGGTCTGCTTTTTGTCCCAAGGGCACTCTTGGCGCAGGCGGTCGAGCACATCGAGCAAGCGGCCAAACGCCTCCAGCTGCGCGGGGCGCCGGGTGGAGGCAAGCAATGAATTTTCCATAAAATAAAAGCGTAGGCTAATTAGCGGCCCTGGTCGGAGCAGAGTGACTATCCACCGACTACAATGGCTAGCCAGGGCTAGTTGAGCCCGGTCAATAACGACCTGCGAAGCTAAAAAAGAATGGCGAGAAAGAGCAGCCTACCTACTTTTGTAAAGTTTAAAAGCTAAAAAGTGACCCTTATAAAATCTATTTCCGGTATTCGGGGCACCATCGGTGGTCCGGCCGGCCAGGGGCTTACCCCCCTCGACGTGGTGAAATATACGGCGGCCTACGGCACCTGGGCGGCCACCCAGCAGGCGGCCAGCAAGCTGATTGTGATTGGGCGCGACGCGCGCCTATCGGGCGAGATGGTGAGCCGCCTAGTGGCGGCCACGCTGCAAGGGCTGGGCTTCGACGTGCTCGACTTGGGCCTGAGCACTACCCCCACTGTGGAGATGGCTGTGCCGGCTAAAAAAGCTGCCGGAGGCATTATTCTCACCGCGTCGCACAATCCTAAGCAGTGGAATGCGCTGAAACTGCTCGACGCACAAGGCGAATTTTTGTCGGCCGCGGCGGGCGAACAGGTGCTAGCGCTGGCTGAAGGCGATGGCATTGAGTATGCGCCCGTCACCAAGCTAGGGAGCTACGCTACCGACGACGTATTTCTGGCTGAGCACATTGCCGCCATTCTGGCTTCGCCGCTGGTTGATGCGGACGCTATTAAAGGCAAAAACTTTCGGGTGGTGGTCGATGCCGTGAACAGCAGCGGGGGCATTGCGGTGCCGCAATTGCTGGCCGCGCTGGGCGTCGAAACCGTCGAAAAGATTCATTGTGAGCCTACTGGCGACTTCGCCCACAACCCTGAGCCGCTGCCCGAACACTTGCGCGACATTGCCAAGGTGCTTGAAAAGGGAGGCTTCGACCTCGGCATCGTGGTGGACCCCGACGTAGACCGCTTGGCGCTAGTGAGCGAAAACGGCGAGATGTTTGGCGAGGAATACACGCTGGTAGCGGTGGCCGACTACGTGCTGGGCTACCACGGCGGCGGCAACACCGTGAGCAACCTCAGTAGCACCCGCGCCCTGCGCGACGTGACCGAGAAGCATGGCGGCATCTACACGGCGGCGGCCGTGGGCGAGGTGAACGTGGTGACTAAGATGAAGGAAACCAACGCTGTGATTGGCGGTGAGGGCAACGGTGGCATCATATTCCCAGAGTTGCACTACGGCCGCGACGCGCTGGTGGGCATCGCGCTGTTTTTGACGCACCTGGCGAAGTCAGGGCTACAAATGAGCCGCCTGCGTAACTCTTATCCCAGCTATTTCATCTCGAAAAATAAGATTGAACTGACGCCCGACATCGACACCGACCACGTGCTGGTGCAGATGGAACAGCGCTACGCCAAGCAGCCGGTGAACACCATCGACGGCGTTAAAATCGAGTTTGGTAAGGAGTGGGTGCACCTACGCAAGTCCAACACCGAGCCCATCATCCGCATCTACGCTGAGTCGGACTCGAACGCCACGGCCGAGCACTTAGCTCAAAAGATTATTGCCGATATCAAGGAAATTATCTCGACCAAAAACTAGCGCTCGCTTAAGTAAAAGCGTCATGCTGAACGAAGTGAAGCATTTTGGCCGGTTCCTCGAACACTACCCGAACGGGTTCTGCCAAGCTGTTTTACTTCGTTCAGCCTGACGCTTTTTTGCTTGGTAAGCAGCACTAATTACCTTACAATCTTATGCACGCCTACTTCGATAACGCCGCCACTACCCCCCTCGACCCCGCCGTACTGGATGCTATGCTGCCCTACCTGGCGCAGCACTATGGCAACCCTAGTTCGCTGCACGGACCGGGGCGGCAGGTGCGCTCCGCTATCGAGCAAGCGCGCAAAACGGTAGCGCAGCTAATCAATGCCGCGCCGAGCGAAATCACCTTCACTTCGGGAGGTACCGAGGCCGATAACTACGCCATTTTCGGGAGTGTGCGCACGCTCGGGCTGCGGCACGCCATCACGTCGCCGCTCGAGCACCACGCCGTGCTGCACCCACTGCAAGCCCTGGCCAAGAGCGACGAAGTAGCCCTGAGCTACCTGCGCCACGATGCCCAGGGTCGCCTCGACCTAGCGCACCTCGACGAGCTGCTGGCTACTCACCCGCGCACTTTTGTGAGCCTGATGCACGGCAACAATGAGCTCGGCAACCTCAATGACATTGGGGCCATCGGCGAAATATGCGCGCGGCACGACGCCGTTTTTCACACCGATACGGTGCAGACGATGGGCCACTACTCCCACGATGTGCAGCAGCTTTCAACCCACTTCCTGGTAGGCTCAGCGCATAAGTTTCACGGGCCGAAGGGGGTAGGGTTCCTGTACCGGCGCGGCGGCGTAGAGGTAGGGCCGCTCATCCACGGCGGCTCGCAGGAGCGCAATGTGCGCTCGGGCACCGAGAACGTGTACGGCATCGTGGGCCTGGCCAAGGCCCTGGAAATTGCCTGCCACGACATGACCGCCCACCAGCACCATGTGCAGGCGCTTAAAGACCAATTTATTGGCCAGCTGCAAGCAGGCATTGCGGGTGTGCAGTTCAACGGCCTCTCAGCCCAAGCCGACCAAAGCCTCTACACCGTGCTCAGCGTGAGCCTACCCCCCTCTAGCATCAGCGAAATGCTGCTGTTTAGCCTGGACATAAACAAGGTAGCGGCGTCGGGCGGCTCAGCCTGCACCAGCGGCGCACAGCTCGGCTCGCACGTGCTCGAAGCCCTGGGGGCTGACCCCAACCGGCCCACCGTGCGCTTTTCGATGAGCAAGCTCAACACGCCGGAGGAAGTAGACTACGCTGCTACCCAGTTGGTGAAGCTCTACCAGTCGGTAGCAGCGCCAGCCTAGGTGCCCGGCCTGCCAATGAGGTGAAAGCGAGTTGCCGGGGCTATACTTGTGTGTTGCTGGATTTGATTATTGCCAGGCAGCGATTCTCCTCATGCCCGCTTCGCCGCCTCCGCCCTTTCGCCCGCCCGGTAGCCGCTGGCCGGCCTGGCGCTGGCTGCGGCGCTACTTCGGGTTTTCGCGGGCCGAAACGCGGGGCTTTGTGCTCTTGCTGCTGGGGGCGCTGGCCGTAGCGGTGCTGCCCCCGCTGCTGCGCCCCACCGACCCTGCCTACCTGCCTGCCGCCGACCAGCGCCAGCTCGACGCCTGGAGCCAAGACCTGGCTGCGCGCCTCGACTCGAGCCGAGCGGCTAGCGACCGAGCTTTTGCTGCCCGCTACCCAGCCCGGCCGCGTGCCGAGGGTCGCCGCTATGCCACCGTGCCGCAGGTAACCCTAGCACCCTTTGACCCCAACGCCCTCACGGCTGAGGGCTGGGAAGCGCGGGGCGTGCCGCACTTCGTAGCCGGCCGCATTGTCAACTACGGCCAGAAGGCGGGCGGTTTTCGGGCCAAAAGCCAGGTGCAGCGCATCTACGGGTTGCCCGACTCGGTGTACCAGCGCCTGGCGCCTTTTATGCAGCTGCCCGAAGTGCCGCCAAGACGCGGGGCAGCGGGCTACGCGGCCGGTGGCCGTTTTGGGGCGGGCGAGGGGGGTAGGGCCTTCGGCAGTGCTGCGCGCAAGCCAGCGCACGTGCAGCCTTTCGACCTCAACCTAGCCGACACCACGCAGCTAATGCAGATAAAGGGTATCGGCCGGGGCCGCGCTAAGGGCTTGGTGAAGTACCGCGCCGCGCTGGGCGGCTACGTGAATGAAACCCAGCTCAGCGATTTTTTCATGCTGCGTGATGCGCCCGACCTGGTGGACAGCCTGCGCAAGTACACGTTTGTGGCGGCTGGCTACGCGCCTCGGCCGGTACTCATCAACTCGGCTACCTTCGACGAGCTGTGGCCGCAGCCGCTGGTGGGCAAGCCGCTGGCGCGCCTCATCGTGGCGTATCGCAAGCAGCACGGGGCCTTTAAAACGCCCGATGACCTGCGGCAGATTAAAATTTTGAAAGAGGAAGACTTCGTCAAATTGCGGCCCTACGTGCGCTGCGAGTAGCGATTGGTCGATTTTTATAATGCCTATTATTTAAAATCGTTCTAAATTGCGGCTGGATTAATTTGACCTGGCTTTCATGAACGTATTCTTCCGCCGCATTCACTTGTACCTGGCCCTGGCGGCGGGGTTGGTTTTCTTCGTGCAGTGCCTCACGCGCACGGTGCTGGTTTTTGAGGAGGAAATAACACACCTGCTGCACGCCGAACGCTATGCAGTGGCCGTGCCGGCTGGCCAGCCCCGCCTGCCGCTGGCGCAGCTAGCCAGCCAGTTTCGGAAAGCGCATCCGCAGGATAAAGTGTTAGTTTTCAAGGTGTACGCTGACCAGGCGCGCACCGTGGAGCTAACTTACCGTGACAGCAAAGCCAAGCCTAGCGGGCGCGGCGAAGGCAGCGCTCCCCAGGGGCAAGGTGGCCGCGCCCAAGGCCAAGGGGACCGGGAAAGCCGGGGCGCAATGGGCCGCGACCAGGCACCACGCGGCCCAGGCGGCCCCGAAGGCCGGGGCGGCAAGGGCCCGGGCGGCCGCCCCGAGCGCGGCAGCACGGCTTACCTAAATCCCTACACGGGCCAGGTGCTGGGCCTGCAAACCGAAAAGCAGCTGCCCGTTTTCAAAGTGGCCGAGGACCTACACCGGCGGCTGCTGGCTGGCGAAGTGGGCAAGGCCCTCACGGGGCTGTCGGCGCTGTTTATCCTCATTATCACGGCTACGGGTGTGGTGCTGTGGTGGCCCAAAACGCGCGCCATGCTCACGGGCCGCTTGCGCATCAAGTGGGGCGCTAGTGGCAAGCGGCTTACCCACGATTTGCACGTGGTGCTGGGGTTCTATTGCGCGCTGTTTTTGTTTGGGCTGGCGTTTACGGGCGTTATCATGTCGTACCGCTGGGCTACCGAAAGCTTGTTTTGGCTCACCAATTCGCGGCCGACGGTTGGGCTCCCTACCCCTCGCTCGGCAGCCAATGAGGACAAAGCAATCGCCTACGACGCGGCCCTGCGCACGGGCCAAGCCACGTATCGCACGGCCGAATTTTGGCGCATCGGCGCGCCCCAAAACCCAGGCGCAGCGGTAGCCGTGAGCGCGCCCAGCGAGCTGCCGCTGCGGCACAATGGCCTCGATACGCTCTTTGTGGACCGCGCTACCGGGGCAGCGCTGGCGCAGCACCGCTACAGCCGCCAAACGGCCGGCGCCCAACTGCGGCGCCTGGCCAAGCCGCTGCACACGGGCGAAATCGGCGGCCTATGGACCAAGTTGCTAGCGCTAGTCGTGACACTGGTTAGCCTCACTTTCCCCGTCACGGGGGTGCTTATGTGGCTCAATCGCACCCGCAAAAAGCCCCGGCCGCGCAGTGCAGCCGCCTACCCCCGCTCCCGGCCCGTCACGAGCTGAAGAAACTGGGTGCGTTACGAAAGAGTCCGGTTGATGTGGCCAGCGCAGTGCTGGCCACATCAACCGGACTCTTGGCCTTTACTAAAAGTATAGCGCTGTTTAAAAGTGTTTTGCTGTGAAAATAGCCTTACTTTTTGCCAGCACCCATTTCCAGCTTGCGGAGTTGGTCGGCTTTCCAGCTCGTGATGGCCACCACCAGCATCGTCATAAGGCCACCGAAAACCACGCTCGGTACGGTGCCGATAAGCTTGGCAGCCGTGCCGCTCTCGAAGGCGCCGATTTCGTTGCTAGAGCCGATGAAGATGCTATTCACGGCCGATACGCGGCCCTTCATATACTCCGGCGTGTAGGTGTGCACCAAGGTCTGGCGCACGATAACGGATACCGAATCGAACACGCCCGTGAGGAACAGCAAGAACATCGACAGGTAAAAGTTGGTAGAAAGCGCGAAGGCCACGGTGGCCGCCCCGAAGCCCGCCACAGCCCACAGCATCTTGCGGCCCGCGCCTTTTTTGAGGGGCGAGAAAGTGAGGAATACCGCCATGAGCACCGAACCTACGGCCGGCGCGGCGCGCAGGTAGCCGAAGGCGTCGGGGCCACCGTGCAGAATATTTTCGGCGAAGAAGGGTAGCAGGGCCACCGCGCCACCGAAGAGTACGGCAAACATATCAAGCGACAGCGCGGCCAGCACCAGCTGGTTGTTGAAAATGAACTTGATACCGCTGGTGATGCTCTCACCTATGCTCAGCTTCTCGCCTTCGATAGGGGGCAGTTCACGGCTGGCGATGCTGATGAAAAACAGCAACGCTATTCCCTCCATCACCATATCGACGCCGTAGGCAAACTCGACGCTGAGGTGCAGCAGTAACCCCCCGATGGCTGGCCCCAGTACCGCCGATCCCTGCCAGGTAGTCGAGCTCCAGGTCACGGCATTGGCCAAAAAGCTGCGGTCGGGCAGCAGCTGCGGCATAAATGAAAACAGTGCCGGCCCCATAAAGCCCCGCGCAATGCCGCTCACGAAAATGACTAGGTACAGCGGCCATACCACGGTGGCATTCAGCGTGTCGAGGTGCAGGCGGCCGCCCGCCAGCACGCTCGCCATAGCCGGGTGCGCGAGCCACCATAGCGTAACGGCGCACAAAAACAGCACCACCACGGCTGGTATTACTATGCGCTTGCGCCGCACCGAGTCGGCTACGTGCCCGGCGTAGAGCGAGACGGTGATGCTCGGAATAGCCTCGGCTAGCCCAATAAGACCTAGGGCCAAGGGGTCGCCGGTGAGCTTGAAAATCTGCCAGCTTACTACCACACCCTGAATCTGAGTGGCCACCGAAAACAGCGCACGGGCCGCGATATAGCGGCGAAAATCTGGAATCCGCAGCGCGGCGTAGGGGTCGTGGGGGGTAGGCGAACTAGGGCTAGGCGTCATAGGCAGCGGGCGGCAAAGCGAAAGCACTGCACCAGCCGCCCGGCACAAAGGTAGGCGTCTGGCATAAGGCGAGCCCCGGCTTATCTTGCACCGAAGGCCACTGCGGGTGTCCTTATCCCTTATGCTACTTCCTGGCCTCACCCTCACTAACCGACCCGACCTGCCCGCTGTCATTGTGCGCTGGCAGCGCGAAGTGACGCCCGATGAGCTGCGCGCCGGCTACGAAGTCCTGCTGCAAACCGCCGATGCGGCCGGCTGCAGCCGCTGGCTGCTCGACCTGCGCCGCCGCCAAGACCTAGCCGATGCTGGCGTCAATGCTTGGTTCAGTCGCGTGTTTGCGCCTTCGTTGCGCGGCCGTTATCCCCAGCCCGTGCGCCTGGCATTTCTTATCTCTCCACTACGAGCGCAGCAGACAGTAACGGCCATGGTATCGCCCACCAATAGCGACTGCGAAATTGCCACCTTTACCGACGAAGCCACCGCCCACCAGTGGCTGGCGCGGTAAGCGATGTTGTGAGCTATTACCTCAGGCGCACTGCTCTTTAGTCAACGCTTCATTGAGGCAGATGGCGGCTTTGCTGCCTTCGGCGGCTGCGATGAGGGCTTGCTGCTGGCCGGGCGTGGTATCGCCGGCCGCGTAGAGACCCGGAATGCTGGTTTGCGAGTTTTTATCGACCCACACCGCGCCCTTGCCATTCAGCTGGGCGCCCAGGGCGGCGGCTAGCGAGCTGCGCTGCTCCTGCGGCGCGTGCAAAAACAGCGCCTTGCGCTCCAGATACGTGCCATCGGCAAATTCTACGCAGCGCAACCCGGTAGTCGCGCTGCCCACTAGGCGCGCCACCGGCTCCTGGCGCAGGCCAATGCCGTGCTGGCGCAGGCGCTGCTGGTGGTAGGGTGTGAGGTGGCCGGGGCCGTCGGTCACTACGACTAGGTCGTTGCTCCAATTGGTGAGCAGCAGTGCCAGGCCTACCACTGCCTTGCCGCGGCCGTACACAGCCAGCGGCTGGTCGCGCACCTCATAGCCGTGGCAGTAGGGGCAGTGCAGCACGCCCGAGCCCCACAGCTCGCGGAAGCCCGGTAGCGCTGGTAGCACGTCATCGACGCCCGTGGCCAGCAGCACCCGGCGTGTAGTACCCGTCCAGGCGTGGCCCTGGCCGGTAGTGCCAGTGGCCCGGAAGCCATTCGTCAGCTTTTTGAGGTCGGTTATTTTCAGTTCTTGCACCGCCACGGTGGGGTAGGGCGCCAGCTGCGCACGGCCCAATTCTAGCAGTTTGGCGGGGCGCACACCGTCGCGCGTCAGGAAGCCGTGCACGCCGCCCGAAGGAGCATTGCGTGGGGCACCACCATCGGCCAGCAGCACCTGGCGGCGGCAGCGTCCCAGCGTGAGGGCCGCGCTCAAGCCCGCGCTGCCTGCCCCGATTACTAGCACGTCGTAGTCCATACTCTGGGTCGAATAACCTGTTAAGAAGAAAGCTGTTGACTTTTTTGTTTTCGTTGCTAAAGAAAAACAGCCTAGCAAAAGTTATGACCGCGCCTGAGAAGCAGCTAAGCTGGCAAACAACCTTCTTTCGATGGCTTGCCTACTTTTGAGTGCCGGCGCCTGGGTACGCAGCGCCGCGTTTTCTGTTTGCCATGCACGAGCTTTTTGCCGAAAACCAAGCCTTCCGGGCCAGTGGCCGCCTCTGGATTGAGGGTCCTGCCGACCGCTTTCTGGGCATTGGTCGCCTCGAACTGCTCGAACGCATTCAAGCTACCGGCTCTATTTCGAAGGCTGCCAAAGAAATGGGCATGTCGTATAAAAAAGCCTGGGATTTGGTGAGTTCTATGAATGCCCAGGCCCGGCAGCCGCTGGTGGGCGCGCATGCGGGCGGTGCCCACGGTGGCGGGGCCACGCTCACCGAATCCGGTACGGCCGCTGTAGCCGAATTTCGGGCTATGCAAGCACGCTTCGCTCAGTTTCTAGCCGACGAAACCGCTCGCCTATACCAATAGGGGTAGGGAAAACTGCGAAAACCTTTCGGTGATCTCGTCGTTATATCCGCAAAAATATAACGCTTTGCCGGTTCGGTTTCGCTACTCGTTGGCATCGGTTTGCAGCTTGGCCCGCGCTGTTTTGGGGCAGTTAGCTGCGCTGCCCTTCGGATACTGCTAGCCCAATTTTGAGATGGATATGCAGAAAAAGCTACGCCTGTTGCGCGGCTCAGTCGCCTGTGCCTCGGTACTGGCGCTGGTCCAGCCCCTAGCTGCCCAAACGCCCAAGCTGCCGCGCCGCCCTACCCCCCTAGACACACTGCACAGCGACCTCAACGAGGTGGTAGTGTCGGCCTCGCGAGTGGAGGAAAGCTTCTTACGGTCGCCGGTGACAGTGGAGAAGCTCAACGCCCGCGCCATTCGGCTGTCGCCGGCGGCCTCGTTTTTTGATGCTATTGAGGGGCTCAAGGGCGTGCAGGTTATCACGCCCAGTTTGGGCTTCAAGGTGATAAACGCCCGCGGCTTCACCAATACTACCAACGTGCGCTTTGCTCAGCTCGTGGATGGGGTAGACAACCAGGCGCCGCACATCGGCGGGCCCATTGGCAACGTACTGGGGCCGAGCGATCTGGATATTATGAGCGTGGAGATTGTGCCCGGCACGGCTGCCGCGCTTTACGGCCTCAACGCCATCAACGGGCTGGCCAACTTTCAGACGAACAACCCCTTCACCTACCAAGGGCTGAGCGTGCGCCAGCAAACGGGCATCAACCACATGGGCGACCCCAACGTGAAGACGTTTGGCGAAGGCGCCTCACCAGTGAAGACTTACTCCGAAACCAGCGTGCGCTACGCCAAAGTGTTAGTGCCGGGTAAGCTGGCGTTTAAAATCAACGGCACCTACCTGCGGGCCTACGACTGGGTAGCCAACGACCAGACCGACATCAACCCCACCGGCAACGCCACTACCGGCTTGTTTGGGGCCGACAACCCGGCCCAGGACCAAGTGAGCCGCTACGGTAACGAGTCCTCCGACCGTACCACGCTCACGCTGGGCGGCAAGCAGTATTCGGTGGCCCGCACTGGCTACGACGAGCGCGATTTGGTTGATTATAACCTCAAAACCCTCAAGGCCGACCTGGCGCTACACTATCGCTTCCGGCCCGAGGTGGAGCTGGCCTACACCTACCGCGTGGCGAGCTTCGACAATGTGTACCAGCGTTCGAACCGCTTTCGGCTGCAAGATTATCTGCTTCAGCAGCATGCGCTTACTTTCACGTCGCCCGTGGTGCAGGCCCGCGCCTACCTCACCCAGGAAAACACTGGCCAGAGCTACAACCTGCGCTCGATGGGCGAAAACATCGACCGCAGCTACAAGCCCGATGCCGTTTGGAACACCGATTTTACCAACGCCTGGAATACTGCCACGGCCGGCGGCCAGGGTGTGGCCCAGGCCCTCGCCACGGCCCGCACTGCCGCCGACGCCGGCCGCCTCCAGCCCGGCACCGACGCCTTCAACCGGCGCCTGAGCACCTTGCAAGACGTGAACAACTGGGATGTGGGCGCCGCCCTGCGCGTGCGCGCTAGCCTGGCCCACGCCGAGGCACAAGTCAACCTCGCGGAGGCGCTAAGGCGAGGGGGTAGGGCCCTACCCGCGGGCCTTGACTTGCTAGCCGGCGCCGACCACCGCACCTACAGCGTGGTGCCCGATGGCAATTACTTCGTGAACCCCAACCCTGGCAAAGACCCACTCACTGACCACCTAACTTACTCTAAGACGGGCGGTTTTGTGCAGGTAGGCGAGCGGCTATTTGAAGAGAAGCTGCGCCTAACGGCCACGTTGCGGGTGGATAAGAATGATTATTTTGACGTGAAATTCAATCCGCGCTTCACGGCGGTATACTCGCCCACGCCGCGCCAAAATTTCCGCCTAAGCTACCAGAGCGGCTACCGCTTCCCGAGCTTATTCGAGGGCTTTTCCAACGTGAACAGCGGGCAGGTAAAGCGCATCGGTGGCCTGCAGGTGATGTCGAGCGGCGTGTTTGAAAACAGCTACTTGCGCACCAGCATCGACGCCTTTAACACGGCCGTAACGGCTGCTGTCAACGCTAATACTTCGGGCCAAACTACGGCCCAGAAGCGGGAGGCCGCCATTTTGGCCAACCAGCATACGCTCGTCAAGAATCCCTATACTTACCTCAAGTCTGAGTATATTAGGTCGTTGGAGGTAGGATACAAGGCGGGTATCGGACCAGCTGGCCGGCTGCTGGTTGATGTTGATTTCTACTACAATTCGTACCGCGACTTCATTGCGCAGGTCGAGGCCTACGTGCCCATTGCGGCGGCTACGGGCGGCACCACCATCCAGGACCCGCTGCCTGCTACCTACGTGCCGGTGAGCGGCGAAGACCTCACCGCCGTGGCAACTGCCCTTAATACCCGCGCTACCCAGGCGCGCTACCGCCTCTGGACCAACTCGCAGAGCCAAGTATATAACTACGGCGGCTCGGCCGGCCTGCGCTATACCCTGGCCGGCGGCTACTTGGCCGGTGCCAACGCCACCTACGCCCGCCTCGACCGCACCGCCAACGGCGATGGCCTCGAAGACGGCTTCAACACCCCGCGCTGGGCCTATAACCTGAGCTTTGCCAATGAAAACGCTTATCAGAACGTGGGCTTTGGCGTGAATTTTCGCCACCAAGTCAGTTATTATTCGCAGACCTTTCTCGTCAATGGCACTGTGCCCGCCTACAGCTCGCTCGATGCGCAGGTGAGCTATCACATTCCCGCTGCGCAGGTTAGCTTAAAGCTCGGCGCCAGCAACGTGCTTAATAGGTATTACACTACCTACCTCGGCGGCCCCAGCGTGGGCGGGCTATACTATCTCACCGTCACCTACGGGCTGTAAGATTGATTTTGTAGCAATACTGTTACGGCTGTCATTGCGAGCTTGTGAAGCAATCGCACCAGAACAAAATTGGCCGTGTTTGAATTATCCACGGCCTATCGTTCGAGTGCGATTGCTTCGCAGGCTCGCAATGACAGGCGATTTTTTGCTATGACTCCTTTCTCTCCTGCCGAACGCCAGCGCTACCGCCGCCACCTCCAGCTCGCTGAAATCGGTGAGGCGGGCCAGCAGCGCCTGCGCCAAGCGCGCGTGCTAGTGGTAGGCGCGTGCGGCCTGGGCTGCCCCATTCTACAATACCTGGCCGCCGCGGGGGTAGGCACCCTCGGCCTCGCCGATGCCGACCAAGTGGAGTTGACCAACCTGCCCCGCCAGATTCTCTACGGCCCCAACGACGTAGGCCAGCCCAAAGTAGAAGTCGCCGCCCGTGCCTTACGCCGGCTGAATGACTTGAATACGTACGAGTTGCACCAGATTCGGGTGAATCCTGAGAACGTACGTGCCCTAGTGGCTGGCTACGATGTAGTAGTCGATGGCTCCGACAATTTCCCTACCCGTTACTTGTTGAACGACGCCTGTGTGAGCCTGGGCAAGCCGTTGGTCTCGGGAGCCATTTATAAGTTTGAGGGCCAGGTATCGGTGTTTAACTACGAAGGCGGGCCGACGTACCGCTGCCTCTTCCCCGAGCCGCCTACCGCCGCCGAAGCGCCCGACTGCAACACCACCGGCGTGCTCAATGTGCTGCCCGGCCTCATCGGCACGGTGCAGGCCACCGAGGCGCTGAAAGTAGTGCTGGGCCTCGGCGATGTACTCAGCGGCCGTCTCTGGGTGCTCGATACGCTGAGCTTTCAGAGCCACACGCTGCGCTTTAAGCGCGACCCGGAGCAGAGTCTTATCAACCTCGACACGGCCGCGCCAGCCGACTATTTCGACGCCAGCTGCGCACCGGGGGTAGCCCCTACCCCCTCGCTCTCGGCCGAAGAATTGCAGCAACAACTGGCTTCGGCGGCACCGCCAATGCTGCTTGATGTGCGCGGCCGCCTCGAATACCAGCGCCGCCACTTGCCCGGCGCATTGCTGCTACCGCTACCCGAGCTAACCGCCCGCGTGGCCGAGGTGCCGCGCACCCGCCCCGTGGTGGTGTATTGCCAAAGCGGCGTGCGCAGCGCCCAGGCCGTGGCGCAATTGCAAAGCTTGGGCTACGACAACGTGCTGACCCTGACCGGCGGGCTCGAAGACTACGCCAGTTAGCCACTTGCTGGTCGCTACGAAGCAAAAACCATCCTCACGAAGTGTAACCTCAACGGCCGCTGTTTCGGTAGGTTGACGGCTAGCGTGCTAGGTCCCGCTACCCCCAGCGCTACGCTGACTCCCTTGCCGAAGAATGCAACATTTCTTCGCCAGAATGACTTATGGAAAGACGCCTTGCCAACCCGCTCCGCCGCCCGCGCGTAGGTTATCATTGGCCTGGCCCTTACCAACTAGGGGTAGGTTACCCCTGGCGTATAGCTGAATAAATGTCTACCCTACCCTCCACTGTGCTGCACGACTCCCACGGCCGGCCCCTCGAATACCTGCGCCTCGCTGTTACGGACCGCTGCAACCTGCGCTGCTTCTACTGCATGCCTGAGGAAGGCATCAAGTACATGCCTAAGCACGAGCTGCTTAGCTACGAGGAAATGCTACGCCTGGTAGAAATCATGACGCACCTCGGGGTGCGCAAGGTGCGCCTCACCGGCGGCGAGCCCTTCGTACGCCGCGACCTGGTGCCCTTCATGGAGCGCTTGGCCGCTATCCCCGGCATCGAAGACCTAAGCCTCACCACCAACGGCGTGCTCACCGCGCCGCACGTGCCCACCATGGCCCGGCTAGGCGTCAAGGCCGTGAATCTCAGCCTCGACACCCTCGACCGCCAGCGTTTCTTCGAGATAACGCGCCGCGACGAGCTGCCACAGGTCATGCGGACCTTCCACGCGCTGCTCGATGCTGGCATTCAAGTGAAAATCAACGCCGTAGTGATGGACGGCCGCAACATCCAGGACCTAGTGCCGCTGGCCGAGTTGACCCGCGACCTGCCCGTAGAAGTGCGCTTCATCGAAGAAATGCCCTTTAACGGCGGTAGCCACATCGCCACGCCCGAGTCGCTACCCTGGAACCACCGCCGCATTCGGCAGCACCTGGAAGCACATTTGGGCGATTTTACGCCGGCTTTCCAGCCGGTAGGAGCCACGGCTAGCGAGTACCATATTGCTGGGCACCAGGGCCGAGTCGGCATCATTGCGGCTTACTCGCGCACCTTCTGCGGCACCTGCAACCGCCTGCGCCTCACGGCTGAAGGCGGCATCAAAACCTGCCTCTACGACCAAGGCGGCCTCGACCTGCGCGCTATGCTGCGCGGCGGTTCCACCGACCAAGACATTGCCCAGGCCCTGAGCCAGGCCTTCTACCACCGCGCCGCCAACGGCTTCGAGGCCGAGCGCCAGCGCCCCGTGCACCAGCTCAACTTCGAGAGTATGGCCACGATTGGGGGGTAGGGTTCAGGTAGCAGTCATCAGCAGATGGCTACCTACTGCTACTGGATAATTGCTAACTGATAACTGACAAGATGAACCTGACTATCGCCCTCTTTGGCATTGCCCGTGAAATCGTGGGCAAGTCATCCCTGGAAATAGCGGCGCCCGTGGGCCAGTCGGCCGCCGGCCTGCTCGCCGACCTGCGTACGCAGTACCCAGCGCTGGCCGGCCTACGCAGCCTAGCAGTAGCTGTTAATAATGAGTACGCTGCCGAAGACGTGGCCCTGCACGAGCGTGATGAGATTGCGCTTATTCCGCCCGTAGCTGGGGGGTAGGGCTTAGTTCTTAATTAGTAAAAGAACGTCATGCTGAGCTTATCGAAGCCTATCTATTGCCTCTTTGCATGAAGCGATAGATAGGCTTCGACAAACTCAGTATGACGTTCTAGTTTTCTCCTTTTCTAAACTTCTACAAGCTTCTTTCCATGCACCACATTGACCTCACCGACCAACCTATCGACGTAGCCGCCGTGCTGCACGCCGCCGAATCGGACGAAGCCGGGGCTGTCAACGCCTTTATTGGCACCGTGCGCAACCGCAGCGACGGCCGCCGCGTGGTGCGCCTGCACTACGAAGCCTACCCCCCCATGGCCGTGCACCAGCTGCGCCGCGTGGCCGAAATGGCCCAGGAGAAGTGGCCCATGCTGCGCCAAGTAGCCGTGACGCACCGCCACGGCACCCTCGAAATCGGCGATGTAGCCGTGGTCGTGGCCGTTTCGACGCCGCACCGGGCCGACTCTTTTGCCGCCTGCCAATACATCATTGACACGCTAAAGGAAGTCGTACCCATCTGGAAGAAAGAGGAATACGAAGACGGCACCGTGTGGGTATCGGCCCACCCGTAAGCTCATTAAGCGTCGGCTTTGGTGGATAGGGCTAAGTCGCGCTGCGCATCGAGGGAGGTTAGGCGAGCTACCAGGGCGGCCCGCACATCGGCGTAGGTATCGGGGCCGAGCGCTAAGCGCAACGGAGCCGGGTGCTGGCTAGCCGAGTCGAGCATGGCCTGGGCTATTTTATTTGCATCGTTGGGAATCGGGAAGTCGCCATTGAACAAGCCCCGACGCACGTCGCCAGCTGGGGTTTGGTCGTAGACCGCCATAGCCGGGGCACTCACCAAACCGCTACCGAAGCTAGTCGGCGTAGCGCCGGGCTCCACGATGGTTACGCCGATATTGAAGGGTGCTACTTCCTTCGCCACGGTTTCGGCGAAGCCTTCGATGCCCCATTTAGTGGCGTGATACAATCCAAAGTTGGGATAAGTCGTTTGGCCGCCGGCCGACGACACCTGCATAATCCGGCCGCCACCCTGTGCCCGCAGGTGGGGTAGGGCCGCCCGAATGAGCTGAATTTACCCGATAAGATTGGTATCAATTTGGCGGCGAATCTGCTCGTCGGTCACTTCCTCGCCCGCGCCAAACAGACCGTAGGCCGCGTTGCTTACCACCACGTCGATGCGTCCCAGCTCGGCAAAAGCCGCATCGACTACTTGGCGAATAGCAGTCGTATCGGTGACGTCGAGCACCGCCACCCGCAGGCGGTCGGCGTGCTGCGTTTTTAGGTCATCGAGCGCGCTGAGTTGGCGCACGGTGGCCACTACCCGGTCGCCGCGCTGCAAGAGTTTTTCGGTGAGAAGACGACCAAAACCGGTCGAAGTACCCGTGATGAACCACGTTTCCATAAGAAAAAAGTAGGGGTGAAGGCCGCCGAAAAACTGTTTCCTGGCAGTGTTACAAAAGTCCCCCACGTGGCTAGGCTCCCGCTAATACGATTCAAACGGATACTGACCCCAATCAAACCTGGCGCAAAGACGACGGCGAGCACTGCGCGTATTTGCGAAACAACCGCGTAAAATGCGTCGGCTCCTCGAAGCCCAGGCAGTAGCTGATGTGGCCGATGGGCCAGTCGGTGTGCAGGAGCAGCGTGCGCGCCTCCTGCACCAGCCGCTCGGCCAACAGCTGCGTGGTTGTCTTGCCTGTGGCGTCTTTCAGCGCCCGGTTGAGGTAGTTGACGTGCACGGCCAGCGCATCGGCAAAGGCCTGGGGCGTGCGAAGTGCCAGTTGGCGCGCGGGCGTCACAATGGGGTACTGGCTCGCCAGCAGCGTACCAAACGCTGCCGCCAGCCGAGTAGTCGCCGTGGCCCCGTGCGGCTCGGCTACGGGCTCCAGCTTCAGCGCCCCGTGGACGCACTCCATCAGGTAGTGGTACAGCAGCTCGTACTTGTAGGGGTAGTCCGACGCCTGCTCAACCAGCATTTGCTCAAACAAGCCGCCAAACGCCGCCGCTTGGGTCGCCGTGAGGCGAAAAAAAGCCGGCTTATCGGGGGCAAACACCGCCCAGTCGGCGGGCCGCAGGTGCGTGTGAGCGGGCAAAAACCCTTCGGTGAAAACGCAGCAATAACCTCGGCAAGCGCCGTCCGCAGGCACTTCCCAGGTGTAGGGCACCTGCGTATTGGTACACACCAGGGCCTGCTCATCGGGGCCCAACACCAAGCGCTGGTCGGCGCAGAGGTAGGTAGCAGGCCCGGCAGTCAGGGTTATTTTGTAAAAATCTTTGCGGCTGTAAATGCCCACCAACGCCATGTCGGAGAGAAAATCCTCCAGCCGCCACGCGCTAAAATCTGCCCCGCCCCGCAGGCCGCTAGGTAGCAGCAGCGGCAGCCGGTCGGCGTAGAACCCCGCCAAAGTTTGAAGCCCAATCATGGTGCAAAAGAACTACCCAGCTTCGAACCAAGCAGCACAATAAGGCGAGGCGGCACGCTACCCCTCGTGGTGAAAGTCGGACTTGCCGCCCGTTTTCTCTACCAATCGAATCTCTTCAATCACAATATCATGCGACATGGCTTTGCACATGTCGTACACTGTGAGGGCGGCCACCGAGGCACCGGTCAGAGCTTCCATTTCTACACCGGTTTTGCTGGTCACGCGGGCCATGCACTCGATGAGCAGCGAGTCGGGCTGCACCACGTCGATGCGCACCTGGCAGTCATCTAGGCCCAGCGGGTGGCACAGCGGAATGAGGTCCGACGTTTTTTTGGCAGCCATGACACCGGCGATAATGGCCGTTTGAAACACCGGGCCCTTGCGGGTAGGCAAGTCGCCGGCCTGCACGAGCGCCAGAATATCGGCACCGAGGCGCACACGGGCGCGGGCGCGAGCCACGCGGGCCGTTATGGCTTTGGGGCCGACATTAACCATGGCCGGCTGGCCGGCTTCGTTGAGGTGCGTGAGCTTGGGAGATAGGTCAGACATTATGGATGATAGCGTAGCGGAACCACGAAGTACGGGCCGCTGGCTGGCAAGGTGACGCTGGTGCAGCAGATTTGACTGGGTAAGGCTTAGCTGCGGCACAGCATTGTAAGCTGAATTGCTGTGTGCCTATTTTTTGCACTATACGATTATGAAATAGGGCTTTCGATAGGTTGGTTAAAGAGTAATTTTAGAGAGATAAAGAGGTGATAGTTAAAAAGTTGATTTTTTTATGGAATAGGTAATACATTTGGAATAGGTAAGCGCGTGATATAAACTTTTCTTTTTATTGTCCTTCTTTTTCTTTCTTATTTTATGAGAAGTCTTTATTCTGCTCGGGTACTTACTTTTCTAGGCGCAGCTTTTTTGCTGGGTCCGGCAGTGGCAGCAGCGGCGCCGTTTAAGCCGGGTAATATGGTGGTGGCGCGCGTGGGCGATGGCTCAGCTACCCTGACGGCGGCGGCCACGGAGGTATTTCTGGATGAGTACACGCCGAGCGGGACGTTGGTCCAGACCATTGTCCTACCCACCTCCGTGAGTGGTAATAACCGCATTTTGACGGCTAGTGGTAATAACACCTACGAACTGGGCCTGACCCGCTCAGCCGATGGCCACTACCTGGTGCTTACGGGCTATAGCGCCGCACCAGGTACTACGGGGGTAGCCAATTCGCAGGCCGATGATATTACGCGAGTGATTGGTCTCATCGCGGCCGATGGCACCGTCGATACCAGCACCAGCACGGGCGAGGCATTTAGCACCGGTAGCATTCGCGCGGCGGCCACGGTCGATGGCACCAGCTTCTACAGCGTGGGCAACAATTCGGGCGTGCAATACCAAGCGTTTGGCAGCGCGATGACAACACAACTCAATACGGCGCCCAGCAGCATTCGCAGCATCAACGTGGCAAATGGCAGCCTCTATATCTCGACTAACTCTGATGCTTACTATGGTTTGAGCCGGGTAGGCACCGGTTTAGCTACTACCGAAGGCCAGGCCGTGACGGTGTTGCCCGGCTTCCCTGGTGCCACGGCCGGCTCTAGCCCCATCGGTTTTTACCTCGCCGACCTTAGCGATGCCGTGCCCGGCGTAGATGTGGCGTACGTAGCCGACGACCGCAACATAGACGGCGGCATTCAGAAGTGGAGCTTGGTAGCGGGCAGTTGGGTGCTCAATGGCACCATTGCCGGCAGCCCCTCGGCGGCAGTGCGCGGCCTCAACGGCTCGACCAGCGGCACAGAAGTAGCGCTGGCCGCCGCCAGTACCAACGGCTTGTTTTTCTTGACTGATGACACGGGCTACAATGTGGCACCTGCGCTCATCGACGTGCCCGCATCCCTTGTTGGGGCCGAAGCCAATACGGCGTTTAGGGGCGTGGCTTTTGCGCCAGTGGCCGTAGCGCCCACTATTGCTAGCTTCACCCCCGGTAGGGGGCCGGTAGGCACTACGGTCTCGGTTACGGGTACCAATTTTGCTGGAGCTAGCGCGCTGACGCTAAATGGTGTAGCTGTGCCTGATTTTGCAATAGTAAATGCTGCCACTCTCACGTTTGTGGTACCGGCGGGCGCTACCTCGGGCCTGTTGGCAGTGACGACACCGGGCGGCATGGCTACCAGTGCCAGCGCCTTTACGGTGACGGTGCCCGCCGCAGCGCCCACTATCGCGAGCTTCACGCCTACCACCGGCGGCCCGGGCACTATGGTTACCATCTCGGGTACCAACTTGACGGGCGCTACGGCCGTTAGTATTGGCAACTTGGTGGTGCCGACCTACACTGTGGTGTCGGCTACTACTATTACGCTGGTGCTGCCCAGCAGCGCTACCAACGTAAGTGGCCTGCTAACGGTCGTGACGCCCGGCGGTACTGCTACCAGCACGGCTCCATTCAACTTAACGCTGGCAGTGGTAGCCAGCCAGGCGCTGCCCGGTCTCACGCTGTCTCCAAACCCGGCTACCGATTACATTCAGGTAGAGCTGCCCCAGGTGGGCGCTTCTACGGCCACGCTGCGCGACCTCACGGGGCGGCTAGTGCTGGCGCCGGTAGCCTTGGTGCCCCGGCAGCGCCTGTACCTACCAGCCGGCCTGGCCGCCGGTGTCTACTTGCTCGAAGTGCGCCAAGGCTCAGAAATGGCCGTGCGCCGGCTGGTGAAGCAGTAGCCCTAACCCCCTCTGCCCAGCAAAGTTTTACCTAGCAAAGGTCCCGCTCGAATTTTCGGGCGGGACCTTTTTCCTGGTTACTAGCGCTGCTCAGAACACGCCAAGCGAAGTGAGGCGTGGAGCTTCCCACCCGCCATTGGACGGCTTGAGATTTCGCTCACTTACTGAGCAGTGGCCTAGCCTAGCGCCCTACTCGCCTGGCTGCGGAATAGCTTTTTTGACAGCATTTGCCAGTCATCCTACTCAAAAGCTAGTGGCCCTACCCCCTAAAAAAGCCCCAACTACCGCTACGGTAATTGGGGCTTTTTTAGGGGGTAGGGAAGAGGGTTACTCCACGGCTACTTTGGTGGTTAACTTGAGGCCTTCGGCCGTTTGCCACGTCACGAAGTACATGCCGCTGGCTAGTGGCTGGCGCGGTTCGATGGTAGTTTCGGCTGCGCCGGCAGCGGCCGTGTGCGTCAGCACCAGGCGGCCCACGTTGTCGAATACCTGTACGGTACCGCCCGGGGTACTTAGATTGGTAACAAGCAGCCGGAAGCCCTGGCTGGTAGCAGGGTTAGGGTAGGCTACCAAGGCGGGCACGGGCGCGGGGCCATCGAAGCGCACGGCTACCACGGGGGAGTAGTGTACCTGGCCGTCGGTATCAACCTGGCGCAGGCGGTAGTAGCTCAGGCTCGCTAGCGGTGCTGTGTCGAGGGCAGCGTAGTCGTGGCGGCTAGCGGTAGTGCCCTGGGCCGCTACGCGCTGCAAGTCGGCAAACGTGCGGCCATCGGCCGAGCGCTGCACCACGAAGTAGGCACTGTTTTGCTCCGATGCCGTGGCCCAGGCCACCCGCACAGCTGTACCCTGGCGCGCGGCCGCAAACTGCACCAGCGTGACGGGTAGTGGCACCGGCGGCGTGCCCGTCAGGGGATTATCTACTTTATTGGTCGAAGCAAGCGCAAAAAACGAGGTGCTATTAATCAAATTGGAAGCCGCCGCCGAAGTGGTGTAGCCGCGTGGGTCGGCGGGCGAAAACACGCCGGCACCGCCAGCCGTGCTCCAAGGGCCACCCGGAGAGCTGGCTTTGGCTACGCGCAGGTTGCCAGGCACGTGTACTTCCTCGTCCTCTACGTCAGTATTGAAGCTCAGCTGCACCGTCGGCTGGTTGAGGGTGCCCGACAGCAGTTGAATACGGTAGTAGCGGTTAGACGACATGTTGGACATGGTAGGATCAAGCGTGCCTGTGGGGGCGCCGTTGAAGATTTCGGCCAGTACCACCGGGCTGGTGCTAGCTGCCTGCGTAATCGTGACGGGCCGGTAGCGGCTGCCTAGGCCCACCGGAAACACCCGGATGCTACCCGCCGTGTTGGGCAGGCTTATGGCTAAGCGGCCGGCCACGTAGGAAGTTGTGCTTGCCCCCACAATTGGCTGCGCAGCAGTATTGGTGAGCGATACGGTATTGCTGGTACCCGTGTAAATGAGGCCGTCACGCATAGTCAGCATGTCGGCAATGGTCACGTTGGTAGTGGCGCCAAGCATGAGGTAGCCGGTACCCACCTTCTGCACGTCGTAGAAGCGGGTGCTGCCAGTCAGCGTCCGGTTGGCGTCGGTGATGAATTGTACCAAGCCAGTGCCGGGGTCGAAGCTACCGCTATTGCTAAAGTTGCCCTGTAGCGAGAAGGTGCTCACGGCCGCCGAAAACGAGCCGCCAGCCAGGTTGCTGAAGCTACCCGCTACGCGCAGAAAGTTGCTGGTAACCCCATCCTTCACCTTGTAGGTGCCAGCGTTTGAAAAGCCTCGGCAATGTTAACATCCCCGCTAGCCGCCGTGAAGGTGCTGCTAGCGGCGTTGCTGAAATTACTAGCCGTTGTCAGCTTGCCTACGCCAGCGGTGTAGCTACCGCTGTTTGTGAACGTCGTGTTCACGGTGAGGTTTCCGGTGCCGATGTTCGCGTTGTACGTGCCGCTGTTGTTGAGGGCTGCGCCCACGGTTACGTTGCCGCTGCCAGTATTCACCGTGCCGCTATTGGTAAAGTTCATACCAATGCTCGTAAGCCCCGCACCCAAGGTAAGCGCCCCACTGTTGGTGAGAGAAGCTCCAGTAGCGAGTGCCCCATCGTTGAGGTTGAAGGTGCCATTCATGGTGGCCTCGCTGGTGGGCGAGGTCACAGTGATGTTTTGGCTAGTAGGGTTGTCAACAGTGGTGCCGGCAGCTACCGTGAGGGCGCCGTTGATGGTTAGGTCTAGGTTGCTCAGCTGCTTGCCGTTTCCGCCCGAAAAGGTTAGGTTGTTGTACGTGTCGCGAGCGGGCAGTTGCACGGCCCCAGTATAGTCGACGCTACCCCCATTGCTTGCCATAAACGCGGCGTAGTTGCCGGCCGGGAACAAGGCCGAGCCGATGCGTAGGGTGCCGGTACCGGTTACGGTGTTGAAATTGTTGGCCCCGTAGGTACCCAGGTCCAGCGTGCCCTGCAAGAGCAGGTTAGCGGCGCTCCGGCTGGCGCTGGCCGAGGTGATAAGGTGCCCGCTGAGAATTACTACCGGATTGGCTAGGGTAGGGAACGTGCTAGGTAGGGGCGTCGAGTCCGTGCCATCGGCGTTGTTGGTCCAGGCCGAGGCGTCGGTCCATACCGCTCCGGCCGCGAGGCCCGCCGTCGCGTTGCGGCTGTAGAAGGTAGGCACAACCCCAAACTCTGAGGATTCGGCGCCTGTGTAGTCACCAGCAATGGTGCCGGCCGCACCCGAGTAGCTAGGGTTGCTGAGTGTGTGGGTAGCGACAGTTACCGAGCTGGCGGCAATGCCACCCACTGGGGTCCAAGCGCCGTTATAAAAGCGTCCCACCTTGTAAAGCGACTCATTGCCCACCACATCGTTGGCGCCGTACGTGAACTGCTGGCTCACCGTCGGGGAAACTAGGGTGCTGCTCACTTTCCAGTAGAAAGTTATTTTATTGGCCCCCGTGCCGGTTGTAGAAGGGTGCGCCAGGTCGATGGGCTGCACCGTGATGCTGCCCGCCGCCGCGTTGGCGGTCACATTCATTTGTACGGGAGTGTACTTGGCAGCTGCTCCCACCGGAAAGGTGAAGATTGAGGCGCCGCTAGGGTAGTTCTTGCGCAGGCCTAGGTCGGCCACAATGCCATTGGTGCGAATAAAGTGCGTGGCATCGGGGGTGCCCGCTAATGCGCCGGCAGCGGGATTACTCAGCCATAATAGGTTTGAGCCGATGGTGAATACACCGCTGGTCAAGGTCAGTACATTCGTAATTTCCTGGTTAGCCGTGGACGTAACCCCCGCGCTGTTGTTCAGCGTCACGTTGCCAAAACGGCCCGTGCCATTGCCGCCAAGGTTCTGGTTGGTAGTACCTGCCAGAAGCAAGCCGCCCGTGCCAGGGCCGCCACTGGCGTGCGTGGAGGAGTTCAGCACATCGCCTAGGGCGGTGATGGTTTTGCCGTTGTCGTCGAGCGTGCCCTTTGCCAAGTTCAGCGTGCCCGCCGTTAATACATTGCCACCAAGCTGCAAGGCGCCAGTGGCTTGCGGATTGTTCAGGGTCAGGCTGCCAAATACAGTTAGGTTGCTGGCGGTGCCCGTTAGCTGTTGCGTGCCTACCCCCCCTACGAAACTCGTAGTCTGCGTCGTCGTAATCGGTTGGAAGCCGCCCGCATTCAGGGCCGTGCTGGCCGAGGTATTGTTATTGACGAGGTGTTGGTAAATATTCAACCCCAGTCCGTTGGCATTAAAAAACGAATTGTCGTTGCCGATGGTTAGCGAGCCTTTCAGCGTCAGTGGAATCACGCCCGTTAGCAGGCCAGTGTTGGTGTTCGTATTGTTGGCGCCCGTTTCAACGCACAGGTCATACAGCGGCACCGTCGAGCTCACACTGATAGTCACGTTGCCCACACCGGCTGCCGCGTTGCCGAGCACCACCGTGCCGGCGGTTACTACCGTCGAGTCGGGGGCCAGGTACAAGTCGGCTGTGAGGATGGGGCTCTTGTTGTTGGAGCGGTGTAGGTTCAGGGTGCCGGCGCTCATGCGGAAGATGCTACCCTTCCCCTGCACTTCAAACAGCCCACGCTCATTGTTTTGAACAGCCGTAGCGCCCTGGCCGTCGATATCGATAGTGCCCCCGCTTTGGTCGAAGCGCAACGCACCATCGAGGTTGGCTATGGTGCGGCGAATCTGCCCGTTCACGTACAAGTTGCCGCCCATCACTTTCAGGCTAGGCGCCCCGGCGCTGGCGTACTCCAGGTCATTGCCGATGTTGCCAGCAGTACCTACCCGCAGCGTACCCTGTAGCACTTGCAGCTGGCCCGCCAGCTTTAAGTCGGCGGCCGCATTATTGTTGGTAGCTACCGTCACAGTTCCCCCGCTGGCGTCTACCGTCAAGCCAGCATTGTCGGTAATGAGGTAAGGCGTGCCTACCCCGTCGTGGATAGTCAAAGTCGCGTTAGGCTTAGCAAAACGCAACGTACCATTGGTCAGGGTTAGCCAACCGTTTGGGGGGGTAGTGAGCGAGCCCGTTCCGTCCAGGTGCAGAATAGCAGTTCGGCCCAGCCCTTTGTTCACTGTGAGAGTGTACAGATCGGTCAGTGTTCCTGAACTCGTCAGGTTGGCACTCTGGCTATTGAGAAACGCAAGGCTGGCAGTTTTGCCGGTCATGTTGAAGTCGAGCGTACCGTTGTTAATAACGGAACCACCCATAGTTACGGTGTTGGCAACTGCTGCTCCCGCGCCATTGGTGTCGAAGGTGGCCCCGGAGCTGAG
>Ga0160429_1000466_pt1 | contig 37037 bp, 40 predicted proteins | sample SolpanmetagenomR_FD_108199 | JGI IMG/M metagenome (GOLD analysis project Ga0160429, IMG submission 108199) | Solar panel surface microbial communities from Lawrence Berkeley National Laboratory, California, USA - R | ecosystem: Engineered > Built environment > Solar panel > Unclassified ... | reverse complement strand
CTGTTGCTGTTGCTGTTGCTGTTGTTGCTGCTGCTGTTGCTGTTGGCGTGGTGCGACTTCTTTGCCGGATGATTGTTGCTTGGATTGCTCGCGGTTGCGGCGACCTGCGCGGCGGCGAGAGCGGGATGGTGCTTGAGAGGTTTCGGTTTCGGAGGCGGAGGGTGCGTCCTGGATGGCGGAGGGTAGAGTGTTAGTTGAGGTATATAGAGATGAGGGGCGGTGTGGAGGGCGTTAGAAGACGTACAGTTTGGTCTGTGGCATTCTCGTCGTCATCTCTGGTCTTGCCTCGACCGCGTGCGGCTTGCTTTGTGGACATTTTGTGTGCTTCGATGAAGTAAAGCAGGTGAGACGCTGTTGCTATCTGTGTAGACGGAGGAGTATTGGGTATAGATTAATGCCAATATTTCGAGTATGGAGATAAGATATGGCAAGTCACAAAGTGAATCTATACAAAGCGATACTGGTACAGGGCACGTTTCACAGTTCAAGCGTGGACTCGAGGACTCGACACAAAAGTGTAGGATGATTGCAATTACGTGATAATCAGGAAGAAACTGGGACAAGAGCGTGACGTTGGAGAGGGGACTCAGATCAGAGTCGCCACACGCTTCCAAGTCCAAGTACAGTACAACGTTACTACCACGTCAATCACGTTTTTCACGCAAGCAGCAGTTGTGAGAGTTACACCACCAGGCAAGAGTTGCACTTCGTTATCTTTTTTTCCTTTTTCCATCCAATCTGCTTTCACCAGCCTCAAGCTCTGACATCAGACGAGACGAAAGCCACTTTTCACGGCCACCGATCGACGCTGCGCCCGACCAAACCAAGTCCACCTTCGAGTCCAGAGCGAATCGCGAAGCTTCAATGCAGCGGAGATGTTGGATTCCACCTTCTTGCTGTGGCTTAGCGTGGCTCAGCATGACGAAAGTGTGGCGCCATTTTTCATGTTTCACCGCGACTTCGGCGCGATCATCTGTACTTGTTTCCAACTTTCTTACATCCTTCCGACCATACACTTTTCCGCCCATGCTTCATTTGTGATGTGTAAGATATTCGCACGCAGCTGTAGCCGAATGCCAGCCACGTAAACCATGGTCTCCGTTGACCTTCCTTGACCTTCACCCCACCTCTGACCAATTGTGCCAACTTCTCGAGTCCATTGCGTTATTAGGTTGCTTGTCGTGTCAACTTCACGGTTCCTCGATTCCTGTACCTGTTTCTACCTCTATTCTACTTCTTTCATTGCTCCAATAACACAACTACGTATCACACTTATCAATATCAATATCCTCCTCTGTGACTGGCGCATTTGATCCCTCTTCCCTTATCACAACATAACCACAGCAACCACCAATGGCAGACGCTGGTAAAGCACCACCCAAGAAGAAGGGAGGTAAGAAGAAGAAGGCCGCCCAGGAAGAGGGAGGTGAGGGCGGTGGTGAAGAGCAACAACAAGAACAAACGGGAGAGAAGACGGAAGAATCCAGCGAAGCACAAGCATCTGGTGAAGCAAGCGGTGAAGCAAACGCTAGTGCCTCAGGTGGTGCCTCCGCGTCAGCCGAGACTTCCGAAGAGAAGACCACAGAAGAGACACAGCAGAACGGTGAAGGTGGTGAGGGTGAAGGTGGCGAAGGTGAAGGAGAGGGTGGAGGCGAAGGCGAAGGTGCAGAAGCCAATGGCGAAGGTGGTAAAGACGGTGAAAACAAAGAGGATGGTGGCGGTGACGACGAACCTGAACCCGAACCTGAAAAGGAAAAGAAGAAGAAGAGTGGAAGTCGCAAACGAGGTGGATCAGTCGCACCCAGTGATACCGAGTCTGTTGGCAGTCCCTCGCCTCGCAGTGGACGAAGGAACAGGCGGAGAAGCAGAGCTGGAAGGAAGGCAGAGTCACAGAAGCGACCGGACTATCTTGACAACGTGGATGAGGAAGAAGGTGAGGATGGTGATGATGGACCACTCGGAGGCCTTGGCGACGCGCCTGATCAGGCGCTGCAGCAAGTTGGACAAGTCGGTGGTATGTTTTACGTGCTTGACTTTTCGCCTGTTCCGGATTGGACTGGGACTAATGAATTCCTATAGATGCTGCTAAAGGTGCAACTGGCGCTTTAGGAGGTCTTACTGGCGGTGGTGACAAAGAGGAAGAATCAGGCGGCGATGACCAACTTCGTCTACGCCTCGACATTAACCTCGACATTGAAATCCAACTGAAGGCCAAGATTCATGGTGATCTTACTCTCGGTTTGTTGTAAGTCACATTCTTTTCGTTTCTTCTATTCGCATTATCCCCTTCCCCTCTCCCAACTCTACATATGCACATGAGGACAGATCTCTGCAATCTCTCCCATCCTACATCACGCCGCTCAGTCGGGCAATGAATCTCTGGCTTACTATTGGCCATGACTGCCTAGAAACTGACTTGGGTCTTTCTCCATCTTAGCTCTGGCTGATCCGAGCGACTATTACCACTTCATCACTTCATCTCGCCCCCAACTCGCTTTACACGACACGACACATTTAAGAAAGATGACACAACATCTGACACTAATCAGAGGTTAGGTCTGGTTGATATCGCTGTGCGCATGTTAAGAAAGGGTGGAAGAGTTGTATTATTTGCTATATGTTCAGATATCATATATTATTATCGACGTCAATCACAATCACAAACAATGATAACACAATTACGAACTTCGTCCTACAGTTCTTTCCTTTTTTGTTATGAGATGAGCATCTGCACTGTGAGACATGAATTACTTGATATCCTTTCCTTTCTTTCCAATTTCTCACCTCGTAACCTATCTCTGATACTTGATTTTACCAAGTCTCGGTTTCAGAGGGTACACAACAACAGTCAACATCGTTGCCAACGAGAAAACGACACGCGCTTCCAGCATTTTCACGACGTTGCCACCCGGCGCAAGTAGATACGCGCAAACTTTCCAACGACGAGAAACGTGCCTCCACCTGTATCTTGAGAATGTGGTATGCAAATTCATCACCTCGATGTCTACTCGAACCTAGCAGCAAACCCAAAGCAGGGAAGGAAACCTGCAGCTAGCTGCTCAGTAGACTCGGCAGTTCGAGTGGAGTCGTTTCCCTTCAGCCACTTCCCACGTTGTCATGATTGATCAGCCGGCATTGCAAAGACAACATCGAAATCGGGCTCAGACATCAGAGACATCGGCCAGCACGCAGCCCAGGCTGACATCACCTCGAGAATCGAGCACAAGGGCAATTTTTTACGTTACAAGAAGTCTTTTCGCTTCATCTCAAGCCTCACAACCAAGTTACACAACAAAGCATGAGGTTGGAAAGTGAAAGCGCCGACAACGGGCAAGTCTGTATAACCTTTGACGATCAATAAAGATGCCAGGCACAAAAGTGGCTGGAAGCGACAGTTTGTGCTTGAAACAGACGCCTGTGTGCACGTCTTGTGAGAAATGCTACGTCATGTGCAAAACGTGGCGGAGGTCGAGACGAGACGAGCGTTGAAGCTTGCTGAGTTTCAGGACACGACGACAAATAACGATTGAAAAATACAGGACACGGTGTATTGACATTAGTTCGAGTACTGTCCCTGCAGGTTCAAGGTGATATGCATGCGGGCGGGCATGCTGCAGAGTGCGGCAGCTAGAAGAGAAGGGAATGGACTTGGTGGCTGATGTTGATGGTGTGATTGGTAATTGGTGCCTAGGCTGCTTGGACTCGACCCATTTTGGCTTGTGAGGGGCTAGCGCCGACCGCGCACACGTTTCCTCCACACCTCCAACCACGTCATGCTCATCCCAGTCAGAAAGTGGCAGGGCAGGAAGCCCAAAGTGGACAGAACAAGGTAGGCAGGCCGGCGAGCCGACCAAATTCACAGCGACTCCCTACATGAACCCCGTCGTGCGGCTGGAGCTTGCTTTTCACTAGTGAAGCTGTGCTACCCAGTGTATGATGTCGATGCTGTGCCATAACCCCATCCAAGCCCACTAAATACCTGCCGCATGACTATTATCATCTGGCGACCCTCAAACTCAACTGCTGCACCTCAATCTCAGGAACTGCTTATACCATTCATCCTTTCCTCCCTCCTTCTAGCAACCATTTTCTCCTTTCTCACTCGCCCTTTCTACTACCCCAAAGGCTCTGCAGACCCCTTTTCCTACAGATCGCCTTCTCCTCCAGCTCATCTACGCCGTTCTTCTTCATCCGTTACCATGTCTGCTCCAGCTACCCAGAATAAGCCTGCCGCTAAGAAGGCTCTTCCCAAGAAGAAGCTACCTGCGAAGAAGCCTGCTGCACCTGAAAGTACTCCAGAAGCACCAAAGGCCCCAGAAGCACCAAAGGCACCAGAGGCTCCTAAGGCTCCCGAAGCTCCCAAGGCACCAGAAGCACCAAAGGCTCCAGAAGCACCAAAGGCACCAGAGGCACCAAAAGCCCCCGAGGCACCCAAAGACGCACCAAAGCCCGAAGACGCAGCCAACAAGGCGAAGTCAGCTGCTCCTCAGAAGCTTGACGAAGCCGCTAAGGAGGCACCTCAACAAGCAAAAGCCTCCAAGCCTTTTGCTAAGACAGCCTCTGGTACTCCTGGCCAGTCTACTCCTGCTAAGAAGCCGCTACCAAAGAAGAAGCCCGCGCCTCCCAAGGCTCCCGAGCCTGAGCCAGAACCAGTACCTGAGCCTGAGCCTGAGCAGGAGGAAGACGGTGAGTCTTTTGAACCTATGACTGATGAGCAATTGAAAAAACTAAAGGCTGCTCTAGATGATGAAGACGAGGAAGATGATGACGATGAGGAGGAAGAAGAGGAGGAGGAGGATGAAAATGTTAAGGAAGTAGAACCTCAGCCTATCGAGATGGAGGACAACGATGACGAGGAAGAGGAAGAGGAGGATGATGATGACGAGGAGGAAGACGACGATGACGAGGAGGAAGAGGAGGAGGAGGAAGAGGAATCAGAAGAGGAAGAGGAGGATGACGAAGAAGAGGAAGAATCTGAGGAGGAGGAGGAGGAAGAAGAGGAGGAGGAGGACGAGCCCACCGAGGCTGTCCAAAAGACTGCACAAAAGCCTACCGAAGCACCTCAGCAAGCTCAAAAGGCCACTGGGGACGCCGCCAAGAAGGCACAACAAGCACCCCAACAAGTTCAAAAGGCTGCTGGTGATGCTACCAAGAAAGTACAAGATGCTCCTAAGGACGCACAGAAAGCCGCCGGTGATGCCACTAAAAAGGCACAAAAGGCCACCGGAGATGTCGCTAAGAAGACTCAAGATGCTCCTGCCCAAGCAAAGAAGCAGACTGAGAACGTCACCAAGAAGGCCCAAGGATCTCTTGGAGGTAACCTGAGCGGTGGTCTTGGAGGCAAGCTCAGCGGTGCAGTTGGCGGTGCTCAGAAGAAAGGTATGTTTCGACTTCTACCTCTCCCCTTGCCTTTTCATCTTACGCCTCATTTTCAGTAACAAGTTTGCTAACATATTACTTCCCTTTCTCAGCCACCAGCGCAACGAAGTCTGTCCCTGGTGCCGACAAGGTCCCCGGTGCGGCCGATAAAGCCAAGGATGCCTCCAAGAATGTCCCTGGCGCCGATAAAGCAAAGGAGCTGACTGAAGGCGCGAGCGGTGGCGACAACAACGCCGAGGACCCCGATGTCAGCGTCCCCGACACTTCTGACGCTACTGATTCCCTCCCTGAGCCTCTTAAGAACGCCGCCGACACTGCAAAGGGCGTTGCTGACGATGCCAAGGACCAAGCTGGAGACGTCAAGGACAAGGCTACTGATGCTGCGCAGAACCCTACTGGTGCTGTTGATGGCGCCAAGGATGCTGCTTCCGGTGCTGCTGACAAAGCCAAGGACACTGCTGAGGGAGCAAAGGATACTGCTTCTGGTGCTGTTGACCAGGCCAAGGACACTGCTTCTGGTGCTGCTGACCAGGCTAAGGATACTGCTGAAGGAGCAAAGGATCAAGCAAGCGACGCTGCATCTGGAGCTAAGGATCAAGCTGAAGGTGCTGCCTCCAGTGTTACCGAAACGGTCAAGAGCGGTCTTTCCAGCATCCCTGGTGCTAGTGCGCTGACTGGCGCTGCGGATCAAGCTAAGGATACTGCTTCAGACGCCGCTGATCAAGCGAAGGATACTGCCGAAGGTGCTACCGACAAAGCGAAAGACACCGCCGAAGGCGCTAAAGATCAAGCAACCGATGCCACCTCCGGAGCGACAGACAAGGCTAAAGACACCGCCTCAGACGCCACCGACAAAGCCTCAGGCGCCGCCGACCAGGCAAAAGACACTGCATCAGGTGCCGCCGACAAAGCAAAAGACACCGCCTCAGACTCAAAAGACGGCTCTTCCTCCTCCGCACCCGATGTCCTCAGCTCCATCAAAGACCAAGCCGGCTCCCTGACCTCGCTCGGCGGCAAACAACTCGGCGCCCTCTCCAAGCAGTTTCAAGACAAACTCGCTTCCACCGCCGGCATCGAGGGGCTCAAACCAAACGACAAGGGCGAAATCACCGATTCTGCTGGCAACGTCCTCGCTACTGTTCAAGGCAACCCCGCTGACGTCCAGGGGACCACAGTCAATGGGTTCGGCCAGCTTGAAGACGAGGATGGCAATGTCAAGGGCGCTATCGGTGAGTTGCAGGGGGATGCGGTGAAGAAGGTTACGGATGCTGCGGATCCTGAAAAGGTCAAGGAGCAGGGTGAGGATAAGGAGGCGGAAGTGGGTAAGGACGTTAGCGTTGATGTGAAGAAGAGTGGTGAAGGACAGGACAGTGGAGAGGGAAGCTCTGGGGACTATGAGCAGAATATTGAGGATATTTACCTCAATGTGCAGACGACCAAGGATGCGATCAACATCACTATTAGGATCCCGACGAAGGCTTTTAGGAAGTAGAGGATGGAAGGAAGAGAGGAGAAATGTTTGTAAAACCCATGTATAGATAGGGAGTTGTCTCTTTTAGGAAAATAGGTTTTTGGCACTTCATATAACAGTTTATCAATAGCATAGTAATAATACTTCCATCAAACGAACGACACCAGTCTCTAGCCTCTTGGAATCTGGTAGTGATGTTCTTGCTTTCAGCGACTAAACTAAGCTTACCACATTTGCAAGTATCAAAACATAGAAGTGAGGAGTAGGATGCACAAAACCATGATTTTTCCTCGAATGCTAGACTTCAAGTCAAAGTTGGTCGTTTGGGTATCATTCTGTATCTCTTGAAGCAAAGAGCAAAGTCAAAGCAAAGTCAATAGCTAATCTCCATGCCTTTCCGTCCTGTGTCCCCTATCCCGCATGCCATCATGCAACCTGCTTTACAGCCAGAAGCCAAACGAGAATCTCATATGATAAACAGCCAAGCTCAAGTCGCCAGTCATGACCACGTCTGCCAAACCTCAATGGCTAATATACTGAAACACAGCACTAACCTCCTTATGCTTCGTCTCATCCTGCAACAACACATCCTGCACCTTTGCCAAAGGTCCTTTCTCTCCTTCGAGATTCACAAAGTGGTTCCACGAACTCGTGTCACCGTACAGCATAGCAGGTGCTTTCAGAATCTGCTTGCCATCCTCTTTCCTACACCGCTTACACTTGAACGTATCATGCGTATCACTCGTGGTATTAGCCTGATACATGAACAGCTCTCGTAGCGAATCAAGCGTAAAGTGGCGCTCAACATCCTCAGCACTGTCAACGACACAAGACGACAAAGACTGTTTATGAGATTGACGCTGGAAAATCTTCTCCTCGATACTACCAGTGGAGATGAACCGGTAGACGAAACAGTCCTTCTTCTGACCGTCACGCCAAACACGAGCGAGGGCTTGCTGATCAGCTGCGGGGTTCCAATCCGGGTCGAAGAGGACGAGACGATTGGCACCGATGAGATTGAGACCACAACCACCTGCTTTGGAAGAGAGAAGAAAGACAAATTCGGAACCCTCGGGATCGTTGAACTTATCGACCAGCTTCTGCCGCTTGTTGACATTCATGGTACCGTCGAGACGGAGATGGCCGTAATTTTTAGAACGGCAGAGAGCTGCAAAGATGTCCAGAGTCTGTGTGTAGTTCGAAATGAGGACGATCTTGTCGTTGGTATTGGCGCGGATGCTGGCAAGCATGCGATCGAGGACAAGCATCTTGCCCGAGTAGTGTGACTTGATGTCGCGATCCCGACCACGGGCCTCTTTGGGCACGAAATCGTCTGGATAATATTTCTCGCATCCCGGCAAATCGTTTGGTAGATCAAGTAGATCAGGATGATTGCAGAGTTTCTTGAGCATACCAATTGCTTTAAGAGGTTGACTTCCTTTACCTTTGAGCAAACTCTTGATGTCTGGTGATTGTAGGAAGTGGTTGTACAGATCCTTCTGATATGGTGCAAGGTTACAGAAAACAACGTGTTCGTACTTTACTGGCAAGTACTTGGACAAGATATCGTTTGTCCTTCGAATGATGAACTTGTTGACAAGTGTAAGCAATTCCTTGAGACATTCATCACCCTTCTTGCGCTGCTCATCCGTACCAGCAGCGTCCCTGCCACGAAGAATAGGTAGTTCGTACTTCTTCCGAAACTCAGCTCGCGAACCAAGCAAGTTGGGATTCGCAAAGTTCAGCAGTGCGAAGTATTCCGATAGATCGTTCTGAATTGGAGTGCCGGACAAGATCACTCGCTTCTGGACATTAAGAGCATTCAGAGCAGTAAATGTCTGACTGTCGCCGTTCTTCAATCTGTGACCTTCGTCACATAGCATCAAACCGATGGGAGTATCTCTGAGCACATCACAATAGAGTCGGAGTGTCTCGTACGATACTATTAGCACAGGGCGAACGTTGGCACGACCAGTAGCGCTACACCACTGTTTCAGCTGCATTGTCAACTCTTCCTTGGTAGCCTTGCCGTCAATCGCGAATGGCGTGATGGCGTCTGGTCCTAGCCACTTTACCAGCTCGTTGGCCCAGTTTCTCACCAAGGACGACGGACAGGCTATCACACACTTCTGTATCGTACCTTTTCCTGCATCGGGAGATTGTTTGAGAAGTGTCCACATTAGGGTGATACACTGAAGAGTCTTGCCAAGACCCATCTCGTCGGCCATAATGCAGCCATTTGCTAGAGGGTCAATAAGACCAGTCGTGCATCGATATAAGAATTTCACACCCTCGACTTGATGTGGGCGCAAGACTTTGGCCAGTCTGGGATCTATGACCACAGGAACTTGTGGTCGTTCTTCAACAACCTTCTTCAACCCGAGTATCTCTGCTAAGCTCTTGTGCATTACTGGTCGGTCAATCTTTACAACCTCTTGCGACTTCTCAGGTTCATCTTCCTTTGGTCCTCCTTCTTCCTCTTTATTTGGTATATCATATTGTCGGTTGTCAATAGTTGGATCGAACAGAACAATCGCAAACTCTCCAGTTGGGTCATGTAGGGGACGCGCCACAAAGACAGCTCCTTGTCGCAATCCAAGTAGAGGTGGTGGACGGCCAGCATTGTAAGCTTCAGTGTCTCTTTTGAGTAGCGGCACGGAGAATCTTGCTCGGATTGCCACATCTTTATCCTTGGGTTTGAAGACTGGAAATCGGTTGACGTCTCGTGTAGCCAAAGCTAGACGATCATCATTGGAATATGGCTTCTCTGCATCTGCGTCATCTCCACCTCCGTCTGCTCCTGAGTAATTGACCTTCCTCCTCTTACGTGCTGGCTTGTCGCTACTTCTTGATGCGAGCGGTGTAGCCGATCCGGGACATCTGAACGGCTTGATCAAATGATCGATAGATTGTGGTGTACCTCCGTAGAGTCGGGCGCCTTTTTGAGTACCTGGGGTTGAGGTGGCGATGTTCTCTTTGTCAAGCGTGATGGTGGAGGACCGCTGTCGACGCCTGGTGGATGTCAGTAGTGCAGTAAAGCCTTGATGTGTTGCTAGACAGTTAGCTTACATATCTTGCTCAAATGGCAGCTGGGGTGCTAGCAGTAGTGCTTTGCTGTCCTCGTCGAAGAATAGTTTTTGGTCAAGGCAACAATGAGGATTAAGGTTGGAAACGCGAGTTAACGTGAAAGTGGCGAATCGCGAGGTCACGTGTATAATTCTCGATATCGATCTGACAGCTTACGTAAAGTCTTGAATTGTGCTTCTTGTATTCTTGGACTTTTGGACTGTCAGTACGATATTTTCGACATGTAATCTTACTGGCGAGAAGTGCACACTGCCTTCCCACGCGCACTTAAGAAAGACGGCAAAATGTCTTCGTCCAAAACTGTCACCCGCGACTCCATCGAACTCAGTGGCATACAGACTGCTGACCAGATCTCTACCATCTTGCCCGCGACACTCGCACCAGCTACCAAGCCATCTTCGGTGAAGTCTCAGTTGGTGCCACTACGTGAGAATAGTATTCACGAAACCGACGCGCCAGCACTAAGGAGTGATGAACCATCCAAGTTCACTACCGTGGTTGTTATAACAATTGTCACTATGGTAAATGTGCTGGGAAGTATGATCAGTGGCTTTGTGACGGTCGCCATTCCAGTAATGGCTATCGAAGTCAATCTGGCGCCGAACATAATCTTGTGGTAAGTTGTCTCCAGTGAATGACGACGTTCTTAACTTGGTCGTCAATGTTATTGTGTATCTATATCTTACTATATGTCATGATGTTCATGCTGATTGTGGACCAGGCCTGCGTCAGTGTACTCCTTAGTCTGTGGCTGTACACTTCTGCTGGCAGGATCAATTTCAGATGTCGTCGGTGCTCGTTTCATGTATCTCCTGGGATGCTTTCTACAAGGAGTATTCAACCTTGCTTCTGGCTTATCTCGGACTGGTGGACAACTCATTGCTTTCCGTGCTCTCAGCGGCTTAGCTATATCATGTTCACTGCCATCAGCGGTATCAGTCATAACAAACACATTTCCGCCTGGTCAAAGTCGTAACATTGCGTTTGCAAGCATGGGAGGAGGTCAACCTATTGGTTTTGGTATTGGGTTGATAGTGGGTGGAATCCTAACAGATACGATCGGTTTCAGGTGGGGCTTTTACCTTACTGCCATCCTCAACATTGCTTTGTTCGCTCTATCATGGAAAGTGATTCCTCAGGATCGGCCCACCACCAGTCTTGCCACGATAAAGCAGCGGTTGTATGCCGACATCGACTGGGTAGGGGCTCTTCTGATCAGCTCCTCGCTGGCAATGATCTCCTATACCTTCGCCGAGATCACTACGTCGGAGAGAGCTATCCAAGAACCTGTCAATATCGCCCTTCTGGCTCTATCTCTCGTCCTCCTTCCCTGCTTCCACTTTTGGGTGGCTCGTCAGGAACGCCTCGGACGTCCCGCCCTTATCCCTCCATCTCTCTGGCGCTCTCCAGTCTTTACTAGTATCTGTATTGCAGTCTTCATGACCTGGGGAGGCTTCAATGCTGTCGAAACACTCTTAACCTTTTACTTTCAATCAGTTCAACTCCTGTCGCCACTGCAGGCTTCAATACGTTTCCTGGCCGCACCAGTATTCGGTCTGGTGATTAACATTGCCGTCGGACTTCTCGTCAATCGTGTCCGTGGTGACGTACTTGTAGGAACAGGCTCTTTAATAGCGTTGGCATCACCAATTCTTCTCGCTCTTGCCGGTCCCGAAACATCCTACTGGAAAGCAGCGTTTCCTGCTATTGTTCTCAATCCAGCTGGAGCAGACGTGCTGTTTACTGTTGCGAACCTTATCATCATGGAACGGTTCCCAGCCAGAACGCAAGGTTTAGCAGGAGGTGTATTTCAAACAGTGAGTCAAATTGGTAAATCTGTTGGTTTGGCCTTGTCAGCTGTAGTGGCAAATTCCATCACTGAGAAGAGCCGATATGTTGATAAGCAGAGTCCAGTTGCATTGATGGAAGGCTACAAGGCTGCTTTCTGGTTCACGTTGGGTTTGAGTGCGGTCACTTTTGTTGTTGGTGTGGGTGGACTGAGGAAGGTCGGTAAGGTTGGTTTGAAAAGAGAATAAAAGCAAAGACGTCGTGCGTTGGATATAGTAGCTGCACGACCTACCCCATTTCAGAATTGAGTTTCTATCACATGTATAGTTTAGCAGTCATCTTCACAACCTAGATATAGCGGAATTCGTATTTTGATGGGCACCTATGCAAGACCTCGTCTCATTGAAAGTGCGGCATGGTGGAGGGGGTCTAGCCAATACTAAATTACTCCAGCACTCCTCACACTAGCAGTATCGAAATCCATCGACATCTGAATTGGGGTAGGGAATCTCAACACGCTGTAACAGGTATTCTATACTCTATCAGGATAGAGCACACATAATATACCTGACTAATTTGACTTAATACTGGCAAGATCACGAAGCGAGTTGAGTTGAAGTTGAAACCCGAGGACCGAATGCCAAGACCGAAGCCACCTTTCAACTTGTCACGATTTAGTCTCATGGTTGTTTCATCACCTTATGATTGACATGACATACTCTCCCTATCGCACGTGACATGCCGTCTCCTGCGTCCAGTACACTTTTATCACTCCTATGAAGATGTGCAACGCTCCAACATCGAAGGGCAATGATCGCCCTGCCCAATCGCAACCACATGATGGCTGACACTCGTCCTTTACCTTTCAAGAAACCTGCCAAGTCGAACGTCCCAATCCGCATTGGCGGCTCCAGAGGACGCACAGGATGCTCAACTTGCAAAAGGCGACATATCAAATGTGACGAAAATAAACCTGCCTGTAACAACTGTTCAAGGCTAAGCAAGACGTGCGACTATCTGAAACCCGCCACGATCGTAGCCAGCGTGAAGAAAACGACCGTGGATCTACCGATACTGGTGCACGATCCTATCAACCACTACAGCAAATTGAACCACGACGATCTCGGCGCCATGGAGTTCTTTTATCATGTCACGACAAAGCAGCTTGGTGGACCATTTTCCGATAACATTTGGAATCGTGTCATTCCGTTAAGTGCTCAACATGAGCCTGCTATACAATCGGCTATCATGGCTATTGGCGCGTAAGTTCAGTCTGCACAGATGTGGCACACCAAAGTGGGTATCGTCTATTCATGGGCTGACTAGCAATGCCTTAAGCTTTCATCGCCAGTTTAGTTACAACATACGCCTTGAGGGAAGTGCCTATAAGTCTGCAATGCAGAACTATAACAGGTCGATCCACCATCTTGTGACGTTAGACCCGTCTGATGATCATGCTCTCAGTGCTGCTCTTATTACGTGCTTTCTGGTCATTGTCCTCGAGGCTCTTCAAGGACATCTTCGCTCTACCTTGTTTCATGTCAAGAGTGGCAAGCTACTTCTAGAGTCAAAGAATCGATCTAGCTGTCGCGAGTTGTGCCATGGCGCAAACGAGGCCAAGCCAGTATTTAATCAGGATGACAATGAGAATAGCGCATTGGACTCAGTTCTCCGTTGGCTCGATGCCCTCACCATCCACGAGGGCGATGTCAGCAACAGAGGTAGCTTAACTCAAGCAGATATGCCAATATTGCCGACGATGCCTCAAGTGTTCTTGACTTTCGCAGAGGCACATCAGTACTTCACCATACTGTTCAGCGTGTGCTCCCAATATTGTCAGTGGTTGTGTCCTGTTGACCCATCCTCATCGTCTCCCCATATCGCTGCGCAGGCTCAAGCAATACAACACTGCTTATTTGACTGGCAGGCTTCTTTTGATCGATCATCGCTTCGACGTCGTAGCTCAGAAGGCTTAGTTCTACTTACTCATGCAACACATATGAATATTATTACGCACTTTTATCAGACGACACAGTATGAGACGGATTGGGATCAGAGCCTTGACTTATTTACACGACTTGTAGAGTATGCCGAAGAATGGATGGATCTCACTGATCCAATCAAGGTCTTTATTGGAGATACATCATCTGGCCAGGCTGAACGAGCACCAGGCCCGGAAACCCTTTCAGTCACCGGCAGTCCATCGTCCTCTTACATAAGTATGGACTCTGACCTGGCGACTCTTCATAACTTGTATACACGACGACAACCAACGTTTACACTGGCAACAAGTATAGTCACACCTATCCACTTTACAGCACAGCGCTGCCGAGACCCAATCATTCGTCGTCGAGCCCTGGGGATACTATCTGCTTGCAACATTCGAGAAGGTGTGTTCGACTCGAATGCTGCTGCAGCTATTGCGCGAGAAGTCATTCAGCTCGAGGAGATTGACGCTCTGGCATTATCGCTACTTGAAGGTGGTGGGCTTATCACTACGGCAGCTCAAGTGCAGGACCGGAGTAGGGTACGAGAAGTGGATCTTGATTTTGGCAAGGACAGTAATGGTGTGGGAAGATTGAAGTTCAAGAGAGGTAGTAGAAAAGATGGTGGACTGATCGAGTCTGTTGAGCAGGTCATTCAGTGGTGAGTTTCGATGATGCCGACGCTTCGGCATGCTCTACATCTCGACAGCTTCCTAAGATGCTTCTTTATTGAACATTCAAGGGTTACCAGACGGCTTGAGGCATCACGATTCTGATCCTCCCCCTATACCATTGGCTTTGATGGAGACTCAAAATGGCGGTGTAAGACTCACGTCACACAAGGACTGGTGAAGTGGCATCACATCTTAATAGGCGAGATGTCCGTCCCAACTTTAAAAGATCAGCTACAAAATATCAACAGGGGGATCAGCAGGAACCCTGTTTCGTTACTTGGGTACGTGCGGCAGAAGCTGCAGCTCAACAATAATTGCTCATCCAAGCTGTGTGCGCGATAATGGCCCGGAGTACACAACCTTGACGAAGCCTTGACGACAGTAAAGTACTTTGACCTCTCGCACAGTCAAAGCCATGACACACTTGTAGCAGACACTTACTGGGTGAATGATAACTTGCCTCGGTGCTACCGGCGACAGACCGGCTTCCTATAAGAGGACTGGAGCCACTGCCGGAGCTCCATTCTCTCGCGTGTCAGCCAAGCTGTCCAAGAAGTGGAGAGAAAGCTGGGCTCTTGATGAGCCACTCCTCTGACGACACAACACTTAGTCCACAGGCTATCGCATCGACATAACGACAGGCTTCGAATACAAATAAAATGAATAGATTGCGTCGTCTTTAGGAAAAGGGTTTTTTGTGCAGGTTATACCGAGGGAACATTGGGTGGATTCTGTATCGTGTGCTTATGTACTTTTTGCAGCCAATGAGCTGACAGAATTAGCATACTTTACGCTAGAATATGCTGGCGTCTGGAGACGGAAGCGGCTTAACGTCCCTTTCCCTTTCCCGTCGCCACAATGTGGACGTGTTTCCGTCCCTCGAGGGAAACTCTATATTGGAGAAAGTTATGCCGAATGAGAGTTTTGTTCGTCGTCATGCTCATCTGCTCGTCTGCTTGTTTCCTCACCGCAATTGAGTGAGAATATGACGGGAGCAAAGACAAAGCAAGAGGATAAGCTTAAGTAATTAGATGGATTGAGCAAAGCACGATGCTGGCTGAATATAGGCAATGGAGCTTGATTGGCCTGAAATAACGACGTGGCCCTTGGGGTGCATGAATTGTGAAACGTTCGCTCTCCAGCTTTCGCTTTCGCTTTCTGCGACAATCTTTCTGGCTCGGCCCTATCTCTCCCCTGAATTTCATTTTCCTAATAATGCCACGAAACTACTTTTAGGCAAACACTGTCTTCAACTTTTTGGACCTCTACATCACTCACAATTCACACTCTGCCCTACGACAACCCAATTGCTTCACGTCTGCTTTGCGCCATTTTATACAAGTACATACCATCAATCTCACTTTCTCAGTTGCTGGCCAACTGCTAAATCAGCCTCATCTGACGTAAGTCTTTGGCCCATCTGTTCAATTCGCCTTGCAAAACAAGCAGCGCATGGACACCAAAGGATCAATTGAGTACTAACTCTCCATCTCAGCATCAGATCAACTCGATTGTCTCTTCAGCGGATGCGCATTCGCACCAGATAGAGTAAATTCCACCAAGACTCACCCAGCCAAGTACAACCATCGTCATTCATCACACTCCATACATCATGTTGCCAACATCATCAACCTCCGACCCAGTCTCTCTCCTCAGCCGCCGCCCAGCCAAACCCTCGCTCAAAATCACGCCTCTCATTACACCACACATTGCCCTTCCGCCTATGGATCTCACAGCTCTCGTCTCGGCATCAATCAGAGCACAACCATCACCAAGACGAAACCTGCCAGAATTCAAGATGGGAGGCGCGAATCCTGCACCGGAAGCACCACCACCTACCCCCACGGATGACAGCTTTTTGTTCACACCGACTAGTTCGGGAAGCACGCCGAGGAGTGAGAAGAAGGTGCGGTTTGACTTTTCGAGCTTTGCGGACACGGCGAGCCCGAGGAGTAGTGAGGAGAGTGTGAGGAGTGTTGATAGTGATGAAGTCGCGCGGTAGTCACGAGTATAGAAAGACAGGAGAAAAAGACGTGTGGCTTTACGCCTTGTATTGTATGAATCGGTGCATTCAGCACAGGGAGTTTGTTGTTATGATTGAAACGAGATGCCCTTTGTATATGCTTGAAGAAACAATAAAGCAGGCATTATACAAGTGGCTTAAAACAGAGACCGACTCTGATTGCTTCGAGGAGGACGCCTTTTATTGGCATACTATGTATTATAGAGCGTTTATTCAATTGATGACCCTCCATCTAAGATCTGATTCCCTTGCTTTTCTTCGTGCATTTAATGGGTTTTAGGCTGCCACGTTTGTCAACAAAAACGTCAGTTGCCATTGGACGTGCCCATTGCAGGGTAAGGTGTCTTTTAACTCGTGAAACATCAACAACACAAGACCCAAGTATCACCCTCAACCTCGACCTTGCAACAAAATCACGATCAAGCCCCCCGCGAGTCGCCACAAGAAGATACCTTACAATATACTTGAAAGCCTTGTCTATCCTGCCCAGCACTTCCCAGGTCCGCATAATTATTCCACCACAAGCCACCACACCACACCACACCACTCGACGACAACAACACCAACACCTCTTCTCCTACCAACACACCAACCCACTCCCAAACAATGCCAGCACCAATCTCCCTCTTCTCCGTCAACGCCCTCCTGATCCTCTCCACCTCCGACGACGCCTCGCCCCGCGTCCTGGTAAAATACTACTCCCCACCCCACCTATCCACAACCAGCGCACCCTCCTCCACCATCACATCCTTAACAACACCCGGAGCACAGCCCTACCCCTCACTAAAAGAGCAAAAAGCATTCGAGAAGGGACTGTTAGAAAAGACGGCAAAGCAGACGAGCGATGTGATTTTGTACGATAATCGGATTGTGGTATTCAAGACGGAAGGAGATGTCATGTTGTATGTGGTGGGGAGTGCAGAGGAGAATGAGATCTTGCTGTATAGTGCGCTGTTGGCGTTGAGGGATGCGTTGAATATTTTGTTGAAGTATGTGTCCGTTTTGTCATACAGTCCCTTGTCTCACTCTTTCTTCCCCCTTTCACCACAACCACAACCACAACCTTCATCACCAGTATCACAACCATAACCACAACCCGTCCCCCCCCGCCTTTCCCACCACAAGAGGCCCCCCCCTGACTAACCCTCCACAGAAACTCAACAGACAAACGCACGATAATCGAAAACTACGACCTCGTCTCCCTCGCCTGCGACGAAATAATCGACGACGGCATCATCCTCGAAACGGATCCCGTCATCATCTCCAGCCGCGTCAGCAGGCCGCCGGCGCAGGATATTGCGAGCGTCAAGAATATCGATTTGAGTGAGCAAGGACTGTTGAATGCGTGGGAGTTTGGGAAGATGAAGTTGGCGGAGAGGATGAGGCAGATGTGATGGGTTTGTCGGACGGGGTAAGAGGTGGTGAAGGAGGAGGAGGAGGAAGGGAGGGCAGGTGAGTTGTACATGCTGGGTCTGTGGCTCGGGTGGAGTGCATGGATGGATGTATGTGAAAGAGACGGGTCATCTGCGAGGGACACCAGAAAATGTTCATTGCACAACTGTTAGGGGGTATGAGATGCAGATTAGTAGAGCAGCATCATAGCACCTCACGACCTTTAGACTCTAATACGTTCTCTTATTAACTGGCTAAGCGGCTGATGTTGTATATGTATACTCGGATGACAGCAAAACTCATCAACTCCTTTCACACACCATTCCCTTTTCTCAAACACCACCGTAGCTATGTTTGTCAGTCATGATATATTGCCATCAGCTATCGACACGTTACCAACACAGTACACTACAATCAATCTCGCTTGGTATATCGATCCTAATCAGTCACAGTCCTCCTTTGTTTGATGCTTGTTTGATGGGCTGGTGATGAATCATTTAGCACGATATGGAGCGAGTGCGCCGAAATACTTCTTTCTTCCAGGATATCACTCTGATTGATTAACTGATCCCCTGCTACTTACTATATTACCATGCTCATGACCCAACACTACACTGGAAAACAGAATATTGCCACATTCGGCCTTCTCTGGGAACGCGGATGTATATGCTCGACAAGGTGCGTACTTTGCATCCGATGCTTTGCCAGGGTTGGGTAACGATGCGCGCCAGCAAGTAACATTCCAGTCTTGCTGTTGTGCTTTTCGGCGTGGCGCGAGTATTGACATCGAACCCGTCTTGCGGTCTATTGCTAATTTGTTCTAACTCGGCCATGGTATAGCGTCGTTTCATACTAGGGTTCAGGTCTCGATTTGTGAGTATGCCAGTTACCAATGCTCATGAATCTGACTGGACAATAGTTAAGATCTCAAATGCAGATCGAGAACTATGGTACCTATTCTGAGTGTTGCCCAGGGTTCGAGAAACTTGACAGGCCCAGGCGGAAATGGGTATAATCTGTGCAAAAGGCAGCACACTTAACAGCATGGCTATCTCGACATGGATATTGCAGTGCGACGTTATGTCGCAATTTTGTACACACTATGTCACGATCTTTGAACACCGCCTAGACCCAGAGTCTTTGTGGCAGTAAAGGCAGTTCGGAAAGACTCGGACCAAGAAAGCATTGCAGTTTGAGGTTGATGTCGGTGTAATCGTTTCTTGTAAGCAGTGACCGTATCAATGTGCCGCGCTGTACAGAGGCGTCTGCACTCTGCGCCGAAGAATGTGGTCGTCCCTGGTGCCCAGTAGGCTTTGGAAGAATGCTTTGATCTCCTGCCTGATTTTCCGTTCGCCAGGTTCAAAGATGTTTTTGTACTACGCCTAATATGTTTCACCTGTTCGATGTTCACATCCCAGTCCTTGGCATTTCGAAATTGGCAGATTCAGTCTGCGTAGCTCTATGAAAAAACATCGTAAAGAGTGCCCCGCACAATATTTTGGCAGATGTTTCGTAATTCCTTTCGAGTCTTAAGAACGATGCGATTACGATGCGTATCATGTCGACAGTGTTGGTGCAAAGCTTTCTCTATGCCATCATACATCTGAAGTATGCTCCTCGTGGTCATATCGTTTGATGGTTGAAGAGTGGCCTGCAAGTCCGCTGTCCAGCATCGGCTCGTCCGAGCCCATTCTAAGCAGCCCTCAGTGAGTGAAAAGTATCGAGAGCGAGGAGTCGAGCAACAAGGCCAACCTGGATAATAGTCCTGCTTCTCTAGTTCAAAATTTCACAACTCGTCCTTCTTCGTCTCCTCCTCTGCCTCCCTCGCCTTCAGTGCTTCCAATCTCTGCGAATTTCGCTTTCCTAATACTCTCAGGGTATTCTTCTGCTCAATCTCCGTCATACCGTCCCAATTGCTGATACGACTCAACGTGCCATCGACGTTCACAACCATAGGTCCTAATGAATCTAGCCTGACAGTTGAGCCTTCTGGATTTGAAAGGTCGAGTATTTGTTTCTTCTCCTCCTCAGTCGGTGGTGCCGGAAGAGGTAGTGGTGCAGACGGTTGAGTATCGTCTGTGTCTTGTTGTGGTGTTTGAGAGCTCATTGCTGCTGATGTAACGACAAAGTTGGAGGTCGAGAAGAGATGTGCTAGAGGATATGATCGTGCGATGGTCAAGGGAGTATGGGACAAGCCGATTCTTGCTTGAGCAGATAAGCCAGAGCCTAGAGCGACAAACAACAAAGACGACGCAGGTTTAATCATCGCCAAGGTTAGGTAATGTTGCTGGAGGACAATTCTGAAACAAAAGTCTAGAATCGAGACTGTTGCCGAGTGTTTCTAGCCTTACCCCACGCGGCTTTAGTAGCTCCCGTACTTGGCGCGCTTGCCCCTCGTGTCCACAGACCCTGTCGTTTAACCGATAGGCATGACGGTGGGTGTAAAAAGCACTTCGTGGAATTGTTGGCTGCCGTCCCCTATAATACCTGGGCTGGCCCCGGTATAGTCTGGATCGAAACAAAACACAACGACTAGGGCAATTATTGTATACGTCCAACTCCAAACAGACTTGAGACGTGCAACAAATTAGACTTCATCACTGTAGACTGCCAAACTCAGCTCAGTCAGCTCAGCTCAGCTACAAATCGAGAAGGAGGGGTAGCGACAGCATCGACACTACCACGCCAACCTGTGACGACCTCACAACAACACTCATCAGTCATGTCTACAACGACCATGACCACCGAGACACGGTCTTCATCTCCGTCAATCAGGGCTACTACCATGACTGCACAAACAGCAACCTCGTCGACTCCAGCAACGACGTCAGTTTTAGCAGAATCCACAACCACTCCAACACCAGCACAAGCACACTCATCAGCACCAGCTATCGTTGCTTCCCTGGCACCCTCACTCCGATATCGTATTCAAGGCGCATGGCAGCTAGACTCGTACAAAGCAATACCAGTTGATCTGACTGGGCCACCCATTACCCGACGTCCATTCTTTCCCATGACCAAACACGTCACTGGAATTAGTAAGTCATCATGCCACCTCCCTTTCTTTTCATCGAATTGTCCACTAACTCTGCGCCCACATAGTCCTCTACACACCGGACGGCTATTACTCAGCTCAAATGCAAATACCAGGTCAAGCAGCCTTCCCCATAGACGACCAGAATGGTTGGGCAGAATCCGCAAAACGATACTACGCCTATTCGGGTCCCTTCTATGTTACTAAAGATCCAGGACGGGATAGCGAAACATTGAGACATCAGATGACCATATGTGTCAGTCCTGGAGAGGCAGGAAAGGTACAGCTACGCTCCTGGAGAATAGAGTTGGAAGATGAGCCAGAGGGAGGAGGAAAGAGGAGGGTACTGGTGTTGGGAACGGAGAAGCCTGTAATACGGAAGGGAAGGTCGTGTCATTTGGAGTTGAGGTATAGGAAGATGGTCGACAACTCGCATGGAAAGGCGCCGCAAGACTTGCAGGAGAGTGCCTGAGCGAGTGCAGATTCGAAGTTTGATTGAGTCTGAAGTGCGAAACCTGATCTCTCCAGCTGGCCTGGGTTGTTACCTTCGTGGCGGCTTTGAATGCAGGTGCGGAGGAAGAGAATCGGATACCATGCATGGACCATGCTGATTTCAGCTTGAGCTGGACCTAAGGGTTTACGATCATTCACTAAAGACTTCCTTTTTCTTTGGTACTTCTTTCCGGCGCAAAGCCACAAAATAGCCCTCACGAGACTCCTATCAACATGTTAAATCTGGCAGTCTGTCACTATCAGATACGGAAGATCTACCTTCCGGGAAGCTTCCGGCTTATCACGATATACTTTCTCAAACATTCTCTTCAGCTTCTTCTCAAACAGCTTATCCTCGGATCCTTGATAGAACTTAGCGACAAAGTTACCATCGGTACGAAGTGTGTCGAAGGCGAAGGAAAGCGCGGCTGTACAGAGGTCCTGGATTCATAACATCAATTATGAAGATCTTGAGCTGGTTTTGAAAAAGGCTTACCATGCTACCAGCATGATCGCGAAATGGTGTGCCGCTCGTGTTCATCATCCTAATATAGGGATCAGAAATGCTTCTTTTACCAAAACCGCTTGTTTGCTCCCAGGGTTCGGACATGTCACTGAGCACCACATCTACCACTCTCCCTGCTGCTTCATCTCTCTGCTTCCTACTCATATTGTCCAGTTCCAGTTTCGAAAACTCTTCCTCCAGTTTGATAGTTCCGTCAGCTTTCTTTTGCTTGGTGAGGTCCAGGTCTGCTTGGCGTTCCGATTCCAGGTAGCCATGCTCTGCTATTGCTTCTCCTCCTACTTCTGTAGTCTGATTCTTGTCATCCTCCTCCTCAGCGAATATAGATTTGCGCTTCGCACGTCCTCTTTCCGGATCAAGCACATACGACCTAACTTCCGCCTGAATCTCTGGCGAGAGAAAGTCACCCTGTATGGTCGAAACACCTCGTGGCGGTTGCGCCGGTAGTATGTCGACCCCAATAACCCTGCCATTCGGCTGTGTCCGGCTTATTGCGACTTGCGACCATGATCCAGGAGCATAACCAAGATCTACGACGGTGTTGCCCCTCTTGAAGATTTTGTATTTGTCATTGATTTGCAGTAGCTTGAAGGCGGCACGGCTTTTCAGGCCTTGGACTTTGGCTTCGCGGGCGTAAGGGTCAGAGGCTTGACGAGTTTTCCACCGTGTTGAGGAGGAAGATGAGGCATGTCTTGCGTTTTGGATGTTGGACTGCTGGTATAGGTGCAGGCTGACTTGTGATCTTTCACGAGATATCCGTAATGGTTTCATACATTTTGAGCTCGAAGTACATCTAGTCGTGATACCAGGTATAGCAAATATCGTTCTGGACATGTCACATCGTACTTCTTTACTCCAACATCGAATAGAGTGTGCCTCTCGTCCGACATCTCAATTGACGAATGCCAAGGCCGACCGTCCAGGATCACGTGGAGTAGTGACGAAGACATCAACATCAATAAATCTCCTAACACATAACACACAGGAGGCGGCTGCCGTGCTGGTGAAAGCAGCTACTGGCGCAATATTCTGCGCTCTTCCACTATCCTCATGGAGCCGCTGCTATGGACAGTAAGGCGTCTCCAACGCGGGCGCCTGTGCGTCTGCCTGGCCGCAAAGTGAGTACCTTGCTGATCCTAAACCCAGGCGCATTACTGATTGATTTAGTTGCGACAAGCTTCCTTAGTCTTACCATCGACTGGTGAACGAGTGAAGCGAGACTTTACATTACGAGATCCTAGATTACATCCTGCTTATTACCAACAAGACACTTCATCGATTGTCAACGATGAGCGCACACCCCTCCTTCCTACAAAACTCCCACCGCGGAGCCGAACAAGTACATCGCGAAGTACATCCTTTATAGATACTCTTGACAAGTTCCAAGACCTAGTGAGGAAGACATGGCGTGACTCTAAGGAATTCTGGAGCTCGAAGATTGGAAAAGATGTTTTCAAAGCTAGTATTGCATATCTTCTAGGCACACTATGCGTCTTCTGTACGCCCATAGCAAATATGCTAGGTACCCATCGAGATGCCAATCAACTCGTTGCGAATGTGGTTGTCTGGTTTGACCCAGCCCGTTCTGCTGGCAGTATGGAGCTCGCTTGGCTGCTCGGTTTTTGTGGCTTTCTTTATGGCGCTGCTATTGCCTTCAGTAGCATGGGTCTTACCATGGCCTTGGCTTCTCGTGACATGCTAGTTCCAGCTCATGTAATAGTCGTCTTGGTATTCTGTGGTGGTGGTCTCGGGTCTCTGGCGTGGTTTAAGCAGCACTATCAGCACCCTTTGGCTAATACAGCCACGAGTGTGACTGCCTTGGTTATTGTAGGAGTACTCACTAAAGAAGGAGCTGTACAAAGTGGGGACTTTTCTTATGCGCGAATCGTTCAGAACCTGAAAATGCTTGCAATTGGTATCTTAATAAGCACATTTGTCAATCTCGTACTTTTTCCTGTATCTGCAGCTAGGGAACTTCGAGAGTCCTTGAGTACGACAACGACAGCCTTTGGAGACTTGCTCGCAAAGATTACAGGAAGTTTCCTCTCCGGCTTGGAAGAAGATTTTGACCACCCTCTCGTCACGGAGTCACTCGCACGGTTTAATTCTGTATTTCACACCTTGCCGACACATCTAGCAGAAGCTCGGTACGAACATTTCTTGCTAGGGACTGAAAAAGAGTGGCATGCAGAATCAAGCCTTATCCATTGCTTACAAAAGATTGCTCAAGATATGGGAGGCCTGCGAAGCGCTGCAGCAACACAATTCGCCCTGATGAAAAAGAAGACGATTCGGAGGCAAGCCAGTGTGCTCAGTACACAACCGCTACGGTCGTTAAGCCGGAGCTCTTTTGGCTCTACTATTAGGGGAAAAGACGACCTTGCGGCACGAATGCTTGATTCCATAGAGGAGGTATCTGAAAACTCAAGCAGTGATGGTGATCGGATCAGGTCACATAAGAAGACACCATCGACATCCGCTCCATTGCGGTCTGCAGCCTCTATGCCAGGTTTACCCAGTTCAGGTGGTGCGGCTGAGCTATTTGATATCTTCATGTATCAACTAGGTCCTCCGATGGTGAGTATCCGCATATCCTGAGCTTGTAGATAAATATAGCTGATGTAGCCCAGAAATCCCTTGCATACACTCTTAAAGAGATTCTCAAGGATCTACCTTCACCCATAGATTGTCTCAGCGAGCGACCCCAGTACAGATCCAGCCTCAAAGATGCCATATGCCTTTTTGATACTGGCCGACGAGAGGCATTGAACACAGTATATCAGTCCAAGCAGATAAATCAGAACAAGGACCCAAGCAGGACAGCCGACTTTGAAGAAGTAGCCGCGAGCTGTGGTCATTTCAGCTCATCATTACAGGATTTCGCCGAAAACTGCCTGGATTATCTCGACATTTTGGATGATCTGGAGATGGAGTATGAACGTCATGGTCGTCGTAGTTGGAACTGGTTGAAGTTTTGGCAATGTCCTCGATCTTGGGCAAAAGATGCAAATGAAACCAAAGGTCGCGCCACCGAGATTCGATATAGAGGATCTGTTACTGACAAAGATGCTAGGCCCCGCATATCTTCACCAAATCACCGCTGTAACCAATAGCAAGACTGCAATGAGACAGACATTGACACATGCTATGAACAATCAATCGGACGACAAGCCTGCGTTTCCATATCGTCTATGGCCATATCTGCGCTTCTATCGACGAGAAGAGTTCCGCTTTGCCGTCAAAGTAGGTGGTGGTGCGGCAATATATGCAATGTTCTCCTATATACCAGCCACACAGGAGTTTTACAATCACTGGAAGATGGATTGGGGACTGGCAGCTTGTGAGTACAACATGGCTTAGCGGATGTGTAACATACTAACGACGTCTTAGACATGCTGGTTTGGTAAGAATCGGCAGATCGAAGAGATAGATTGATAATACTGACAGGAGATTGTAGTAGCATGACAGTTGGTGCTTCCTACGGCCTAGGTTTCTCACGAATCTGGGGTACTGCCATAGGGGGAGTTTTGTCGCTAACAGTATGGTTCGGGACTGCTCAAAATCCTATCGCACTCGCAGTCGTCGGTTGGCTCGTGTCTCTCATTTCATTCTACTTTGCAATGGCAAAAGACCAAGGTCCAATGGCTCGTTTCATCCTCCTCACCTACAACCTATCCGTGCTATATGCCTTCGCACTACAAGTCGAAGGAACCGATCTCAACCTAGTCGAAGCTCACGGAGGCCAGCAAACAATATTTCAAGTCGTCTACCACCGCGTCGTCGCCATAATAGTCGGTTGCGCTACAGGCGCCTTCGTCACCCGTGCCATCTGGCCAATCAAAGCCCGTAAAAAGCTCAAGTACGGCCTAAGTCTGCTCTGGCTGCGCATGTCGCTCATGTGGAAACGAGCACCTCTCTCACTCTTAACAGAAGGCGACGGAACTGACGTGCCCTCCTATATGGACATTCGCGAAGAAACTAAACTGCGCACATACGTCGATACACTCAACACTCTCCGTCTGAGCGCAGAATCCGAGTTTGAGCTCCGCGGCCCGTTTAATTCAGACGCTTTTGACCGTCTGCTCCAGTCGACGACGAAAATGCTCGACGCGTTTCATGCTCTCAACGTCATTATTACGAAAGACCTTAAAGCATCCCCGGGCGAAGCGGCGATTCTGGCGTACTGCGCTGATGAGCGCGATCAGCTGGCAAGAAGGATAAGCCATTTGTTGTCTGTGTTGGCGAGCTCGCTGTATATCGAGTATCCGCTTAATGACGCGCTGCCGAATATTGGGCATACGCGTGACAGGTTTTTGAGCAAGATCTTTGAATTTAGATCGAGACAGAATATGAAGAAGGAGAAGAAGGCTACGATCGAGGCTGCGGATGAGCAGCAGCAGCAGCAGCGTGATGAGGAAGATGGAGAGGTCGAGGTGGATGTGCAGGTAGAAGAGGAGGATTATGAGATTTTGTATGCGTATGCGCTTGTGACGGCGCAGTTGGCGCAGGAGATTGAGGTTTGTGCGAAGGAAGTTGAGGTGCTTTATGGGGTGCTTAATGAGGATGTTTTGAAGTTGCAGTGAGTAGCAGCATGGAAGAGGATGGGCGGGACGTGGGGCCCTGCGAGGTGCTAAGGTGTAATGAGGCATGATTTCCTTTATTGATTTTTAATACTTTTTCTGGCCTACAACTCTTGCCTGGATGTAGGAGTTTGTTGATGAGCATAGTGCAGGCCCGAGTAGGGGTGTCATATGTTTTTTGGCATGTTGTGTATGACTGACAGTCATTGAGCCTGTGTACATATTATGCATGGTTCATGAACACTCATAATACGACACGAAACAGAGTCTTCTTCACGCTAAGCATGAGTAGAGCAGGTACCTGACTTGGACCCGACAAACTTCTTCAACCCCTTACTTGCAGCTACTGTTGTATGGTTTCGTGGGAGGAAAGCTACGGTAATGTATGCTTATTATCTTCAGCAATCGAACGTCAACTTGTTGCTATAACTTCTTGAGATGAAAGACTATTGTATAGGCCGGTACATCCGATAATCGATGTAGTGTATACTGATCCAGATGTCCGCAGGTATGGCTGTTATGATGCTCATATCGGAATGGCTTGCTGAATTTTGTGGCGGAAGCATCTTTACAATAGAACATCATGTCATGGCTTCGTGCGAAATTCTGTTAGGTCTTCTATTGCGATGACTAGACAACAATGACGAGACATTTATACATGCTAAAAGTCAGAGTGATTGCATACATGTTTCTTTTAGTGTTCATTATATCAACAAAGGAGTACTGTGTTCAACGCTTCAAATCCTGCTCTCTCTATAGGCAACGACCTTACAAAGTGTAGGTCAATTTCTCTCCTGACACCTTGCCATTCCTCAACAAATCGAGACCCTCCATCACACCCTCGAATCCCTTGCCCTTCTTCAAAGGAGGCACTCTAATCTTGCCCTCCTGTATCAACCCCTCAGCCGCCGTCCAAAACTTCTTCGCAAACTCAAAGTCATCCTGGCTCGCAGGCACATCCTGACCCGCAAACTTGAACGCCTCATTCGTAATGGTGTACGCCAGGGTATGTCTGTTCTTAACATCCTTGCGCGGGAACTCCTGCACCGGTAGCAAACTGCTGTACTCCAAGTCACCGTCCTTAGAATCGGACGCCAAAGCATCCGCACAGATTTGCGGCGACGATTTCTCGCTGATGCAGTCGAAGGCGTAGCGCAGGCTGTTGTTGGTGTATTCCTTGATCTGCTCGGCGCACTTCTTGGCGTCACTGTAATCGAACGCTGCGTCGGCACCGTACGACTTCACGAGGTCGAAGTTCTTGGGCGAGCAGGTCGTGACGACGTTGAGGCCGGAGAGTTTGGCATATTGCATGGCGAAGAGACCTGTTGCTGTAGCTCCTCCGTAGATCAAAACGTACTCCTTCTCTGAGCTGGAGGTGTTGGAGCCAGGCTGAGGGAGACCTAAGCTCTGGTAGAGACCCTGGCCGACGGTTGAGATGGACACGCCCAGCGTTGCGGCTTCTTCGTAGGAGATGTTGGAGGGCATTTTCATCTGGACGTCGGCCTTGGCCACGACGTATTCGCCAAAGGCACCGTCTTGAGGGGTTACGCTGGAGACACCGTGGACGAAGCCGGCGACCTTGTCACCTTTGGAGAAGGATTTGGTGGCGGAGGGACCAACGGAGACGACTTCGCCGGCGTAGTCGCAGCCGACTGTTGCGTTGTCTTGGGGGAGGTAGTCGATGTGCTTCCAGCTGTAATGGGGTCAGCATTTTCTGAAGGCCGTGTAAAGAGTGCTGATGCTTTACTTACTCGGTAGGGTTCTGTTGTGTGGTGTCAGTAATGGTAGGTGAGTGAGTGAAAGGAAGGTGCTATAGACTTACTAAGCCGACTGCGTGGACCTTGACGAGGAGGTAGTCATCCCTGGGCTTTGGGACGGGGGCATCTGAGACAATGGATGCTTTTCCCTTGGACACTACCTTGATTGCCTTCATGGTGCTCGGTGCTGACATGATGAAATGAGGTTGTAGATGTGTGGTAAAGAATAGATATTTCACAATAGATGAAGAGTATGTAGCGAGGGGTTATATATGCAGCTCTCCAAAAAGCCAATGGCAAATAGACGGGAAATCAGCCGGTAGATGATGTCGTGTTTCGATTGACTTCGGTGACGTTTGGTTCAATCACAAGCAAAAAGCTTGTCTTGCTTACAAACATAAGGTAGCTAAAACAGCTCAAGTCTTTACGCAAACAGGCATGAGAAATAACGAGCAACGGCCTGAGGACTATCTGTTATGGTAATACTGTCGTCTCTGCTGCCATCTCATATATCTTGTCTCACAATTCCAAAGCTTTATGCTTATAAGCCTTCCCTCCACTCCCATAATCCCCCGCACCCTGATGCTGGCCCCTCAACTTATACTTGTATATGCACAACCCCTCCAATCCCACCGGTCCTCTCGAATGAATTTTATTCGTGCTAATCCCAACCTCTGTGCCAAAACCAAACCGCGTCCCATCCGCAAAGCGTGTGCTGGCATTCCAAAAAACACCTGCGCTGTCTACGCCAGCCATGAAGCGTTCTGCGCGCTCGGAGGAGCTGGTCAAGATGACATCTGTGTGGTGAGAGCCGTGGGCGTTGATGTGGGCCATGGCGAGGTCGACGGCGGTGTCTGCGGAGGATGATGAGGAGGCTGGAATGGTTTTGACAGCGAGGACGAGGTCGAGGAATTCGGTGTCGTAGTCGGCTTCGGTAGCGCTTTGAAGTAGTGCTGCTTCGTGCTTGTCGAGGGATTGTGAGAGTGTGGATTTTGAGATGGAATCGCAACGTAAAGAGACGCCGTGAGATAGCAGTGCGCTGGCAATATTGGGGAGTTTGGTCGTAAGTGCTTCTTCGTCTACAAGCAGCGTTTCGACTGCGTTGCAGGCAGCTGGGTACCCGAGTTTAGCGTCTAGTAGCACGCGCAATGCTCCTTCCGCATCTGCGTCGGCACAGAGGTAGGCGCTGCATAGGCCATCGGCGTGACCGAGAACTGGGATTCGGGTGTGGTTTTTAATGTAACTAACGAGATCGTTGCCACCGCGTGGGATGACAAGGTTAATGTAGCGGTCCTGTTGGAGTAGTGGATCTATCACGTCCCGCGTGGTAACGAGTTGTATAGAATCGTTGGGGACTTGAGTAGATTGGAGAGCTTTTGAGATGACTGTTGCTATGGTTTTGAAGGATTCTGTGGATTCTTTGCCGCCTATTTTGAAAATGAGCACATCTATCATTCTAGTACAATAGCACATAATGTAAACTCGCACCTTTCAGTATAGCGGCGTTGCCGGATTTGATGGCGAGAGAGGCAATGTTTGCAATTACTTCCGGACGAGCCTCGAAAATAATGAGGAGAACACCTATTGGACAGCTCACTCGTTCTAGGATAAGACCGTCGTCAAGCTCTGTTCGTAGATCTATCTTGCCAACTACAGTAAATCAACATGATATCAGCGACCATCACCTCAAGCACAACATAAATGGATGTCCAAATAGAACAAAGCAATAATACAGCAAACATACCAGGATCTTCAAGCCCTTCCACGTCTAATATCCCTTGCAGCATGTCTTCAAACTTGCCCTTTTTGGCCAAATCCAACCTCTTAACAAGACTTTGCCTCAATTCACCATCTTGTGCAGCTTTAGCCGCGAGAGCAAGGTCTTTTGCATTCGCTTCCAAGATTTCATTTTTTGAGTCACGAAGAGCAGCATGTATTTGTCTTAGCGCATTGTTTCTTGCATCAACTGGCAGCCTTGCTAATGTCAGAGCAGAGATGGAAGCAGCTTTCGCCACCTCTACGGGTGATGAATTGGTCAAGCTCATCGGTATGATAATTCGTTGTGCATGGGCATGCGAAGCGAACTGTTTCAAAATGTGGAAATTGGATTTTTGTTTCAGAGTCTATCGATAAAGGGGCTCGAGATCTTGAAAATGAAGGGTAGCTCGGTGATCAGGCTAGGAATCTCTGGCAGGTTAATCTCATGCTCTTCTGCTATCATGTTATTGGCAAGTGAGGAGTCAAGCATGTATACATAGGTAATCGTATAGCAACTCAAACAGCGCGGAATCGAAATTGGCCATGACGTGTAAAGGAAGACGCTGTCATAGGTTTGTTTCAGGTAAAACACGCTAGCCCGCCCTCATCAGCCCCTCCCGCAACTCACCGTCAGCCTTTCCCGCCAGAGCCTCTTTCTTGGCTTCTCTTTCTCAAAGCAGAAAATGTAAAAGTAGAAGCGCACTTAAGAGCTGTACTTAGCTCAGCCTATTCCGGTGAGCACTGTCGCTCAGCCTGGTTTCCAGGGAGGTGAGGGGAAAGGCCATTTTTTGTCTCTTGTTGCTATTGTTGTCCGTGGCGACACGTTCTATTTTGGTAGATCGCCAGGGGGCGGTGTAAGTTTGCTGTAAAGAGACAAACGTTTTGTACCACTGTACTGTCTATACACGCAATACACGCAATTTATGGCGCGTGCGCGAGGTTGTTGTTACTGGTGAGACAAGGCTGTCCTGCCTCTTTTTCTTCTTATACCTAGCCTCTCGCCTGTGCAGTTTCATACTTTGCATCTTCTTCCTCTCCTTTCATTCCTGCCTTCTCCTGCATTCCACGTTGCCCGTTCCAACCACAAACAAACAAATCAACCCATCGCATACACTACACATATACCTCTACTCTCCACACACACACCCTCCTCTTTGAGCGCAAGCAAAGTCCAATCGGCAATCTTTCTTGCTCAATTACCACAACCTCACTTTCACTATCATGAAGACCTACACTCATTCGCTCAGCGCCGGCGCTGTTGCATCCCTCCTTCTCACAATCGCGTCAGCTTGCACTCCTCTCAAGGACGCCGGCTGTACACCATCAGACCCAGCGCTAGGCAAGACTATCACCGCAGACTTCACGAAAGGCGCCTCCAGTGACTTCTCCACCACTGGTGGTCCCGTTACTTACGGCTCAAATGGTGCTCAGTTGAACGTCACCGCCCCCGGCATTGCACCCACACTCATTTCAAACTGGTATATCATGTTCGGTAGAGTAGAAGTCGTCATGCAGACTGCTCCTGGTGTTGGTATGGTCTCAAGTGCTATCCTTCAATCAGACGATCTCGACGAGATTGACTGGGAGATTCTTGGTGCTACTCCTGCTGTTGCGCAGACCAACTACTTCGGCAAAGGTCTTACTCTCACCTATGACAGAGAGAAGGATGTTGCTGCACCTACCAGCCAGACTGCTTTCAACACATATGTGATTGATTGGGACTCTCAACGCATTACTTGGTCTGTCAACGGTGTTATTGAGAGGACACTTAATGCAGCCGACGCCGACCCCAACCAATACCCCCAAACTCCTATGCAAGTCAAGATTGGCCCGTGGGCTGGTGGTGGTAAGTTTGATAATTCTTATACTGCTAAATTCGAGCGTGATATACTAATTCTTCTCTTTAGACGCCAGTACCAACCAACCTGGCACTGTTACATGGGCTGGTGGTGCCATCAACTGGGCCAATGGTCCTTTCATCATGCAAGTCAAGTCAGTCACCGTCCAGGACTACTCGACGGGCTCATCGTACAACTACCCCTCCAACTTCAACGGCGCCTACTCTCAAATCCTCGCCGTCAACGGTGCCATTGGTGCCGTAGCTGGTGCACCTGCCACAGGCTCCACTGGAACCTCTTCCTCCGCTCAGGTAAGGAGTCAATCCACCCCCTCCAGCACCCTCAGCACAGCATACATTCCTGCATCTACCCAAGCCTATGGAGATTCTCCTAAAACAGGATATCCATGGGTTCCCTTATCCGCACCTACGAGCACCATCCTTTCCTCCCCATCCTCCACATCCACCTCCTACGTCCTCCACCCCGTCCGAGCATCAGTTTCTGCCGCAAGCATTTCAGCACTGCAAGCACAGCACTATTGTCTCCTTCTAACCACCGCTTTTGCGATTGTTTTAATGCTTATCTGATTTGTTCCTGTTACTTGCTTCAGTCATCATCTGCTGCTTCTACCTCTACCTCGTCATCTGCTTCTTCTTCTGTCGCAACCTCCTCTTCTGCTTCAGCCGCAATCTCCTCCTCAGCATCTGCTTCTCGCACCTCCTCCGGCACTGCCGCCGCGCACACCTCCAACTCAACAACCTCACAGGCTCCCTTCTCAAACTCAACCACAACAAAGGCATCAACCACCAACACCGCTGCCGCTGCCTCCGCCTCAAACGCACGTTCCTCTATCGCCGCTTCTGTCTCGGCTTCCATGGGAACGATGCCAGCTGCTCAAGGCCTTGCTGGTCAAGTCGATGCCATCACCGCTACAACGTTAGTCACTACCAACGGCGCTGTCCAACAATCTACTGTCACATCGATCGTTCATGCTTCATCGGGAACTGCTAAAGCTAGCTCGACTTCAACCGGTATTGTGCAGCAGACTGGCAATGCTGCTGTTAGGGGAAGCTTGATCAATGCCGGGGTTGTTGCTGGTGCTGTGTTTGGTGCGGCCACTTATGTGTTGTAAGCTAGCGAAAGAACAGTTGGGACAAAGAATTTGAATTTTATTGCATAGCGTTGGTGTTTTTCTCTGGATTCGGTGGGTTGGACTAGGAAAAAAGTGAACGAAACTGGACATGGTGGTGGACAAATGGGCCTGAGGATTCTGCACAACGAATTCATGGAATGGATGATTTGCATTGCATCAGTGCATAGGCAAGGGCAGTTTGGCATTTGGGAAAGAGTTGGGAAAGAGTTCAAGAACATCGACCATTTGGAGCTCTTGGTCTTGTGTACTTCTATCATCCACGTGTTCTGCTGGACAGAACGGAAGGACTTTTATGTAGCTTTAGTATATTGAAGAAAACACTCGTTTTTTGTTTTGCATTCTTGTACACTACATGTTTGGGTTCCAGACTGTATACATATCTTCCTTGTCCCAAACATGGACTGACTGTGTTGTGTTAGAAGGTTGACGTCGACAATGAGTAAGTAAGGTACCATGGATTCGCCGCAAGAAAAGCCCAGATATAGCAAAGTCCTGTACGACAGAAGTTGATACGGGGTGGGGAATCTAGGGCGAGAGTGAACTACAGGTCAAATCATGTCCATCATCCTTTCAAGTCATCTACATTCGTCGCCACGTCCCACTCTTCAATAACTATTTCCGCATAACCTCTCTCATCGCCCTCGGAACCATGAGCAACGGTTAACCTCATCCCACCGTCGCATGACGAAAATATCACCCGGCGGTAATCTACCTCTCCTTCTGTCTCTTCCTTCTCAACGTCAATGTCAAAGCCCTCTACAGAGGCTTTCCACAACTCGTCTTGCTTAGACTGGGGAACGCCGTAGAAACCATCACACCAGTTTTCACGCTTCAGGGCTCTCCAGGCCGCTACTCGAGCAAGTTTGAGCGAGGGTATGTCGTCTTGGTAAGTTCCTCTGGAAAAGGCTACATGACAAAAACCCGCATCTTCAAGGTCGTCAACACACTCCCCGCCGCACGCTCCGCAGCTTGGCTTGCGTGTTCCACACATGCCATCTGCGACAAGTTTAGAGATCTCTCCCCAAACGAAGAACATGAGCTGAAAAAAGCGTGCTTCAAAGATGTACACGCTGAGGTGGGTATTGAACAAGACTCCCCAGTAATATATTACGGCGATGTGAAAGACGGCTGTGAAGGCTCAAAGATGACGGCGGAAGTGGGCGGGACGGTGGAAGGAGGATATTTGGAGGTAAGGATTGAGCAGTGGAGAATTGATGGGGAGGAGGAGGGTGATGGAGAGATGAGTTGGGATAGCCAGTATACTGGCGATGAGGTGACTGATGATGAGGATGAGGACGAGGACGAGGACGAGGATCATGAGTCGGATGATGACGAGGAGGAGGAAAACGACTGAGGTATCTGCACCACTGCTGACGATTGTCGACATGGTGTCGTTCTTTGTATACTACTATACTGTACACCAAGAAACATCAGAACCAGCAATCTCGCATAACCTCTTAATTGCAGTCGTCGCAACGATCTTTGCTGCTCTACTGATCCCTGATGTGTGGTATCGTAGGACTCAGAAGTGTTTCGGCGAATGAGACTCATTCTGCCTCAATGATTTGCTTTTGGTAGGATGATGATGATGATGATAATATAGCTTTGGATTTCTCGTGTACCAGGATCCGCGCGTATATAGCTTTTGTCAAAATATGGCGTTCTCTAAGGCCACACTCTTGTAACGAAATCCAGAGGCTTCGCAACCAGATTTCGCTATACAAGTCGTCGTTCGTAGCAGAATTCGTTGGAGAATGCACCGATTGCAGCACTTCCGACCAAGCACCCCTACCACGACAGAATCATCATACATCTCCCACCACAATCAACCAACCAGCCACTCATCAGAACCCTCTCCCCCTCCCACTCATCCTCTGCTCATGCATCTCCGGATGCCGATGCACACTCGGCATCAACCCCAAGCCAACCGCCCTCCTCACACACCTCGCGACCCTCCTCTGGTTAACCCCTCTGAGGCCCGTCTCCCTCCCACTCCTAATCCTGCCCATCTCACTCACCCATTCGCCCACCATCGCAAAATTCCTATACTCCCTCAACGGATTAATGCCCAAGTCATCAAGCACATCCCTACTTCCTTTCTTCCTCGTATTTGCAGGCGGTAGGTTATTCCTGTTATTGGCGAAGCGCGCTTGTCGTGCTTTTTGCATCTCGACAGAGGAAAGGTCATGCGGCGCGTAGATGTCGCCAGATTCCCAGCGCCGTGTCGCTTGGGCTTCGAGGTTGCGGAGGCGTTGTTTTTCGGCTATGGTGGCGGCGGAGGAGGCGCGGGAAGCGGCGGTATAGGCGGGGGTGAAGGTACGTTGGAGGGTGGAGAGGAGGTCGCCGGCGCCGGCTGGGGTGGAATTTGGAGTGGTGGTTGTGTCGGGAGGAGAACGGCCGCGTCGTGGGAAGGGGAAGAGGGATTTGTTGGCTGAGGTTGTGGTAGAGGAGCGTTCGGAGGGGCGGATGGAGTTGGGGTTTCTGGCTGGAGCGATGGAGTCGAGGAGAACTGCGGACTTGGTGGTTAGATTGACGGTGTGGGTGGAAAGGAAGGGCAAGGATGTACTGGATGCTGGGTTTGGTTCATCTGCTCTCAGACGTGTAGTTGTGGAAAATGGTGCCGAGGGGTGTTTCTGTAGACGGCATTGTGTCCACAGTGATCGTAAAGATGCTTTTGGTATTTGTGTTGGCATTGTGGTATGTTGGGTGATGGTGTTGTTGTTGATTGGGGAAGATGAAGATGGAGGATGAGGTCGATAAAATGTAGCATCACATGTCAGAGTAAGTCATTCGCTCCATTGGAGCACCTCAAAATGTCCAGAAGGAAACAACACATCGACAGACGATAGCAAGTGACACTGAAGCACTTTCTTTCCCCATCTGTGTCGTCCCTCGCCCTGCATACAGTTCTGCAGAGTAACGCAAGATGTCAAAGACATCGTAACACACTTTGAACATACAACACCATCCACAATGCCGTCACATCTTACCCGCAGGGTGTTTCAATGCCTGATCGCAAACAAGCCTCTGTTCCCTCATCGACATCTACATACTGTGAGGACCAGAATACCCCGTCGCCATGGCGTCTCACTACTGCGCCCCAGCCAGCAACAACGACGTGCCCTCTTCCAAAACCTCTTCGACAACAAGCAGAAAGATCTTCGAGAGCCGACACTGGATCCTGGAATGGACAAGATGCTAGAACTAGACAAGCGAATACATTTGGTAGCTAGGCTACCACTTACAGAAGATCTGATTACAGCTTTCAATGCTTTCATAAGCAGTCGAAATAAAAGACAAAGACCCATAGAAGATTTCCATGCCGTTAGGCTATTACAGACTCTGCAGACCATAGAAAAACAACAGCAGCAGTCTAGGGGACAACATCCGATTACGGATCTGCCGACCTTTGTTTCGCATCTGAGACTGGCTTTGGATACCATTAATCGATATCCGAAGCGATTGACAAAGACTCACAATGCTCTGGGTCGCGCAATATTCAAAGCTTATGAGAAATACTCACCGGACGTGCCTGATGAAGAGAAAGCGAATAGACTAGGGCGTGCTCTACGGCACTATATTAGCATACTATGTGGTACGGGCGACACACAGGATGCTCTTGTTCTCATACAGGATGCTCTTGCTGCTTGGGGCATTGAGAAGAAAACGACAGAGACTCCTAAAAAGACTTCACAAGTGTGGACACGTTTGCTGCAGGGCTTCGCCGCTGAACACAATGAAGAGATGATGCTTCGTGTAATAGATCTGGCAAAGGCAGAGCTAGGAAGGCTTGATCCGCTAATACATTTGGTGATGACTATGCATAATGCCAAGCACAACAATGTAGATGGCACCAAAGAATGGTTTCGCAACTCCATCTTTAGTCCTCCCAATGTCGATTTTGTAACACGATGGTCTGGAAGTCCCTATAAAAGTATACTGGAGTTTTGTATACGGAATAACGAAATGGAATGGGGACAGAGTGTACTCCAGTCTAGCAAGGCCAGGACTCAAGAGCAGCATACTTGGGATGCTATTTTCCACGCAGCTGCAGCTACAGGGAAGAGTGTGGATGATATTGACAAGATGATCAGTGTCATGGT
>Ga0160429_1000464_pt1 | contig 37235 bp, 26 predicted proteins | sample SolpanmetagenomR_FD_108199 | JGI IMG/M metagenome (GOLD analysis project Ga0160429, IMG submission 108199) | Solar panel surface microbial communities from Lawrence Berkeley National Laboratory, California, USA - R | ecosystem: Engineered > Built environment > Solar panel > Unclassified ... | reverse complement strand
CAATACAGCCAACCCGGCCGCAGTCCGGACAAGGCGTTCACCGCTAGCCTAAACGCCGTCTTACGATGGATTGTGCAGCAAGTAGCTCTCTATCAAACAACTAAAATAGTAGGGTAGAGTAAGGCACCCATTATCACTCAGCAACCAGGTCCTTTACCAGGCTTTATCAAGACGCCTGCAACCAGCTGTTGAAAGTCGCTACTTGTTGAAGGATGAGTAATGATTGCCACTCACCGTACCGAGAAACGGTAAGTATAGAAGCCTGTAGCGCCGCCGGCCCCAGCGTTGGTTTTAACAAAGCTGGCGTTTAAAATCTTATCCCGGCACAGCTTTTCCTGGGCCGCCGATACGTTGCCCGATACCTTGCTCACCGACTCGACTTCCCCGTCCTCATTGATTTTGATGCGGAAACGAATAATCCCCGGCGTGTCGTCAATTCCTTCCACGGTGAGGTTATCCTCGACCCGCCAGCCGCTCATTTCGAGGCCGCTGCCGCCGCCACTACCGGGGCGCGCGCCGCTGCCGCCGCTGCCTGGCTCGCCGTAGAGGGCCTTGGCGTTGAGCGAGCCGCGGGGATCGCCCTGGTCGCCCACGGTGCCGGGGTGGTCGCCATTGCTGTTGCCGGTGGGCGCGCTGTTGGTGCCAGTTACGCCGTTGCCGCCGGCCACGCCGCTGGCGCTACCCTTGGGAGTATACACCGTCCGGGGCTGCTCGCGGGGCCGGGCCGGCGGGGGCGTTTCGCGCACGGGCTCCGCTGCTTTGGGGGCAGGCTTTTCGACGGGCGGCGCGGTCACGCTAGCGTCTTCGGCCTCGCTGGTGATGACTTTTTCCGGGGCTGCGGGTAGCGTGGAAGCACTAGCCTCTACCCGCGGCTGGGCGGGCTGGGGCGTAGGATCGGGCTGGATGGCAGGCGGGCGCGAGTCCTCCCGGTTCAGGGAGGCGTTGGCCGTGGCCATCGTCTGGACATCACCCGAGCCGGCTTGGTCGAGGCCATAGTTTAGCTCCACGCCATCGCCCCCCACCACATCGAGCGGCGGGTTGGGGCCATTAAACTTGAGCAAGAAGCACAGTAAGGCCAGCACCACCACCACGACCGCCGTAATACCAAGGGCTTCGCGCCGATGCTCTTCAGGATAGTCCAGGGCCATCTTTACAAATTATGGATTATGACTTAAAAATTATGACTTAAAAGCTGGCTCTGATGGAGCTTAGAAGGGCTTATCGACTTGCCAATTTTTAATTCCTAATTTTTAACTAAAAATTACCGGCCGGCTGCCTGCTGGGCTTGCGTAGCCATTACCATTTTCATTTTCAAGCGGTTGCCGATTTCGAGCACGTCTACCAGCTTCTGCACGTTCAGGCCCGCATCGACGCGCAGCACTACCGTGGGCTGCGCCTCGACGGGCTGGCCCGGCGCGATGAGGGCGCGCAGCTCGGGCTCGAGCGTGGCGGCCGTCACCGGCTTTTTATTCACGAAGTACTCGCCCGCCGCGTTGATAGACACGGTAATGGGCTGCTTCATCACCTGCTTGCTGCTTTTGGCATTGGGCAGCAAGAGCTTGATAACGTTAGGGTTTACCATTGTCGACACAATCAGGAAGAACAACATCAGGAAAAACATGATGTCGTTCATCGAGCTGGTTTCGACGTGCGAAGAGGCGTGACGGCGGCGAGAGAGATTCATCAGTAGTGCTTGGTGCTTGGTGCTCGGTGCTTGGTGCTTAGGCATTGGAGCAAACTATATGCGCCCAAGCACCAAGCACTAACTCCTGTGCACTAGTTATCCTGCAGGATATCCATAAACTCGATGGCCGAGTTTTCCATGCGAAACACCATGCGCTCGACCAGGATGCTGAGCCAGTGGTAACCGATGTGGGCGATGATGCCCACGATGAGACCCGCCGCCGAGGTTACCATCTTGGTATAGAGGCCGCCGGCAATCTGGGTGATGCCGAACTCCCCGCTGCTGGAGATGGCGTAGAAAATTTTGATAACGCCGATAATCGTGCCCACGAAACCGAGCATGGGCGCAATGCCCGCGATAATGCCCAGGATGCTGATATTCTTTTCGAGGCGGGCAATCTCTATTTTACCCACGTTTTCGACGCTGGCTTCAATCTCGGTGATGGGCAGGCCGATGCGGCGCAGGCCTTTTTCGACCATGCGGGCGAGCGGCGAGGGGTTTTGGGCGCAGTAAAGCTTGGCGCCCGGCAAATCACCCTTCACCATCAGGGCCCGGATACCACTCATGAAGCTTTCGGGGTTGCCGCCGGCGCTGCGAATGGTGAGGTAGCGCTCGGCGATGATATAAATCGACACGATGAGCAGCAAAAAGATCGGGAGCATGATCCAGCCCCCGCGCACAATCAGGTCGATGAGCGAGAGACCGGGCGCCGCATTGGCCATGGCGATGGCATGGGCCGCGGCCGTATCAGTAGCCACGGAAGTAACGGCGGGGGCAGCTTGCAGCAGGAAAACGGACATTCAGCGGAGAAGGGAAGCGCGAAGTAGCGAGTGGGGGGTAAGCGGGCCAGCAACTGCGAGCTTAGTACGGATAAACGGTGAGGCCCTTATCAAAATTCGGGTTTTGGCGCAGGCGCCTAGCGGCAAGCGCCGCGCTGGGCCGGTCGGCAAAGTCGGCAGCCGACAAGCGGTAGAACCGGCTGCCGGCGGGGGGAATAATTATCTTCGCCGAGCGCCCGGCCTGGGCCAGGTTGCGGCGGCTCTGCTCGGCCCGGGCCAACGAGCCGAAGGCGGCGACCACTACGTAGTAACGCCCCGTGCGGCCTTTAATTGTAGTACCAGCGGCGGTCGCGGCCCCAGCAGCGCTAGCCATTGGCAGTGGTGCTACCGGCTTGGCAGGAGCTAGTTTGGCTGGCGCGGGCTTAGCAGAGAGGAGCTTAGCCGGGGCGGTTTTCACGGCAATGAGTTGGGCTGATGCGGGCTTCGCCACAATGAGCTTAGCCGGAGCGGGCTTCGCAGCGAGCAGCTGCGCAGACGCGGGCTTGGCGGCCGTGAGCTTGGCCGGCGCCATAGCCAGCGTCTTGCCAGGAGTTTTGTTTATAACGGGCCGGATAGGGAGCGCAGCTGGCGCGTGCGCCACCACGGGCGCCGGCGCCGCTACGGTGGGCGCCGGCGTGGTGGCAGCGGGCGGCACCGGGGCAACTTTAGGGGCCGCCGGCGCTTTGGCAGCGGTGTTTGCGGCCAGGCGCATGGCTAGCGGGATAGGCCGAGCCACATTGCTCTCATCGGCCGCCACGGGAATGGCCGCCGCCGGGATTTTGCCTTTTCTGCGCCGGGATACCGGCTGCGGCAGTACTGCCTGCATCGGGGCCAGCGTTTGCCTCACTACCTGCTGCGGCAGGCTCGCCATGACAGTAGCGCCTTCGCCGAGTGCCGCAGTGGTGGGGGCAATAGCGTCGAGGCTAGCCTCTTCTACCGGGCGCTCGACCGGCGGGAGTTCTGGCTCGGCCGAGGTTAGCTGGGGCTGGGGGCTAGCCGCTTCAGTAGTAGCAACTGGCGCCTGGCCTACTACTGGAGTCACATCTTCGACTGCTGGGAGAGCCATTGCCGGGGCCGAAACGACCGCCGGGATGGAGCTGAGGCTGGGCTGGGCCAGGGCCGCCTGCTGGGTTGGCACCGGGCTAGCGCCCTGCTCCCAGTGGGGTAAGTAGCCGCGCCAGGCCGTGGGCAGGGCCGTAGGATGCAGATTCAGGAGGTAGAGTCCCGCCACGGCCAGGCCCGCCAGCAGCCCGATGCTGGCGCCGGGCAGCAGGCGCCGCCACCGCAGGCCCTGGCCCGCCGAGCGCAGGCGCGGCACGAGCTGCGCTTGCTGCTCGCGGGCCAGGCGCACGTCGGTGGCCCGCACGGGGTGGGCCGTCAGCTCGGGCAAGCCGAAGGCGGCGGCCAGCAGGTTATCGGTTCCCGTGTATTCAAATTGCAAGCCCCGGCCGGCCACCTGCCGAAATACCCCAATGCCCGGCAGCTCGGTGCGCTGCTGGGCTTGCAGCTCGTGGTGCAGCGCCGCCACGGCCACGCGCACGGCCTCGCGGGCCTCCGCCGTGGGCAGCCCCAGCTGGCACAGCGCATCGACGAGCAGCCCATCGTTGCGGGTCAGGGCCTGGTTGAAGGCCACTTGGCGGGTGGGCGGGCTCAGTACATGCCGGCCGCCGGGCTGCACCCGGGCCGGAGTATACTCGGCCACTAAGCCGCCAAAATCCGGGATTATCACGCAGTCGTGGTCGCGGAGCAAGGGGCGTAGGTGGTCGGCTAAACTCATTTGGTTGAGGTATGAATTACGAACTAATACTTCTGAACTGCGGAAAAAATGAAGCAGGCATTTTACTGACAACCAGTCATAAATCCACGCTTCTTACTTGCTAATTCTTACGTTAAAAACTGTACGTGAGGCCACCGATAACATTGATACCCTGGCTTTGGTAGTTTAGGTAGCGCTGGTAGTGACGATTGGCGAGGTTATTTCCCATTGCAAAGATGCTGAATTTTGGGGTAATACGGTAATCGGCCCGCAAGCTAAGGTCAATAACGGCATCAGTTTGCTGGTCCATTGCAATAGCGGTAGGCACGGGCACGGGCATGGGCAACGTCACGAGCTGGGAGTACTTCGTGCCGTAATTAGGCGAGTAATAGTAGAAGTTGGCGCCCAGCAGCAGCTTTTCGGAAGCATGATAGGTCCCATAGAGCGTACCCAGAAATGCCGGCCGGCCAAACGGCTGGGCGAGCGACTTCACGCCGTAGTGGTTGTAGTCGGCCTTGACACCCACGCGCACTTTTTCGGTGGCGCTGTACAGGGCCTCGGCGTGCACGTTGACGACGTTGATGGTAGTGCTGTCGTACACAAGGTCAAACTTACTGGTGTCGGCGACCGAATTGCGGTAGAAGTACAGGTTGCGCGAGCGCCCGGCCGTGGCCCGCACGGCTAGCTCCAGCCCGCTTACCGGCGTCGAGGTAAAGCCAGCGTACACCGTGGGGCCGGCGTGGGTGTCGGCCAGCGTCTGGCCGGGCGCGAGCCACGGGTTTTCCTGGCTCAGGTCGTAGCGCGTGACGCGCTGCAAGGCCCCGCCGAGGCCGCCATACACCTGGAATTTTTCGGGCACCACGGCGTAGCCCACGCGCACGGCCGGGTACACGGCACCCTTGCTCCCGCCAGTCGGCTGGTCGCTGCTGTAGCCCAGCGTAGCGCCCAGCGTGACGGCCAGCCCCGTTTTGCCGGTGATTTCTACGGCAGGCGTGGCTTGCACAAAGTTGCGCGCGCGGGTCAGGTCGCCGGTCTGGCCCACCAACGTAGTCGGCTGCTTGTCGGCGATGAACGAGCCCTGGGCGTCGAGCACGAGCCGGCTGGTTGCACTCAGGGCGTAGCCGGCCTTGACGTTGAGCAGCAGGTTGTTTTCGCTGACGCCGTAGTGGTCGCCAACATACTTATAGCCCACGCCCACCTCGTATTGCAGCTGGGCATCGGGGGCGTGGTTGCGGGCGTAGGCCCGGGCCCCAAAGCGGGTAAACGTTTGCTTGATGTCGTCGGCGCTGGGCGCCTCCACCAGCCGGCGGCGGTCGTAGCCGTAGAAGTGGTACTGGTCGCGGGCAAAGTCGAGCGTGGCCCCCAAGGCAGCTCCTCCGCGGTACACCTCGCCGTTGGCCGCCACGCTGGTTTGGCTCACGCCCGAATTATGGCCGTCGACGGGGCCAGTCTGGGAGCTTTGGTGGCGCAGGTCGAGGCCGTAAGCGTACGACTCGTTGCGGGTGGAGTGCAAGTGAGCGCGGCCGTACACCGTGCCGTAGTTGCCGAAGCCCAGCTTGAGGTAGTTGCCGGTAAGCGGATTCAGGTCTTCGGGGGCGATGGCCAGCACCTGCACCGTGGGGGTGAGCGGCGCGGCCGGCAGCCGAAAATCGGGGTAGGTGTAGCTGACCTTGCGCGTGGGCTTGGGCGGCGGGGCCAGCCGGATTTTCTCAAAATTGCGGGTGGCCTCGGGCAGGGTGTTTACCCGGTCTTTGACAATCTCAATCTCGGCATCCTGAATGGTGCCGCGCGCCTTGCTCTTGCCGGGCTGGGTTTGGGCCTGCGCGCCCAGGGCCAGCGCGCCGCTCAGGCCAGCGGCCAGCAGCAGCGGCCGGCCGGCACTTTGGGCAAAGCTTGAATACTCTTTCTCTAAACGTTTCATTACAACAGCTTTATAGCTACGGCGTACTAATTAACTTAGGGCCGAAGGGCCTACTTGACTGGCGCCACCCCTTGGGTGCGCCCCGGCGTTTTGACCGGGCTAGCCTTGGCGGGCGGCGGGGCCGAAGCCTTGGCCGGAGTGGTTGCTTTGGGCGGAGCCGGGGCGGTTTTGGCGGGCGCGGCAGGCCTGGTCGCCGCCTTGGCTGGGGCAGGACTAGTTACGGGTGCGTCGTCGCTGGCGGGCAGGGCCTTGAGGCGCTGGCGGGCGCCCTCCACGACTTCGGCCACCGGGAAGTTATTGTCGATAACCGAGTTTAGCGTGGCCCGCGCCTGGAAGAGGTCGCGCTGCGCCGTGTACACATCGGCGAGCAGCAAAAACGCGCGGCCCTGCCACCGCTCGTAGGCGCTGTAGTTGGCATTGACCTTAAAGGCCTGCGTGATGGCTTCGTCGTATTTCTTCTGTTTAAACAAGACTTCGGCCAGCGTATACTGGGCCTCGGCGCCGTTCACGTCGCTGGGGGCGGCGGCTACGGTGGCAGCCAGCTCGGTAGCCGCCTGGTCGAGGTTACCCAGCTGGAAATCGGCCTTGCCCTGGTAGAGCAGCGCGGTGGTAGTGGCGCTGGCCGTGGCCCCGGCGAGGGTGCTGAGGTCGGTAGCCACGCGGCGGGCGTTGGTGTAGTCACCGCCTTCGTAATAGGCGCGCAGCAGGCCCAGCGTGGCGGTGGCCACCTCGCGGCGGTTGGCGGAGGCACCGCGCAGGCGGTCGTAGTACTTGATGGCCTCGGGGTAGTTCTTGTTTTCCAGCTCCAGGTCGGCCACCCGGCCCACGGCACGGTTCACAAACTCACTCTTGTTCTCGGCCACCACGGCCTTGAGCAGCGGCAGTGCCTTGGCTTTGTCGCCGGTACGCAGGTAGGAGTCGGCCAGGAAAAACCGCGCGTCGGGCGCCAGCGCATTGTCGGGGTACTGCTTGAGGTAGGCCTGCACGCGGGGCAGGGTCTGGGCGTATTTTTCGGCTAGGTACAGCGACTTGGCGGCCTCAAACTCCACGCTCTCGGTGGCTTTGGTATTGGGGTTTTGGGTTTTGTAAGCCGCCACGGCCTGGTCAAATTCCTCGGTACGGCCCAGGGCCGTGAGGCTTTCCTGCAAGCTGTAAAGCGCTTGCTGGGCCGCGGGGCTGCGGGGGTAGTCGGTGAGCACTTTCTGGAAGTCGGCCACGGCCTTGTCCTGCTGCTCCAAGTTGGCGTAGGCCACACCGCGGCGCTGGTAGGCGTCGGGCAGCAAGCTGGAGGTGGGCCGGTTCTCGATGAGGCGCGTGAAGCCTTCGGCCGCCGGGCCGTAGTCGCCGGCCTGGAAGTCGAGCTGCGCCTGCTGAAAGACCGCCTGCTCGGCGTAGCGCGAATCGGGGCTGGCCTTGAGCAGGGCCGCGAGCGTCTGGGTAGCCTCGTCCTTGCGGCCGAGCAAGCCGAGCGTCACACCCTTTTGGTAGTAGGCGTAGTCCTTGTCGGCGGCGTTGGCCTGAATGACTTTATCGTACTGCGCCAGCGCCGACTGGTAGTCCTTGGCCACGTAGTAGGTGTCGCCGAGGCGCAGCATCGTGTCGTAGTAGTTGGGGTCGGCGGGCTGGGCGGCCGGGTCGGCGAGGTAGGCCTGAAACTGCGGCTGGGCCTTGGCGTACTGCTTCGTGTTGTAATACGCATAGCCGAGTCCGTAGCGGGCGAGCTGCACGTACTGCGTCTCCTCGTCGCTCACGCCGCCTTCGCGGGCGCCGCGGGCCGCGGCGGCGTAGGCCGTGATGGCCTCGGGGTACTGCTGGCCCACGGAGTAAACTTCGCCGCGCAGCACCTGGGCGGCGGCGCGCAGGGCATCGTCCTGCGGGTACTTCAAGGATTTGTCGAGTAGCGGCAGCGCTTCGGCGTATTTACCATCGTTATACAGCGTCGCGGCCTGGGCATACGCCACGCGCTGGTAGGTGCCGTTGAGGGTAGTGCCGCGGTCGTCGCCCACGCTTTCGAGGTAGGTGAGCGCCTGCCCGTAGTCGGTCGACGACAGGAAGCTATCGCTGAGCAGCTGGTCCACGGCCGGCTGGTTTTTGGAGCGCGGGTACTTGCGGCGGAAGTCGCGCAGGGCAGCAATCACGTCGGGCAAGTTGCCCAGCTCGTACTGCACCTGGCCGTACTTGAGGGTAGCGTTTTCGGCCACGCTCTTATCAAACGCTCCCTGCCGGGCGGCGTCGAAGGCGGCCAGCGCCTGGGGCTGCTGGCCGGCCTGGAGGTAGCTCAGGCCCAGGTGGTAGGCGGCGTTCTGGCCCAGCGAGTCGCGCCGGCTCGCCACGTTTTTAAAATTGGCAATGGCCTTGGGGAAGTCGCCCTGCTTGTAGGTGGCGTAGCCGATTTTATACTGCAAGGCGGGCGCCAGCTGGCCTTTGTGGGTGGCCGCGTACTGGTCGAAGTACGGGCTGGCCTCCTTATAGTCCTGCTTTTGGTAATAGGCATCGCCCACCAGCAGCTGGATTTCGTCGGCGCTCTGGGGCGGCGGGCTTTGCTGGAGGGCCTTGGTAGCGTAGCCGATGAGGCCGTCGTAGTTGCCCTCCTTGTAGTAAATCTGGGTCATCACGGCCGGGACCACGCCGCGGTAGGTGTCGTTTTCGGCGGCCACCAGCAGGTCTTGGCGGGCGCCGCTGTAGGCGCCGACGCAGTAGGCCAGGTAGCCGGCGTAGTACGCGCTGGCGTAGTGGTACGGGCCGCGGTCCTTTTTATTGCGGTCGAACAGGATGCGGGCCTGGTCGTATTCCTTCAGCTCGTAGTGGCTGTAGCCCAGCTTGAAGTCAGACTCGGCGCGCTGGCTGGCGTTGAGGTTGGCCGGGGCCACGCGCTGGAAGTAGGTGCTGGCCTGGGCGTAGTTCTGCTTGTCAAAATAAAACTTGGCCAGCTCGAAGTACGCCACGGCCGCCCGCGGGTGGGCCGGGTGGCGCTCGGCAAAGTCCAGAATGAGCCCCTCGGCATCGGGGTGCAGCAGGTAGAGGCCACTCACGGCGTAGTAATATTCGGCATCAGCGAGGCGCTCCTGCCGGCCGGTGCTGGCGGCGGGGCCGCTCTGCTCACCGGCGCGGCGCGGCGCTGCTTGCATGTACTGCCCGAAGGCCTGCTGGGCCGCGCCGTACTGCTGGCGGTCAAATAAGTCGAGGCCTTCCTGGTAGTAGCGCTCGGCGGCGGTGAAGGGTTGGGTTTGCTGGGCGTGGGCAAGCTGAGGCTCGGCGGCGGCCGCGCCCAGCAGGGCGGCGGCCAGCGTGAGCCGGGGGGGTAGCTTCATGGAGAGCAGCGGTTCGGTGGGCGGGCGGGCCGATTGGAGCCCGTCCGTATTCGGTCAAAAGTAACGAAAAAAAGCCGGGCGGATAAGTTGGGGAAACGCAGGACAGTGAGCTTTTGGTGTGCAGAGACCCTGGCCAAAAGTGGCAGCAGACTACGTTAAGCGAGGCAATCTCACCTAGTGAGTACCCGCATCACTTGGCTACGCTACTTCGTTTGGCGCGTTTTACTTAGCCGGTTAGCACAGCTCCCAGGTTGGGGTGCCAGGTTAAGCGTTGAACGAAGTAGCGCAAGCTTTCTAGTTCGTGCTGCTGTACCCCACCCGGAGAGCCGGCTAACCGGCTTGTTGCTTACAGCGGAGGTGCGGGAGCAGCACCTGGCCTTCGGTCAAGCGACGGTGCGGAACAGCCGGCGGGGCCCACGCGAGGTGAAACAGGATGAGCAAATCATCAAGAAAGCAGTACATTGCAACGTCTGGGTTAATTATAGACGTAATTCATGAAGCCTTCCCTTCTACTAGTATTCTTCGCACTTGTACTGCTGCCCTGGGCGCGGATGGCCAGTGCTGCTGCTCCTCAAGCGCTTACCGCGCAGCAACTAACGGATGCCCCATTGCCCGACTATGCGGTGTACACCCTTACCTGCGCCGCGGGCGGCAACGTGCTGCTAGTAGCTGGCGACCCGCTGCAAAACCAAAAATATGTCGCTGGGCAAGTTATTACGCAGGATACGCTTACCCGTAACGCCCCGCCTAGCAGCTGGCAGCAATGGTACGTGGCGTACGTGCTTACCGACCAGGGCACGCGCTACTATCAACTGCGCAACGTATACAGCGGCCAGCTACTCTCGGCTCCGGATGCCAGTGTTGGCACCCAGATGCAGCAGTTGTCCGTCGCCAGGGGGGCGCTAGCCGACCGGCAGCTCTGGGCAATCGGGCAGACGAGCGCGCCTGACCAGTACCAGCTGCTCAATCGCAGCACGGGGCTGGCCCTGGCCAATGCTACCGCCAGCCCAACCCCGGGCTCCTCCATCACGCAGGAGGCAGTTGTAGCGGACGCCGCCAGCCAGCAGTGGACGTTTACGGCGCAGCCCCTGCGCGTGTACCGCGATGACCTGGCCAACGGCTTCTTCAACCGCAACGGCCGAAACCAGGGCTCGGTGGCCTTCGATGAAGGCACGAGCATTCCCTTGAATTGGGGCCCCAATAAAGGCAAGTCAATCTGGGTCACGCAGGATTCCTATGATGGATTTTCTGTCACGCCCGGCGGTGGGCTCTACTGCAATCACTTCTTTAGCTACAGCAACTCGCTGCTGCTGCAACAGTCGATTACCGACTGGACCCCCACCGCCCCGAATATCGTGCTAGCCGGCGACCTCACTAACCGGCGGGTGTTTCACGATGTGCCCACGAGCGTTAACCAACAAAGTCAGCCCTACGACCGCCCCTGGCCTTCAGTGGGTATCGAAATTGGCAATCACGTCTTTATTCAGTGTGGTGATGGGCGCTACGACGGCGGAGTGCCAGATTGCCAATCGCTCTATGACTTCACCGAAACGGCCGACACGGCGTGGACGGCGGTGCGCACCGTGCCCCAGGGCCTGGGCGTGGGCGTAGCGATCGGCTTCACGGCCGGTATGACCCACACCCCGGGCGATGACTACGTGTACGCATTCGGGTCGGAGGGCTACAACTATGGGTACCTAGCCTATATGCACGTCGCCCGTTTCCTGGTTACCAATCCGCAGGTGTGGGAGTTCTGGAATGGCACCACGCTGGGCTGGCAGAACCAGCCTAAAACCGGGCAGGAGGCTAGTATTGGGGATGCCCGGGGCAGCACCGCCATCAGCTACCTTAATGGGAAGTACGTGCTCATGACCCTCAGCCAGGGCTACAACTGTGGCGACTCGCCCCGGGCCGTGTTTATGGCCACGGCCGACGGCCCCACCAAGTTCAGCGAGCTGAAGCGGGTGTATGATATCGAGGAGTACAACGCTGGTCAGCCTCTCCGCTACTACACGCCGGGTATCCACCCCGAGTTTGTGAACGGCCACAACGAGCTGCTACTCACCTACAGCGTCAACTTTTCGGCCTGCGGCGACATTGCTTGCACCAACGGCGTACACGACGCTTATCTGTACCGCATTAAGAATATCCGCGTGCCATATTCTCTGCTGGGCATCCCCGCCGACCCGGGTACCACGCCCTTGCCCGTGACGCTGGTCAGCTTCACGGCCGAGCCAGCGGAGCCGAATGCGGTGCGCCTGGCCTGGGCCACCGCCTCGGAGTTAAACAGCGCCACCTTTGTAGTAGAGGGTAGCCTCGACGGCCGCACCTTCGCCCAACTAGGGCAGCTGCCGGCCGCCGGCACCAGCACGGCTACCCACTCTTACTACTACCTCGACTCGTCGTGGCCCGCCGGCACTACCCACCTCTACTACCGCCTGCGCCAGGTCGATACGGATGGCTCGGCTACTTATTCGGCCGTGCGGACGGTGCACCTGGCCAACCCGGGCGGATTGCGCGTTTTTCCTAATCCCGCCCACCAGGCGGCTACGCTGCTGGGCGCAGCCAGTGGTGCCCCGATTCAGGTGTTTGACGTGACGGGCCGACTAGTGCTTAGTCTCCGCGCCGATGCTACTGGCCGGGCTACGATGGGCTTTCCTAGCAGCTGTCTACCAGGCTTTTACCTGGTGCGGAGCGGCCAGCAAACGACCCGCTTCACGACCGAGTAGGCAGCTGAAAGCGCTGGCCTAATACTATCGGTCAGCAGTTGGGTAAAGTAGCGTAAGCAAACCCTCGCCAGAGCTAGCGAGGGTTTGCTGTTTTCTGTAGGGTTACGCGCCGCCGTATCTTGCTGGCCGGGCTACTCGCCCCAATTTCTTCCTACTGCTTCCGGCCCTTGCCTACTCCCCCGCCACCCGCCATCCGCGTAGCCCACCTCACCAAGCGCTTCGGGGCGCAGGTGGTGGTCGATGACCTGAGCTTTGAGGTAGCGGCTGGCGAAACGCTGGTGCTGCTCGGCCCCAGCGGCTGTGGCAAAACCACGCTGCTCAAAACCCTCAACCGCCTCATCGAGCCCGATGGCGGCACCATCGAGCTCAACGGCCAGGATGTGCGCCAGCAGCGCCCCGAGGAGTTGCGCCGCGGCATCGGCTACGTCATCCAGCAGGTGGGGCTGCTGCCGCACTACACCGTGGCCCAGAATATCGGCGTGGTGCCCGGACTGCTCGGCCGGCCGGCGGCCGAAACTGCCGCCCGCACCACCGAGCTGCTCGAACGCCTGCACTTGCCCGCCGACCGCTTTGCCGATAGGCTGCCGGCCCAGCTCTCGGGTGGGCAGCAGCAGCGCGTGGGGCTGGCCCGCGCCCTGGCCGCCGACCCGCCCGTGGTTTTGCTCGATGAGCCCTTCGGGGCGCTCGACCCGATTACGCGGGCGGCCGTGCGGCGCGATTTTCGGGAGCTCGACGAGCTGCGCCGCAAAACCGTGGTGCTCGTCACCCACGATGTGCAGGAAGCCTTCGAGCTCGCCGACCGCATCATGCTGCTCCACAGCGGGAAGATTCAGCAGCTGGGCTCGCCGCGCGAATTGCTGCGCCAGCCCGCCAACGACTTTGTACGCAGCTTTTTTCAAGCCGAGCGGCTGGCCCTCGAAATGCGCGTTACCACGCTGGCCGAGTTGCAGCCCTGGCTAGCGACGGGCGACGCGGTGGCCCGCTTACCCGCGGCCCCTTCCCTACCGCTCACCGCCAGCGTGCACGAGGCACTGGCCCAGCTAGCCGAGGCTGGGCCAGTGGGCCTCACCCTGGCTGGCTCGGGCCAAGCATTCACGACGGGCAGCGTGCTGGCGGCCCTGGGGCAAGCGCTGGGCTAGCCTTTCCTTAGCCTTCAGCCCGCCCTGACTAGCCCAGAAAGGCCAGCACCTCGGGCAGGGCTTCGACGCTCGGAAAGGTGAGGCCCACTAGCTGCTCAGCGGGTACTTCTTCGTGAATCCAGGTGGTGTGGTAGGGCACGTGGATGGCCCGCGCGCCCAAGGCCAGCACCGGCAGGATGTCCGATTTCAGCGAATTGCCAATCATCATAAAATCGGCCGGGGCCACGCCGTGGCGGGTGAGGATGCGCCGGTAAGTGGCCTCATTTTTCTCGCTTACAATCTCGACGTAGTCGAAAAAATCGCCCAGGCCCGAGCGGGCCAGTTTGCTTTCCTGGTCAAATAAGTCGCCCTTGGTGAGCACCATCAGGCGCTCACCGCGCTGCGTGAGCGTGGTCAGCACTTGGCGTACGCCGGGCAGGGGCTCAATGGGAAAATCGAGCAGGCGCTTGCCCAGGTCCAGCAGCTGCTGGATTTCTGCGCCCGTTACCGCGCCGTTGGTTAGCTGGATGGCCGTTTCGACCATAGTGAGCATCAACGACTTGGCGCCGTAGCCAAACAGGTGCATGTTGCGCCGCTGCACCTCGTAGAGGCGGCTGGCAATGAGGGCCGGGTCGCCGCACCGAGCCAGAATAGTGGCGAGCTGGGTTTCGACGTGGTCGAAGTGCGGCTGGTTGGGCCAAAGAGTATCGTCGGCGTCGAAGGCAATCAGGGTAGGCGGGCGCATGCAACAAAAAAAGCTGAGCCGGACCGGCAAACCAGCCGCTGGCCCGTAGGCTAGCCCCAAAAGTACCGAGCTTTGCTGGCCATGCGCCACCTCATTGACTTAGCTACCTGGCCCCGCCGCGAGCATTTCGCGTTTTTCTCGGCGTTTGAAGAACCGTTTTTCGGCCTCGTGGCCGAGGTCGAGGTTGCCGCGGCCCGCGCCGAGGCCCGGCGGCTGGGCGTCTCGTTTTTTCTCTACTACCTCTACCAGGCCCTGGCGGCCGCCAATGCTGTGGAGGCATTCCGCTACCGCATCGACCAGGGGCAGGTGTACTGCTACGACCAGGTGCACGCCTCGGCCACCATCGGCCGGCCCGACCACACCTTCGGCTTTTCGCTGCTGGAATACCAGCCCAGCCTGGCTGAGTTTATGGCCACCGCCCAGCCCGAAATCGCGGCCGTGCAGCAGGCAAGCGGCCTGGGGCTGAACGAGCGCACCGGCCGGCCCGACGTGCTGCACTGCTCGGCCGTGCCGTGGGCGCGCTTCACCGGCCTGACCCACGCCCGCAGCTTTCAGCACCCCGACAGCGCCCCCAAGCTTTCCTTCGGCCAGGCCTACCCCCACGGCGCCGGCCAGCGCATGGCCGTGGCCGTAAACCTGCACCACGGCCTGGGCGACGGCTACCACGTGGGACAGTTTCTGGAAGCTTTTCAGCAGCGGCTGAATGGATAAAACCGGCTGGCATATCCACTATAAGAACGTCCTGCTGAACGTAGTGAAGCATCTCGCTCGCATCGTCGAACGAGGGAGGTAGTGCTGCTAGTGAGATGCTTCACTGCGTTCAGCAGGACGTTCTTTTTTACTCATAAATCTATGCACACGATTACCGAACTCTTCGCCTTTTGGCACGAGCAGGCGGGCAAGCTGGGCCAGCAAACGCTCCAGCACGTGGCCCTCACGGCCGCCGCGCTGCTGCTGGGCGTAGCCGTGGGGGTGCCAGTGGGCTTATGGCTGACGCGCCAGCCGCGCTGGGCGCCGGCCGTGCTGGGCGTGGCAGGCGTGCTTCAAACCGTGCCCAGCATCGCCCTATTGGGCTTTTTGATTCCGCTGCTGGGCATTGGGGCGGCGCCGGCCATCCTGGCTTTGCTGCTGTACTCGCTGCTGCCCATCATTCGCAATACGGTGGCGGGCATCCAGGGCGTGCCGCCCGCCGTGGTGGAGGCCGCGCGCGGGCTGGGCTTCACCGATGGGCAGATCTTGCGGCGCGTGGAGCTGCCGCTCGCCCTGCCGGTGCTCATGGCGGGCATTCGCACGGCCACGGTCATCAACGTGGGCGTGGCGACCCTGGCCGCCTACGTGGCAGCGGGTGGCCTGGGCGAATTTATCTTCGGCGGCATTGCCCTCAACAACCCGGTGATGATCCTGGCCGGGGCCATTCCGGCGGCGGGGCTGGCGCTGGCCTTCGACGCCGGGCTGGGCGCCCTCGAAAAGCTCTCGGCGCGGCGCCTGCGGGCCGTGGGGGGTGCTTTGCTGCTCACCCTGCCCCTGCTGGCGGCGGGCTACTGGCTGCCGCAGGCGAGCGGCCGGCTGCGGGCGGGCTTTAGCCCCGAGTTTATCGGGCGGGCCGACTGCCTGCCGGGCCTCACCGCCACTTACCGCCTCACCCACCTGCCCAGCGTGGTGCTGGCCCCGGCCCTGGTGTACGAGGCCGCCCGCGCCGCACGCGTCGATGTTATTGATGGCTACTCGACCGATGGGCGCATCCGGGCCTACGGCCTGCAAGTGCTGCGCGACGACCGCCACGCCCTGCCACCCTACTACGCGGCCCCGGTCGTGCGCCCCGCCCTGCTGCGCGCCCACCCCGAGCTGGGGCCGGTTTTCGACCAGCTCAGCGGGCAGCTCTCCGACTCGGCCATGACGAACCTGAACTACCAGGTCGATTACCTGCACCGCGAGCCCCGCGCCGTGGCCCGGGCCTGGCTGCGCCGGCGGGGCTTGTGGCGCGCCCCGCGGCCGCTGGCCGCCGGTGCGCCCGTGGTGCGGCTAGGCTCCAAGATTTTTGCCGAGCAGTACATTCTGGTGGAAATGTACGCCGCCCTCATCCGGGGTAATACCGACCTGGCCGTGGCCACCAAAACCGGCCTCGGCGGCACCACCATCTGCTTTGAGGCGCTGCGCGGCGGCCAGATTGATCTATACCCCGAGTACACCGGCACCGGCTTGCAAGTACTCTTGCAGCCCTCGGCGGCGGTACTCGACTCGCTGGGGGGCCGGCCGGCGGCGGTATTTCAATACGTACAGGCTGAGTTTCAGCGGCGCTACGGGCTGGCCTGGCGCGCCCCGCTGGGCTTCAACAACGCCTACTGCCTGCTTATGCGGCGGCAGCAGGCGCGGCAGCTCGGCATTGCCACCATTTCGGAGCTGGGGGCGTATCTGCGCCACTAGCCCGGCGGGCGCCGCCTGGCTAGCCAGCTGCTGCCCCACCGTCGAGGTTGTTAGGGCACTCGCTGGCCGGGCGGCACCCATTTTTTACGGAGTAGCTTTAACCCTCCACCTACCTTCACTTTGCCCGGTCGTCCGTTGATGCAACCTCCTATTCCGCCGCTGGCTACTTCTCTGCCGCCCTTCACCGAGCGCCGCTACGTGCTCACCCTTATTTTTGTAGTGTCGCTGTTCATGCTCTGGGGCGTGGGCGTCACGATGGGCGACATCCTCAACAAGCACTTCCAGGAGGTGCTGCACGTGAGCAAGGCCGACTCGGCGCTGGTGCAGTTTTCCATCTTCGGGGCGTATTTTATTATGGGCCTGCCCGCCGGCTGGTTTATGAAGCGCTTTGGCTACCAGAAGGGCGTCATGTTGGGCCTGGGGCTCTACGCGCTCGGGGCTTTCCTGATGGTTCCGGCCGCTAACGCCTTGTCGTTTGGCTACCTGCGCATTGCGTTGTTCATCCTGGCCTGCGGGCTCGCCACGCTGGAAGCCGTCGCGCACCCTTTTCTCGACGGCCTCGGCGACCCGGCCAGCTCCGATCGGCGCATCAACTTTGCCCACGCCATCAATGGCATTGGGGCGGTGTCGGGGCCGCTCATCGGGGGCTACTTCGTGCTGCGCGGCACCCACGCCAGCGGCGACCTTACCTCGGTCAAGGTCCTCTACGCGGCCATTGGGGCGGTAGTGGGCAGCATCGGACTCGCGTTCGCCTTCGTGAAAGTACCGCCGCTCAATGCCGAGCACACCGCCGACACCGCCGTATCGGAGACCGGCGAGGCCCCCACCGACGTAGCCGCCGACAAGGCCCTGTTTCAGCATACGCACTTTGTGTGGGCCTGCGTGGCGCAGCTCTTCAACACGGCGGCGCAGGGCGGCACCTGGGCATTTTTTATCAATTACGGCACCGAGTACTTTGGCCTGAGCAACGACAAGGCGGCGTACTTCTTCTCGCTCAGCCTGGTGGGCATGATGGTGGGCCGCTTTTTGGGCACTTACCTCATGCAGTTTATCGCCCCCAACCGCCTGCTGGCCGCCGTGGCCGTGGCCAATATCGGCATGTGCCTCGTGGTGGCCCAGCACCAGGGAATGGTATCGTTTGTGGCTCTGATCCTGCTCAACTTCTTTTTCAGCATCATGTTTCCCACCATTTATAGCCTGGGCTTGAAGGACTTGGGCCGCCACAAGCAGCTCGCCTCTTCGTTCATTGTGATGGGCGTGGTGGGTGCGGCGCTCTTCCCACGTCTCATGGGCCTGGTGGCCGACACTAGCGTGGCTCACGCGTATTACTTACCCATCGTTTGCTACGTGGTGGTGTTTCTGTTCGGGGCGAAGTTTTATAAGGTACAGCGCACGTAGAAGTACCCCTTAAAAAGGCAGGACCGCTGCCTTTTTAAGGGGCATTCGGCCGCCGAACTTACTTTGCTGGCATGAAGCACTTCCTGCTAGCCCCCACCCTGCTCCTGTCCTTCGCCGCGACGGCCCAAACAACTCCCGAAAACCTCGTCCAGTACGCCCACCCGCTGGTGGGCACCGCCAAGATGGGCCACACCTATCCCGGGGCTACGGTGCCCTTCGGCGCGGTGCAGCTCTCGCCCGACACCGACACCATCAGCTACGAGCAAAACGGTAAGTACAACCCCGAGGTTTATTCGTACTGCGCGGGGTATCAGTACAAAGACCCGACTATTGTGGGCTTCAGCCACACGCATTTCAGCGGCACGGGGCACTCCGACCTGGGCGATTTTCTGGTGATGCCCACCACCGGGCCGCTTCAGCTTAACCCCGGCACCGCCGATAAGCCGCTCGGTGGCTACCGCTCGGCCTACTCGCATCAGACTGAGGTGGCCGAGCCGGCTTACTACAAAGTGCGGCTGGCCGATCATGACATCCTGGCCGAGCTGACGGCCACAACCCGCGTCGGCATTCACCAGTACACGTTTCCGCAGGCCGACGAGTCGCACATCATTCTCGATTTGATGGCCGGGATTTACAACTACCCCGGTAAGAATACCTGGACCTTCGTGCGGGTCGAAAACGACTCGCTCGTGACCGGCTACCGCCAAACCAACGGCTGGGGCCGCACCCGCACGGTGTACTTCGCGCTCAGCTTTTCGCGGCCCTTCACCACCTACGGCAGCCGCAACTACGACCCGAAACAGGCCTACCGGGGCTTCTGGGGGCGCTTCGACCAAAACCATAATTGGCCTGACCTGGCGGCCCACCAATTGCGGCTGCACTTCGACTTTGGCCCCACCCAGGCCGGCGAGCAGGTGAAGCTGAAAATGGCCCTCTCGCCCGTGAGCACGGCCGGCGCGCTTGCCAACCTGCGCGCCGAAGCGCCCGGCTGGAATTTTGCCGACTACCGGCAAAAAGGCCAGGCGCAGTGGCAGCAGGAACTGAGTAAGATCACCATTCAGTCGCCGCGGCGGGTCGATAAGGAGAATTTCTACACGGCCATGTACCACGCCTTTATCGGCACCACCATCTACCAGGACGTGGATGGGCAGTACCGCGGCCTCGACCAGAACAACCACACCGCCACGGGCTTTACCAACTACACCAGCTTCTCGCTCTGGGATACTTACCGGGCGCTGCACCCGCTCTACAACCTCGTGCAGCCCCAGCGCAACGCCGACATGGCACAGTCGATGCTGGCCCACTTCGACCAGAGCGCCGAGCACATGCTGCCCGTGTGGGCGCACTACGCCAACGAAAACTGGTGCATGATTGGCTACCACTCGGTGCCGGTGCTCTGCGATGCCATCGTGCTCGGCAACGCGCCCTTCGACCAAAACCACGCGCTCGACGCCTGCGTGACCACCGCCCGCCAGCGCTGGTACGACGGCCTGGGCGCGTACATGGATAAGGGCTACGTGCCCGAAGACCAGAGCGGCGCCTCGGTGTCGAAGACGCTGGAATACGCCTTCGACGACTACTGCATCGCGCAGGCCGCCCAGAAGCTGGGCCGGGCCGATATTGAAAAAGAATTCCGCCAGCGCGCCACCAACTGGCAGCACGTGTACGACGCCCGCATCGGCTTTATGCGCCCGCGCCTGAGCAGCGGCGCGTTCCGCGATAAGTTCGACGTGCTCACCACCAGCGACCCGGCCTACATCGAGGGCAACGCCTGGAACTACAGCCTCTACGTGCCCCACGATCCGGCCGGGCTCATCGCCCAGATGGGCGGCAACGCCCGCTTCGTGCCGCACCTCGACTCGCTCTTCACCATGAACCTGCCCGACAAGTTCTTCGCCGAAACCGAGGACATCACCCGCGACGGCATCATCGGCAACTACGTGCACGGCAACGAGCCCGCCCACCACGTCGCCTACCTCTACAACTGGACCAACCAGCCCTGGAAAACCCAGCCCCGCATCCGCATGATTTTAAACAAGATGTACCACCAGGGCCCCGACGGCCTCGGCGGCAACGACGACTGCGGCCAGATGTCGGCCTGGTACATCTTCTCGGCGCTGGGCTTCTACCCCGTCGCCCCCGCCTCGGGCGAGTACGCGCTCGGCAGCCCCGCCGTGCACGGCGCCGTGCTGCAAGTGGGCAACGGCAAAACCTTCACCGTAAGCGTTAAGAACCAGTCCGACAAGAACGTCTACGTGCAATCGGCCCGCCTCAACGGCCAGCTGCTGGCGCGGCCGTTTCTGCCCGTGAGTGCGGTGCGCCAGGGTGGCACGCTGGAATTTTTGATGGGGAGCAAGCCGGCCCGCAAGTAGCCAAAGCGGAGTAGTCGGGCGCCTATTTTTGACCCAACGCACGGTTACTCCACCTCACCTCGGCTGTCTTGGAAAAGATGAAGCCCCGGCTGTTGGCGCAGCCAGGGCTTCAAGAAGCAGGTGGGATGAACACCTAACTTCTCCCTCGAATGAGAACTGAGCGGGTGCTACAACCTACTACGGGCAGTCGGTGAGGCTGTTCCTAGTCTTCGTCAGGTACGCGGGGCTGCACCTCGCCGCTTTTAATGCGGGCTACCACGCTGGCCACGGATTGATCATATTTCCTCTTTGGTCGGAAAAGCTGCTTGCCAGGCGGGCTTGCGAATGGGCCGTATTTTCTGCGACGTAACACGGCCAGTATGCTGGGTCAGCGTTTTTATAGCAGCCATAGCTGAAGTTAACTAGCTGGCAAATGATTGCCGACAAATTTGCTTGTTACTTTGGTAGCAAGTTACCACCACACAACGTGCTGGACGGGCATCCAGTTCTGGTACAAGATACACATACGTTTCGTACACTTGCCCAGTTCGGCCAGTAAGAAAGACGTGGTAATACGGGCGTGGGTCACTGCTAACCGGGATAACGTAACGGGCTCGCTTCAACAGTTGCGCTACCATGCGATGGTCAAGCCCCCGATGCACACCGCCCGTTTGGTCAGTCACGTAGTTTTCCAAAATGTGCTGCGCTGCCTGCGTCGTCCAGTAAATTTCATAGCGCTGGCCCAAATGCGTGAGGTACGTATTCTGATGCATCGGGCAAAAGTAGGCGGGCACTCATAAGGTGCAGCTTCCTACTTACCCTAGCGGCCCTGAACCCCGATCGAACGCCCAGCTACCATCTTGTAATTCGAAGGCAGCTGCCCCCACCTTTAGCCCTAACCAACAGGCAAGCACACCCTTCCGTAGAAAACCAAGCAAGAAACGCGGACCTGTTTTCTCTTCTTTCCAGTAAGCATTCTGATTATGTTTCCCTCTCCTCTGCGCGTGCTGGTTGTTGGCTGCGGCAACATGGGCGCCTCCCACGCCCTGGCCTACCATACCCTCGACGGGTTTGAGCTAGTTGGCCTCGTCTCGACGGGTCAGAGCAAGCACCTGCTCAACGCCCGGCTGGGCGGTGGGTACGCCGTTTTTGCCGACTATACGGAGGCGTTGCAACGCACCCGGCCCGACGCGGTGTGCATCGCGACCTACCCCGACACCCACGAAGCTTTTGCGGTGCAGGCGCTCGCGGCGGGGTGCCACGTTTTCCTCGAAAAACCCCTGGCCACTACCCTGGCGGGGGCCGAGCGGGTGGTGGTGGCGGCGCAGCAGGCGGGCAGGCAGGTGCTCGTGGGCTATATTTTGCGGGTGTATCCGTCGTGGGCGCGGTTTGTGGAGGAAGCCCGCCACTTGGGTAAGCCGCTGGTGATGCGGCTGAACCTGAACCAGCAAAGCCACGGGCCCATGTGGACCGTTCACCGGAATTTGCTGAAGTCCCTCAGCCCGATCGTGGATTGCGGCGTGCACTACCTCGACGTGATGTGCCAGATGACGCGCTCCCGCCCGGTGTGGGTATCGGCCATCGGCGCGCGCCTGACGGAAGATATCCCGGCCGGCCAGTACAACTACGGCCAGTTGCAAATCCGTTTTGCCGACGGGTCGGTAGGCTGGTATGAAGCCGGATGGGGACCGATGATGAGCGAAACGGCTTTTTTCGTCAAAGACGTGGTGGGTCCGCGCGGCAGCGTTTCCATTACGGCCCGCCACGCGGGGGCCGCTGGCAACTCGGCCAACGTAGCGGCCCATACCCAAACCGAGGCCTTGCGCATTCATCACGCTCGCCTGACCGCCGATGATGCCTTCGCGCAACCCGACACGTGGATTGACCTCACCGACGAGCCCGACCACCAGGAACTCTGCAACCGCGAGCAACGCTATTTCCAGCGAGCCATTCGCGAGCAGCTTGACCTCAGCGAGCACCTCGCCGACGCCGTTAACAGCCTCCGCATCGCCCTCGCCTGCGACGAGAGCGTGCGCACCGGCGAAGTGGTAAGGCTGTGAAGCAGTTCCTTGGGGTTGCTGCTGTTCAGAAAAGTAGTTGTGGGTAGTGGGTAAGCTCACCAGATTGCGCGGCCCGTGGCCCGCACTTGCTCTTCCATAAAAGTTAGCAGCAGCTGAAATGCCGGGGACGGCTGGCGACGCAGCGCCTTCAACAAGCTCACCAGGTGCGGATGGTTTTCTACCAGCTTGCTTTTGGTGAAGGTTAGGAAGGCGGGCCAGTCGGCAGGCAGGTTATGGTCGGCCAGGGCAATCCCGGCGGCCGCGGCTTGGGCAAATAGCCAGCCATCACAAGCCGGCTGCAACACGACCAGAAAATGCGTAGGCCGGTCAGGGCGACGATAAATCTCGAAGCTGTGCTCGGCAAACGTGGTGCCGGGCAGCGCGTGGCTGGCATAGAGCCGCAGGCCGGGCACGTCGAAGATGGTGCCCCGGTCGTGGTCTACCAGCCCCACTACCCACGAATTTGTAGTGGCTTCGGCCAGCTTCGTCAGCCGCTGGCCGACCTTGGGAGCCCCCAAAATGTGCTCGACCAGCTTTTCATTGCCCCGCACCAGGGCGCGGGCCGGGTAGTATCGACATGGCACTCGGCGGCGAGCGTGAAAGCCTCAGGCATACGGATTGGCGTGGGGCGTGTAACGGCTCAGATTATAAAATACGTCGATGGCATCGCGCCGAATTTCGCCTACCTCCTCATCGGTTAGCTGATAGATTTTGGTTTGGTAGTCCTCGTAGTACGCCAGGAAGATAGCTAGCTCCTGCCCGCGCTCCTGGGGCACCAGGTTTTCGATGATTTCGGTGAGCAGGTACGGACTGTGGGTAGCTACAAAAAACTGGTTATTCCTGCTCTCGGCTATTTTCTGCCCCAGCATCGTCGTGTACACCGGGAAGGTGTGCGCTTCGGGTTCTTCAAATAGCAGCACCGAGTCGTCGTTGCTCTCGATGGCCGCCAGGTAGAAAATAATGCGTTGGAGTGTATCGGCGATGCTGGAATAAGGGTAATTGTAAATGAAATCGTTAATGTTTTTTTGAATTTCAAATTTGTGCTCTTTAACTCGGAGCACTAATTGCAAATGATACGGCTTGAAGAGTTCTACTATTTGCTTACGCAGTAGAGGATTCTGCTGTACCACCTCCAATAGATTCCATCCAGCAGGAGGCATTAAAAACGAGTATTGATACTCCTTATCATGAGGCTGCGAAGTTCGGTAAACGTATTTTTTAGGCAGAATTGAAGTTGTAGAGTATTTGGACAGAGACTTCTTATATACACCTGTGTCCTCTACAGACGCCCCAAAAAAGCTATATGTTTGCTCATCTGGGTACTCTTCTATGTACCCCTGTATCATTGTATCTAACCCTTTAGTGTCTAATGTCCCTCGTCCTTCCAATTCGCTCATAACAGCCCATTGATTCTCGATGAAATCATAGACGTTATTGGAGACCTGTACAAATTGATAATGCCCATTACCTATGTGGTTCCTCTCTAGAATAGCTTTACTTATTGATGATTCTACCATGACTTTCCCCTTCGTATCATCATCGTAGAATAAATTGGAGAATCCTTCATAGCGCACGACATCGCCAAGAAGCCTTTTTCCATTATCATATAATCCCGCTCCCAGCAGGCTCATTGCCTCCAAAATATTCGACTTGCCTACGTTTGGCTGCCCGATAATCAGGTTCACGCGGCGGGGCTTCATCGTCACATCTTTGATGGACTTGAAATTCTGGATGCGCAGGGTGTTGATGGCGTTTTCCATAGTACTCAAAGGTACAGGTAGCTTGCCCGCGAAGCATACCGGCCCCGCCTTGCCGGGCCGGTACACCTAGCCAGCCGCTACCCCACCTTCGCCCCACTACCGCCACCCGAGTCGATGATCTTGCGGGCTTGCACGTAGCCGTCGTACAGCGGGCGGTTGAGCAGCTTGAAGGCTTTCATGTCTTCGTCGAGGGCGCGCACCTCGTCCATCAGCTCGCCGACGAGGTCTTCGAGGGCCGCACCCGAGAGCATGCGCTCGTCGATGGTTTGGCGGGCGGCGGGCTGGGCCGTGCGGAAGGCCGCCAGCGCGTCGGCCAGCGGTTGCAGGGCCTGGGCGGTGAGGCCCTGCTTGGCCAGCTCGGGGGCCACGTCGGCGCGGGCGGCGCTGGTTAGCACCGCGCTCACTACCGCGATAAAGGCCAGGGGCCGCAGCTTGCGCAGCTGCTTGCCGCCCAGCGTCACGGAGGCTTGCAGGTTGGTATCGGCCAGGCGGGTGGCTACCCGGCTCAGTGGCCCAAGCAGGGCCGGCAGCAGGTCCAAAAGCTCCTTTTGGGCCGTCTGGGCGGCTTCGGTCAGCTTTTTGGTGCGCTTGGCGGTGCTGCCGCGCCCCCCGGCTACTTGCCCAAACAAGGTTGTGACGGTCGCCGCCTGCTCGGCCGCTATCTCGCTCTGGCCGATGGCCGCTTCCTTTTCGGCCACGTAGGCCACTACCCGGCTGCACATGGCAAGCTGGTCTTCTTTGAACTGGTCCATACTTCTGCGTTAGCTACTGGGTAATAGGCGTTCCCAAACGCCATAAGCACTTGCTTACGGGTCGTAATATACCCATAAAGCTGAGCCGCTACGTTCACAACTGATTTCTTCAACGCTATTCCGCTTGCTAAAACGGCCTTTGGCATCCCTCAACTGGTCTTGGCGGTTCCAAAACCGCCTTCCGCAGTGCTAAAACAGCTCTCGCCCTTGCCAAAACCGGTTTCCGCTCCTCCAAAACCGGCTTCCGCCCCTCCAAAACGGCATTCCGCAGCCCTAAAAACGCCTCGGTCCGGGCCCAAACGCCTCTCCGCCGTCGCAAAACCGTCTTCGGCAACGGCAAAACACTCCACCGCGGCCTCAAAACCACCTGCCGCGCCCTAAAACCACCCTTGGCAGGGCCGAAACACCGCCCCGAACGTTGGCCACGTCACTCCCGGGTGGCTTCGCAACCACGTCGGCCGCTAGCGGGCGGCGCGAACCAGGCCGCCACCTTTGCAAACGACAAAAGCCACGGTTACTACCGTGGCTTTTGTCGTTTGTATGAGCTCAGAAGAGGAAGCAGGAGCGGTAAAAGCTATTCAGTGGCGGCGGGCACCGGCGCCCTGCCCGGCACCGAGTGCATGTCCCGGGTATTCTTTTGCACGGCGATAGCCCCGAACAGACCCAGCAAAAAGGCCATGGCGTAGAAGCCTTTTTCGCTGAGCGTGAGGGCCGCGTGCCACAGCCCAACGACCAGCAGCGTCACGGCCAGCAGCGTGGCAAACCAGGCCAGGCCGTAGTACAGCGCCGTAACGGGGACCTTCTCCAGCTTGTCGCGCACGGTCTTTTGGAGAGAAATAACGGCGAACAGCCCGAACATCAACACCGTAAAGTAGTAGCCCTTTTCGTTGAGTGCCATCGTGGCGTTGAAAAGGCCTAGCAGGAAGCCGGCCATGCCCGCCAGCAGGGCAAACCACGAAGCGGCAATGAAAGCAGTGGAGGGACGGGCAGTGGCAACAGGAGCAGGTGACATAGTTGGTTGGTATTGAAGTATGGCTCAAAAGTAGACCGTGGGTGCAAGGGTCAGAAAGCCGCGTTTTTTAGTTGCCAGACTTTGAGCGAAGCAACGGAGCGCTTTAGAAAGCCGGGTATTTTTTTGGCTATCAGCTCTCTACCTGCCTCGTCTACCTGACTTTGGGAATGCCTAGTTCCCGATGGTTTTGGCTAACTTAGTGCGGTTTCGGAGTCAGTATATGGCCGGACAGTAGCGCGGACTTTCAGTCCGCGAGTTACTAGATCTGCTGCACTCGCGGCCTGAAAGTCCGCGCTACGGTGCCGCGACTTCGAAACTGTGCTAGCCGCCCCGCCGCGCTTAGCGCTTGCATACCTTCAGCCGCTGCGGAGTACTTGGGCCCTGAATGAGCAGCATATACATGCCCGCGCGCAGCGAGCCGAGCTCTACCGCGCCGTGGCTCACCCGGGTTTGCAGGACTACCTTGCCGGTCACGTCCACCACGTTTACCGGCGAGGCCTCGGCCACGTTGGTGAGCTGGCAGGTGGTTTCGACCGGGTTGGGATAGGCCACAACCTGGGTGGCCGACGTTTGGGCCGGCGTGGTGGCGGTCACTACCTGGTTGGAATACACGCGCACCCAGTCGATGTACACATTCGCCGGAAACTGCGCGCCGCCCGCAATCGGACCGCCGTAAGTGTTGGTGTTGCCGCCCACGCCGGCGCTCAGGATGGCGTACAGCTTGTGCTCGTAGGGGTGCCACTCGGGAAACAGGTTCGAGTACTCGGATTTCAGCACCCGCTTGCCGTTGATGAGTACTTCCTGCTCTTCATTTTGCCCGTCTACCACGCCGGCCACCCCACCGTCGTTGAAGTAATGAATGTGGTACACGTTGTCGTCGACGAAAAACTCCATGCGGTCGGTATACCAGTCGATGCCGTAGGTGTGCCAGCCATTGGCCCCGATGTTGGGGTCGGTAGTACTGGCCGGCGTGCAGCACTGGTACGGCGGGTTGCGGAAGCCACTGCTCCAGCGGGTGGTCGCGTTGCCATCCACGGCCAGGGCCGGCCCCAGGATTGCGCTCTCGTCGCTCGACGAAGTAGCCGGTTTGTTGAGCGCCAGGTTGGTGGTGCCGCCGGCCGCAAATACTTGCAGCTCAAACAGCGAGTAGCCGTACTGGTTGACTCGCAGCGTGCCCGTAAGCCGCACAAAACGGGCATTCACGGCCGTGAACGTCAGGTCATTCACGCCGCCGGGGCCGGTGGCAGTGCGGTACGCGGGCTGCCACGTAGTGCCGTCGGTAGAGGTTTCGATGGTATAGCTCTTGCCGTTGTTCTGCCAGTTTAGGTTGACGTGGTTCACGCTGTACACCGCGCCCAGGTCCACCCGAATCCACTCGGGCTTATCGGGCATCTGCTGCTCGGCAAAACTGTAGTAGGCGCCGTGCTGGCCGTGGTTCCAGTCGGCGTACTGGTTGTTGTTGTACTGATACGCGTAGTGCACCGTGCCCAGGTTATGGTCGGCGATAGCGCCCACGTACTCCATAATATCGACCTCGCCCGTCTGGGGCCAGGTTAGCTCCGGCACGCCCGCCGGGGCCTCATTGCCCAGCATCCAAAAAGCAAAGCCCTGCCCCTGCGTTCGGACGCCCTGGGGCCAGATCCGCGCCACGATGCGGTGGTTGGGGCCCCAGAAGCCCTTGTCCTTGGTGTTGATGCGGCCGCTGGTGTAGTTGCGGTCCAGGTAGCTTTCCTTGCGCGTGCTGATGCGCAGCGTGCCCCCATCGGCCCCGGTAATGCCCTGCTCGATGGCCACGTTTTCGGGCCGCGCCGTGGCCCGGTCGAGCTGGCCCGTGCCAAAATCGCCGTTTACCCCGGTGCCGGTTTCGTAGTTCCACTTGGTTTGGTCCAGCGTAGTGCCCGTAAACTCATCGCTCCAGATCTGGGTCCAGGGAGGGCTCGTTTGGCTGTTAGCGGCCAGGCTAGTGCACAGGCCGGCGGTTAAGAGGAGAAGTTTTTTCATACATAAGGGTGAAAATGAGGGGGAAAGCGCGCGCAAATAAGCTGGGGCTTAAAGCTAGCACTTTTTAGGGAGAATCTACCTCATCCGACCGAGCAAAGCTGAAATGCCCCGCGCCCGTCGGTCATTTCAGCGCGGGCTGCTCCCGCAGGCAGGTTGCTTACTACCCGCATTCTAACCCTACATTCGCAGTCCACCGACGGCGCGGGCAGCCACCAACTTTGCTATTTCGACCGCTGGCAATTACTAAAATTTTACTTATGAAACATTTAGCTGCCATGTCCTGGCTTGCGCCCGCCGCCGCTACGCTCTTGCTGGCGAGTTGCCAGGGCCAGTCCACCACTGCTTCCGAAACCGCCACTGGCCAGCCTACCGAAGCGGCTCCGACCGACACAGCCAGCGTGCCTACGCCCAACGATGGCATCACGCCGGCGCTGCTAGCCCAGCACATCAAGGCGCTGGCCTCGGATGAGTTTCAGGGCCGGCGGCCATTCACGGCCGGCGAGGAAAAGGCCACCAACTACCTGGCGACGGAGTTTAAGAAGCTGGGCCTGCAACCCGGCCCGGGCGGCAGCTATTTCCAGCCGGTGCCGCTGGTAGAAATTGCCGGCAAGCCCGACTCGACGGCCACCATCGCCGGCCCGGGCAAAACCCTGACGCTGAAGTATCGCACCGACTACATGTTTCTGACCGAGCGCGAAAAGCCCACGGTCGAAATCAAGAATTCGCCCCTGGTATTTGCCGGCTACGGCGTGACAGCTCCCGAGTATAAGTGGGACGACTACGCCGGCCTCGACGTGAAGGGCAAGACCGTGGTGGTGCTCATCAACGACCCCGGCAACGCGGGCAACGACACGACGCTGTTCAAGGGCAAGGCCATGACCTACTACGGCCGCTGGGGCTACAAGTACGAGGAGGCCGCCCGCCACGGCGCGACTGGCCTGCTCATCATCCACGACACCAAGCCCGCCTCCTACCCCTGGACGGTGGTGCAAAGCAGCAACGGCGGCGCCAAGCTGCACCCCCAAACGCCCGACCACGGCGCCAGCAAAGTGGCCCTCGAAGGCTGGCTGACCCTCGACGCCGCCAAACGCCTCTTCACCGCCGCCGGCCAGAAGTACGACGCACTCTACGCCGCCGCCAACCAGCCCGGATTTCGCGGTAAAGACTTGGGCTTGAGCTTAACCACTACGCTGCACAATAAAATTACCTACAAGACCTCCAAGAACGTGGTGGCCGTGCTGCCCGGCACTACCCGGCCGCAGGAGTACATTATCTATTCGGCGCACTGGGACCACCTCGGCATCGGCCCGGCCGTGGCGGGCGACTCGATTTACAACGGGGCGCTCGACAACGCCAGCGGCTGCGCCGGCCTGCTGGCCATCGCCACTGGCTTTAAGCAAGCCAAGGAGAAGCCCGCCCGCAGCATCGTCTTCCTGGCGGTGACGGGCGAAGAGCAGGGCCTGCTTGGCTCGGACTACTACGCCCAGCACCCGCTTTTCCCGCTCCAGAATACGGTGGCCGACATCAACATGGACGAGCTGCTGGCCTTCGGCCCCATGCGCGACCTCACCATCACCGGCTACGGGCAGTCGGCGCTGGACGACTACGCCCGCGCCGCGGCCAAGGAGCAAAACCGCTACGTCATCCCCTACCAGCACCCCGAAACCGGCAGCTTCTACCGCTCCGACCACTTCAGCTTCGCCAAGGTGGGCGTGCCCGCGCTCTACGCCAGCGGCTCGTTCGACAGCCGCCTGCACGGCAAGGCGTTTGCCGAAAAGGAGCGCGAAGACTTCGAGGCCAAGAATTACCACCAGCCCTCCGACGAGTACAACCCGCAGTGGGATTTGCGCGGCGCGGCCCAGGATGCGCGCTTGCTGTTTCGCGTCGGCCAGCGGCTAGCCAGCGAAACGACCTTCCCGCAGTGGAAGAGTGGCTCGGAGTTTAAAGCGGTTCGCGAAAAGAGCCGGCCGCAGTAGTCCGCGCGGTCATCCCGACACCCGTCTACCCTACTGAGCTGGCACCAAAAAAGCCCCTAGCGTAAGTAGCTACGCTAGGGGCTTTTTGCTATAAGCTTGCTTTACAAGCCGTACTTACTTCTGCTGGCTGGCCAGCTGCTTCAGACGCTCGTAGGTCTGCTTCGACTGGTCGAACTGCTTCTTTACCGCGTCGAGGATTTCACCTTTGAGGGCTTTGCGACGCAGGGCCTTCTTGTAGGCTTTGATGGCCCACTGCTCGCCGTATATATTGGCGGCCAGAATGGCTTTCTCATCGCGGTCGACTACCACGGCCTGGGCATCCATCAGCTTGCGGTAGAGCTTGCCTTTCAGCGTAGTACCGGTTTCGCGCTTACCACCTTTTTTGGTTAGGTAGCCGTTTAGGGTGCTGGCAAACTGCTGGCTCTGGCCTACCAGCTGCTGGTAGTAGCTCTTCAGCTGCGAGTCTTTGGTTTCGGCTACGGCACGCTTGTACCCTTCGATACGGTCGTTTACGTAGAGCAACAGCGTATCCAGGGCTTTTTTTGCGCGCTTGGCTTTGCCTTTCTTCTTGGGAGAAATAAGCAGGACCAGGCCAGTGGCCAGCAGAGCACCGCCTACTATTTTCTGAGTGGTAGTGAGGCTCTTATACGCGCTCACCGTCTTGTCGCTCGCACCTTTGAGCGTATCGGGTACCTTGTTAAGCACCTCCGATACGTTGATGTCGGAGGCTTGGTCAAGCAGGCTTTTGGCCTTATCGGCAGCGGAAGCAATTGGTTCGGGCAGATTCATTACGCTAAAACTGAGTTAATGGAAAACAGCCATCTTACGTTAAGCAGCGTCAATGTGTTAGGCGAATGTTGTCAACGAACAGTTTTTAAATTTTGAGTGCTGGCAGTCTCTCCCACTAACCTCAACCGGCACGGCGCTAGCCCACCGCCGTCACCGGCACGGGGTGCAAGATCAGCCACACCAGCTCGCGCAGGATTTCGCCCTCGTCCATGCTGCCGCTCTCGATACCCTTGCTTTGGGCGTCGGCCCGTCTGATGAGGTGAATGAGGTCGATGGTCCGCTCGGGGCTGAACTGCCGCAGGGCCTGCTGGTACTCTTTTTGGGCAAACTTATTAATGCCCATCTTCTGCATATCGCCGTCCGACGGGTTGGGGCCGGCCTGGTGCAGCATAAGCAAGCGGGTAAAGAAATTGAAGAGCAGCGTCAGGTTGGGAATGAGCGGGTTGGCCTTGGGGTTGGCCGCAAAGTGCGTGAGGATCCGGTTGGCTTTCAGCACGTCGCGCTGCACCAGCGCCCGTTGCAGCTCAAAAATATTGTACTCCTTGCTGATGCCCACCAGGCGCTGCACCAGGTCTTCGTCGATGGCCTGCCCGGCTTTCACGTTGAGCAGCAGCTTATTTACCTCGTTAGCCAGCCGGCTCAGGTCGGCCCCGATGTACTCGGCTAGCAGCGCCGTGGCGCCGCCGGTTATCTGCTGCTTGCGGCTGCGCACGTAGCCCGTCAGCCACTGCGGCAATTGGCTGTCGTAGAGCTTTTTGCTCGTCATCAGGGCCACGCCGGGCGCCGTGGCCAGTAGCTTACCCAGCTTCTTGCGCGAGTCCAGGGTTTTGTGCTTGTAGCACAGCACGAGCACGGTGCTAGTGAGCGGGTTTTTGAGGTAGGCTTCGAGAAACGGCCAGGCTTTTTCGCTTTCCAAATCGGCTACGGCCTGCGCCTCCTTCACCAGCACGACCGAGTAGTCGCTCATCATCGGGAAGCGTTTGGCTTGGCCCAAAATGCCCGCCGTGTCGGTGTCCTTGCCGTAGAGTACCGTCTGGTTGAAGCTGCGCTCGGCCTCGGGCAATACCGAGTTTTCAAGCGCGTCGGCCACGGTATCAATAAAATACGGCTCCTCGCCCTGCAAAAAATACACCGGCTGAAACTGCCGCTGCTGCACGGCTTTGAGCAGGGTATCAACGTCGGTATTCAATTATCAGTTATCAGTTATCAGTTATCAGTTATCAGTTATCAGGAAGGCAGGTACTGCAAGTTGACGCACGCTCAATCCTTAACGAAGGTACTGCTCATTACCTTTGCCAGTTGTGCCCCTGGTCCCACCGACCAGGGAGTTGATAACTGATAATTGTTAAATGTTAATTGAAGAATTGAAGTGGCGCGGCATGTACCACGATGCCATGCCCGGCACTGCCGAGCACCTGGCTAGCGCCGCGCCCGTGTCGGGCTATATCGGCTTCGACCCTACGGCGGCTTCGCTGCACATCGGCAACCTGGCGACCATCATGCTGCTCGTGCACTTGCAGCGCGCCGGCCACCGCCCGGTGGCCCTGGTAGGCGGCGCTACCGGCATGATTGGCGACCCCAGCGGCAAGAGCGCCGAGCGCAATCTGCTCGACGAAACCACCCTGCGCGCCAACCAGGCCGGCATTCGGGCCCAGCTCGAAAAATTCCTGGAATTCAACGACTCGCCCACTGGCGCGGTGCTCGTCAATAACTACGACTGGTTCAAGGATTTCAGCTTTTTGGGCTTTTTGCGCGATGTAGGCAAAAGCCTTACGGTGAACTACATGATGGCCAAAGACTCGGTGAAGCGCCGCATCGGCGGCAGCGAAGAGGCTAGCGGTAGTGGCGGCTCCGAAGGCATCAGCTACACCGAGTTTAGCTACCAGCTGCTGCAAGGCTACGACTTCTTCCACCTCTACAAAAACCTGAACTGCACCCTGCAAATGGGCGCCAGCGACCAGTGGGGAAACATTACGACCGGCACCGAACTCATTCGGCGGCTCGGCGGCCCCGACGATAAGGCCTACGCCCTCACCGGCCAGCTCATTACCAAAGCCGACGGCACGAAGTATGGCAAGTCGGAAACGGGCACCGTCTGGCTCGACCCCGCCCTGACCTCGCCCTACCAGTTCTACCAGTTTTTTTTGCGCGCCGACGATGCCGACGCCCCGCGCCTCATCCGCGTGTTCACGCTGCTGAGCCAGCCCGAAATTGAAGCTCTCGAAGCCGAGCACGCCCAGGCCCCGCACCTGCGCACGCTGCAAAAAGCGCTGGCTAAGGACGTAACCACCCGGGTGCACTCCGCGGCGGCGTATGAGGCCGCCGTGGCAGCCTCGCAGGTACTTTTTGGCGGGGGCGACCTCGCCGCGCTCGACGAGGCCACGCTGCTCGACGTATTTGCGGGCGAGCCGCCGCTAGCCGTCACCGCCGCGCAGCTAGCCGGCAGCGACGTAAGCACCCTGCTCAGTGAGGACACGGGCGGCCAGGTATTTTCTTCCAAAGGCGAGGCCCGCAAGATGATTCAGAACGGCGGCCTCAGCATTAACCGCGAAAAAATCAGCAATCCGCAGCAGGCCGCGGCCGAGCTGCCACTGCTGCACGGGAAATACCTGGTTATTAAAAAGGGCAAAAAGCACTACTTGCTCAACGTTGCGTAGGCGGCCGGCCCGCAGAGCCCCACTCGCGGGCTAGCCTAGCCAGCCGCCCATGAAAAAAGCCCCGCTTGCAGCGGGGCTTTTTTGGATTCTTTCCACAAGGGTTGATTTAGCCAAAGACTTGGCTGAATCGGTGGTCGAACTTACTTCTTTTTAGCAGCGGGGGCTGCCTTCTTAGCAGCGGGAGCAGCTTTTTTGGCGGCCGGGGCAGCCTTCGCAGCCGCCGGAGCAGCACCTTCTTTCGACGTGTTCTTCATATTCTGCACTTCCAGCCGAATGGCTTGGGCGTGGTTTTTCAGCTCCTGCATCCCTTTGCGTACGCGGGTGCCGGCGGCAGCATTCTGCTTGTCGTACGACTTCTCAAAGTCGTCTTCCAGCGAAGTGATAAGGTCTTTGAGCTGGTTGAAAGGGTTAGCCATGAACGTTGGTTGGAAATGGGTGAGAAATTGAAATTGTGCTTACGCGGCCCTAATATACAGGCGCTTTTTACGCAAGCAACTCTTCCAGGTTATTTTCAAAACCCCATTTCTAGCCTTAATAGGGCCATTTTTTTCTTTAAAACCTTCTTCAGGAGCACAATCAACCCTCACCGTGACCTTAGTAATATACAATAACGGTCGCGTGGGCTACCTGCTAAGGTAGCCCACGCGACCGTTATTGGCTAGCTAGCAACCACTGCCTTAGGCAGTAGCAGCCTGCTTGCTGTAGAGTCCTTTGTCGAGCTTAGAAGCAATGGACTCGAAGGCGACGATGGTGGCACGTACATCGTCGAGCGTGTGCACCGCCGTGGGAATGAGACGCAGCATAATAACGCCTTTGGGCACAACCGGATACACGACGATGGAGCAGAAAATGCCGTGATTCTCACGCAGATCGAACGTTAGGGCGGTCGCGTCGGGGATTTGGCCGTTGAGGAATACCGGCGTTACCGGCGACTGGGTAGTGCCAATATTGAAGCCTTTCTCACGCAGGCCGCTTTGCAGGGCCCGTACGATGGTCCAGAGGTTTTCGCGGTATTCGGGGTGGTTGCGAATCAGCTCCAAGCGCTTGAGCGCGCCAATAACGAGCGGCATAGGCAGCGACTTGGCAAAAATCTGGCTGCGCATGTTGTAGCGCAAATATTCAATAACGCCTTCCTGCCCGGCCACGAATGCGCCGATGCTCGCCATGCTCTTGGCAAAGGTGTAAAAAATGAGGTCTACGCCATCCTGGCAGCCCAAATGCTCCGCCGTGCCAGCCCCCGTGGGCCCCAGCGTACCAAAGCCGTGGGCATCATCGACGAAGATGCGGAAGTTGTATTTCTCCTTCAGCTTTACAATTTCGGGCAGCTTGCCGAGGTTGCCCGACATGCCAAACATACCCTCGGTAATCACCAGGATGCCGCCGCCGGTTTCGTCGGTCAGGCGCTTGGCGCGCTCGAGCTGCTTTTCGAGGCTCTCCATGTCGTTGTGCGTAAACACAAAGCGCTTGCCCGCGTGCAAACGCACCCCGTCGATGATGCAGGCGTGCGACTCGGCGTCGTACACGATGGCATCGTGGCGGCTCACCAGCGAGTCGATAATACTCACTACGCCCTGATAGCCAAAGTTGAGCAGCAGCGCCGCGGGCTTGTTGACAAAGTCAGCCAGTTCATTCTCAAGCTGCTCGTGCAGCGTCGAGTTGCCGCTCATGATGCGAGCGCCCATTGGGTAGGCCATGCCATACTCAGCGGCGCCGTCGATGTCGGCTTGGCGCACCTCGGGGTGGTTGGCTAGGCCTAGGTAGTTATTCAGGCTCCAGGTGAGCACTTCTTTTCCGCGAAATTGCATGCGCGGCTTGATTTCGCCTTCGAGCTTAGGAAACGTGAAGTACCCGTGGGCGTAGTGCGAGTGCGAGCCTAGCGGGCCCCGATTGGCGGAAACGCGGTCGAAAATATCCACTGAAAAACTGGGAAATAAGAGTAGAAGAGCGAAAACTGCGAACTATAGCGGCTCGCTCGGCAACGGCAGGTAAACGACAAAGATAGGCCGGCCCCGTCGTTGTGCATAATTTGGGGGTTGCTGCAACCTTGCGTTAGGATGCTTTTACCGTAAGGTGGCTCCGCAAGGTTTTCTTTGGGGCCGGTAGCGCGAGCCAATGGCCGGCGTTAGCCAACTTTGCAGCTCGCATTCTTTACGCCGCCTACTCTACTGGCTCGCTAGTACCCGGTGTGCTCCCTAAAGCTCGCGCTACCTTCCCACCCCCATGAAAAAAATAGCTAAACTTCTGGTCGCCAACCGCGGCGAAATTGCGCTCCGCGTCCTGCGCTCAGCCCGCGAAATGGGCATTGCCACGGTGGCCATCTACTCGGAAGCCGACCGCCTGGCTCCGCACGTACGCTACGCCGACGAGGCCGTGTGCGTGGGCCCGCCGGCCTCGGCCCAGAGCTACCTGCGGGGCGATAAAATTATTGAAATCTGCCGCGAGCTGGGCGTCGATGCCATTCACCCCGGCTACGGCTTCTTGTCGGAAAACGCGGGTTTTGCGCGCGCCGTACGCGAGGCGGGGCTCATTTTTGTGGGCCCGTCGCCCGAGGCGATGGAGCTGATGGGCGATAAGCTGTCGGCCAAACAAACCGTCAAAGCCTACCATATTCCGCTCGTGCCGGGTACCGACGAGGCCATCTCCGACGTAGAGGCCGCCAAGCAGATTGCCGAGGAAGTCGGTTTTCCAATCCTGATCAAAGCCTCGGCGGGTGGCGGCGGCAAGGGTATGCGCCTGGTGCACGCGGCCAGTGAGTTTGAAGAGCAGATGCAGCTGGCCGTGAACGAGGCCACCTCGGCGTTTGGCGATGGCGCGGTGTTTATTGAGAAATTCGTAACTGGGCCGCGCCACATCGAGATTCAGGTACTCGGCGACGAGCACGGCAACATCGTGCACTTGTTTGAGCGCGAGTGCTCCATCCAACGCCGCCACCAGAAGGTGATTGAGGAAGCGCCCTCGGCCGTACTCACGCCCGAGCTGCGCGCCGAAATGGGGCGTTGCGCCGTGGAAGTAGCCCGCGCCTGCCAGTACGCGGGCGCCGGCACCGTCGAGTTTTTGCTCGACGACCAGCACCGCTTCTACTTCCTCGAAATGAATACGCGCCTGCAAGTCGAGCACCCGGTCACGGAAATGATTACGGGCCTCGACCTGGTGAAAGAGCAAATTCGGGTAGCGCAGGGTGAGCCCCTGCCCTTCCGGCAGGCAGACCTGGCCATCAACGGCCACGCCCTCGAACTGCGCGTGTACGCCGAAGACCCGCAGAATAACTTCCTGCCCGACATCGGCCGGCTAGCCACCTACGTGCGGCCCCAGGGCCCCGGCGTGCGCGTCGATGATGGCTTCGAGCAGGGCATGGACATTCCGATTTATTACGACCCGATGATTGCCAAGCTGGTAGCCTACGGGGCTAACCGGGAAGAAGCCATTGCCCGAATGCTGCGCGCCATCGCCGAGTTTCAGATTACGGGTATTGAAACTACGCTGCCCTTCGGCGCTTTCGTGCTGCGGCACCCAGCCTTTGTGAGCGGCAACTTTGATACGAATTTCGTGCGCGACCACTTCAGCGCGGCGGTGCTAGCTCCCACCACGCCCGATGAAGGCACCGCCCAAGTAGCCGCGGCGCTAGTGGCCATGCTACTGAGTGAGAAGCAGCCGGTGGCAGCCATGACGGCTGGGGATGCGGCAGGAACGGTGGCTTCGGGGTGGCGGCGGAATCGACTCGGGGTGCGGTAGCTACTAATAAACTTATAGCATGACAATTGAGGGGCTACGGGCTAGGCTGCTTGAGCTTAAAGTTCGTAAAGACGCTTACTGGCTGAAAGGAGGGCTGCCAAATGAGTCCTATTGCCTGAATAGGGTCATTGCACCAAACGCATAGTTAGCGTTTTCTGGTTGAGCTTAGAATAATCAGGTGTCACTTTCTAGCTTGCAGGGCCACTTTTTGGATTAGAATTCTTCAAAATCATTTGTGAAT
>Ga0160429_1000463_pt1 | contig 37240 bp, 50 predicted proteins | sample SolpanmetagenomR_FD_108199 | JGI IMG/M metagenome (GOLD analysis project Ga0160429, IMG submission 108199) | Solar panel surface microbial communities from Lawrence Berkeley National Laboratory, California, USA - R | ecosystem: Engineered > Built environment > Solar panel > Unclassified ... | reverse complement strand
TTTTGAAGCCAAGCCAAGCTGTGTTCTAGATCCTGGTCGCCCAACAGATAACGCAAAATTGCCTCCAAGGATGCTTGCTTCTCTTCACGATAGGCTTCGCAGAGAACCTTCATCTCAAGACTCATCTTTCTGTATGCTTCATCAGATATTGAAGACGTTTTTTCTATGCTGATCTCAGGAATCTCTTCTTCTGGATAAGTCTTTGGAAAAGATATTGACATTCTTAGATGGATGGACTGCTTGTCTGTACCCCAAGGACCATTCAACGATACAGACACATGCCGTGCGACGACGTTGACTTCTTCGAACGAGACTTTCTTGTATCGTTCTCCTGCTGAGGTGATCTCATCTCCAAGACTTTCAGGCGCATCCCAGGGTCCGATCTGAGAGGTTGTCAATGCAGATACACTATCGCGTGGAGAACTTGTATCGTCTCTAGTGCTGATCTTGACACCTTTCATCCATGATATCGGATTAGCTTGCTTCTTCTCGCCGCTTCGAATACGCATGCCAGTCATATGGTCGCCACGCAGTGAGGTTACCAGGTGTGGCATTGCAGTATTGAGTGCTGACCTGTTTAGTGCTTCACTTATAGCACTACCTCGTCTTGCCCGATCTCCTGCGGAATTAGCAGGAACGCCTTTCGACTCTTGCACAGTACTGAAGTCGTGGAATGTCTTGTAGGTGGCGCCCTTTCTACTAAATCTCTGATGTGTATGCAGTCGCTGTCCTTTGTGATATCCAATTTTATCTAAAACCTCTTCAGACATCGGGTGAAGCCATAGATGCTTATCGGCACCCCATGATACGAGCTGGAATGTGCGGTTGTCTTTACCATCATCCTCACCGTGTCGAACCCTCCAGAGAAACTCCTTGACTTGGTCTTTGTGGCCTTCGAACGTATGGACGGGCTGAGCAGCAGCATCTCGTGCTTCCCCTTCTTGCAGACGTCGATCGTAGAGATGAAGATCGCTGTTTCCACGCTGAGGCATCACTAATATCCCGTAGCCGAACGGTGTGTGTCTTGCTCTCCAGACTGGGTAGGGTGTATGAATCGTTCTCGTCAGCATGTCATTCTCCTCTCCCGCATAATCCCACACCTTGATTGTTCTGTCAAGAGAACAAGTCAGCAGTTGGGTCGCCTCTACGCGGTTCCAGTCTATGCCATAAATCTTTGTAGTATGTGCTTCTATGCTCTTTAATGGATGTGAGTCTTTACGAGTGTCCCAAATGTGCAGCTTTTCGTCATGAGAGGATGCTAGGATATGACTGTCCTGCCGATTCCACTTGACCTGTGTTGCTCCTGCATACCAATCTGCGAAGCTGATAGAAGGTTTTGCTGGTGCTCGAAGATCCCAGATGTGTACGAAACTGTCCACTGAGCAAGTTGCAAGAATATCAGGCTCGTGGGCTGAGAAATTGATATCTGTCAGAGCTCGAGTATGTGCCTGTAGTGTATGCTCAACCGCACGAGCCGAGGGCAACGCGACGTTCCAGATAAGTGCATTCTGGTTCGATGTGCTTGCGATCCAATAGTCTCGCGAGGCAAAAGGTGACCATTGCACATCGGCGACCTCCCAGGATGTACGGTGAGGCAGGTGTCTTGGGGGAGAGTATGGATTGTCTAGGTCTATTATGTGCAGCCCCAGACGACTAACCAGAAATATTAGCGACTGGAATCACTACCAAGTATTGTCTTGACCACTGACGATGCCAAAGCTACATCTCTTCCTGCTGGGGAAATGGTGGCAGAGCCAACCGGTTCATTGACATGAAAAGAGCCCTTGCTGTCGAATGTCGACTGCGGCCTGTCTTGTAGTGTTGCCGCAGTGGTCTGATCATTGCTCTTCACATCTTCCATGTGTGTCCCGATAGGTTGTTCTCTCCTCTCTTGCGTTGTACGACGGCGCTTGTGCTCTCATATCGTGTTGGTCTCGGGGAGGTCCTCCTACCACACAGCAAAGGGCCGGATTGGCGATAATACCGCCAGATGTCGAGTAGGGAAAGAGTACTGGTTAGTACGAAGTGTTATTCCAGGTTGTATCTTGATCTGCATCCGGGGAAGGAGCATGTGGGGCGAGGTCTATACGTCAGATCTTGTCTCCTCTAAACATCTCGACCTTAGCAACAACAATCTCAAAGTCTCTAGTGATAGTATTGCTTAACTCGAGTTTAAATTGCCATACTCAAGTCAACAACTTCATTGCATCCCCTTTCCAGCTTCGACAACCGGCGCAGAAAACGATCCACTGATCTCGTCCCAATCAATCAACATGAACAGTGCACTACCTAAGCGAATTATCAAGGAGACGGAGCGGTTGGAGAAAGAGCCGTGAGCCTGCCTGTGTTGTTCTCAACTAGCGACGATGCTGACGAATTAGCCAGGGTGCCAGGAATCAGTGCAGTACCACATGACGACAATCTACGGTATTTCGATGTCCTTATCGACGGCCCCGGTCAATCACCATATGAAGGTTCGTGCGGCTTCGATAGATACTGCAGAGGAATCTTCTCACCAGAGACATCCAGGTGGTAAATTCAAGCTCGAGCTCTTCCTGCCAGACGACTATCCTATGACGCCTCCCAAGATCCGCTTTCTCACAAAGATATACCACCCAAACATCGATCGTCTTGGAAGAATATGCTTGGACGTGCTTAAGAGTACGAGAATACTGCATCTGTGCAAGAAGTGTTGTACTGATAGCTCCTTAAGGCAATTGGTCGCCAGCACTACAAATCAGAACTATTCTACTATCCATACAAGCTCTTCTCGGTGCACCGAATCCAGATGATCCTCTCGCAAATGACGTTGCACAAAGATGGAAAGAAGACGAGCCTGCAGCCATTCAGACTGCTAGGGAGTGGACCAAGCAGTTTGCAGCTTGATTAAGGTTCTGGTTATAAGACGTGATGGGAATAGAAACATCAGCGGCTATCTCGTATACGTGCAGCACTTTCGAGTTGGCACAGTCTATGGGCAGGATCCCAGTGTAACTACTGTAGCAAGATACGGAGCTTGTTGTGATCAAGCTTTTGTAGTGATGTTTCAGGTTGGTATCATGCACCATCAGAAAAGAGTTGACGAAAGGTCTCAAGTACGTTTCGCATCAATGAACCATACCCAATCCTATCGACAAGCTTACTGAACTTGCGGGAAAATGTTTCAGAGAAGCGCAGAGCAGAGATGTAGAAATCGACGAGTGATATGGTAAACTCGATCTGAAACGCGTGTTTTGCAACGCGACTGCCTGATCTACGCACAACCCTGTTTCACAGAATTCACACACCGCACTACCGTTCTAATCTATTTTCTTCGCTTCTCTGTCATGGTCATGATGGACATTTCTTAATCTTGTGTCCTGCTCCCTTGTAATTTCTACTTCTGTACGAATACTACACTTTCCTCATGAGACTACCAAGAGACGACAGTCTCCCGAGCTTAGGTGGTGACTCTTTGTGGTCTTTGGACTCGAATAACAATCCTCGACGTAAATCTCTTGTCGACCTGATCAGCTTCATCAGAACAACAGGTCCAAAGACTCTGCTTCCAAGAACCGAGGAGCTACCAGCTGAAGATACTGTCAAGAAGGTCTCAGATATCCGCTCTTTTACCGATACGACGATGACTTCGAAGTGAGGAAATTTCTCTTCGAACGCCAGTAGCTAATTGATCCACTAACTTATCAATAGCCCACTCACCTCTGCTGCTGAACGCACTTCGACATCAGAATGGACCTCCGACACAACTCGAAATCTGCTGGCACGCATCAAGCAGCATCGAGAGGAATCCGAAGCTGAGTTCTGCATGGAATCTGCATTACAAATTAGGCTTCCTTCCTCGCCAACGAGCCCTGCGTCCTCACCAAAAACCTCTACGTCCTCCAACTCTCCTCTCTCTACTCTATCTCCAGCATCTTCAAGGAAATCGTCATGGAGTACTCGCCGTCTAGATCAGTCAATGAGACGTGATTCTTTCTCAAGTCTATTCAGCTCTCCAGGCTCGCTAGGTCTTGGTTCGCGTCTTCCCAAGCTCGACCTCAAGAAGCGTTTCAAGAAACAGCCTGATGCCGAGCCGAGTCCGCCTTTGAGTCCTCTGCTATCGCGCTCCTTCAAGCATCGCAGCAGACATATTCCGCTGGTTGGTTTAGGCATATCTGGAATCCATTCAAACGATGAGCAAGAAGAAGAACGTCAGTACCTCAGGGAAGATTCGGATGCGACTTTGAGACCGAAGAAGTCAAGCCTACCGATATCAACGCAATACCCCACGAGAGAAGACTCAAACGCGACATTGAAACCAACCAAAAGGCAGGGAAGCTCTGCCTCGTGTGTTGATCATGGTGATCCTCAAGTTACTACACCTATAATCGAAATGCGAGACTGCTCAACAAGTTCGAGCTCACGGAAGACAAGCCACGAAGATGGCGTGCAAACACGACCTCAGATGTTTCCCTCTCAGTCTGCAGATCTGCTGTCGACACTTCCCTGGAATTCGGAAAGGCAAAAGTCACGTTCATCTGCCGAGCTATCCACACGTTCAGTCTCAGGCATCTTAACTCCTGGCTTCACCCTGAAAAAGTTCCGAAGTACCACACCTTTGAAGGGAGGTAGCAGCAGTACCGGTGCAGGCAGTTCACTGAATCTATTAACGAGAACCCAGAAGAAAAGCTTCAACTCTTCCTTCGACTTTCCGGCAAAAGCTGAATCCTTCTCCTTCAATTACTCGGACGTAACGGCCAAGTTTCGACGTGTGAGTGTCAACAAGGACTCGCAAAGGCCAAAGGCAGCGAGGATTTCTCCAGATGTTGTCAGACATGTCGCAAATGATGTTAGCACAACTACATCCAGTACCAAGGTGGACCTCGATGCGCCTTCGTACGAAGCACAGGTAAGTACACAACACTGTGTCCTGGTTGTCCACAAATTTTGCTAATAAATTCTAGCTTGTGGATTTGCGGATCAAACTAGGACTTCCAGCCAGCAAGATATTTCACACAGGTCCGACACACCTTAGTCACCCTGAACATCCTTATACATGGCAACATGTCAACCTGAGATGCCTTGTTTGCCCACAGCCCTCGACCTCTATCGAAGTGCCCTCTTCCACGAGCGACGAGTCACACGATTCAGCCAATACTCAAAGCAATGACGCTACTAGTCTTCATCCAGCAATGCGTCCAGGCTTTGTCACTCGACCCAGCTTCGTCAGCCAGACCAGCTCATCCGACGGTTCAAACTTCGAGCTATCGTCCAACCAAAGTCCAATCCACAACTCGGCCACCCTCGAAAACCTCACCGCCGTCCACCCAGCCTTTCGAGCCCGTCTTCAACGCCTCCTCGCAAATCCCACCAACGCTTTCAGCGAAGTAACAACCATTACCTCTCCCGCATTCACCACCACCTCCTCCACCACCACACCCCGCGGCCCTCTCACATGCGCCCTTTGTCCAGCAACATGCTGCACCTACTCCTCTCACCTCTCACAACTCTCCTCACCTACACCAACCACACCACTCTCCTCCGACCAACTCAAACTCTTCCGCGAATTCATCCGCCTCACTGCTTCCGGCACGCCAGTTGGCCGTAGTGGTGCCAGAGATTCCTTCTCGACGTTTGTGCGATGTAGCAATGAAGAGTGTGAGAAGACGGTGTGTCCTGGATGTGCTAGCCGTTGTAGACTTGTTGGGTGTGGGTTAGTGGTGTGTCGTGTTTGTAGGGAGGAGAGGAAGGAGAGTGGGATGGAAGGGTGGATTTGTGGATGGCATGAGAGTTGAGGTATATTTGGTGATATGAGGAAGAGGTGGACATATTTACAGGTGCTGAAGCAAATAGGGATATCCGGCGCATTTAACGGTCTCTTTGCGAGATGAAAAGGTCATTGCAACTCGAAGACTTGAGGGCACTTCCTGGCTCGGCAGTGGTCAATGTCACTAGAGATATAGTATTCGGTTTGCTATTTTCGTTTACATCATACTTCTGCTTTCACACGCATTTGCTTTGCTAGCTAGCTATCTCAGCACATGCAATCATGAAACCATAATTGCAACATCTGGGCACCCAATCTGACGTGACAAACCGCATCTCGGGTTGTTGTGGCGTAGGTGTGCCTTTTCCCAGTCGTTGAAATCATGTCTTACGGCTTACAGGCACAAAAGATAAGTCTTTCCATGCTTTCCCACCATGTCTTTTAAGCAGCCTTCATGCCCCACAACTCTTACCGCGTCTCGGAACCCATCCATACATGAACCACCAATGCAATGCAATTTAATTCAGCCCAAGTTGTGCATAATTCCTTGCTCGCCGTCAGAATTCTCCATCTCATCACACACATCGTCGTCACTCAATCCTCCTCCTCTTCTCAACATGCTCACCCTCCTTCACCTTCGTCGCCGGTACATGTACCTCCTTCACATCCTTCTTGTGTTCCTCCTTGACTTCATCTGACGATGTTGATGTCCAGTAAGATGGCGGCGCTATGATGCTGAAGGTGAAGAGAGTACGGGAGTTTGGATTGGCCTTTGGCTTTGTCTTTGTCTTTGTTTTGGGTGGGGCGTTGGTGTCGATGTCGATGTCGGGCTTTTCTGCGTGTTCTTCCTTTGCTTTCTCCTTCGCCTCTGTCCCTTCCACCGTCTCATTCTCCCCGACCTTCAATTTCGTCTTCTCCTTGCCCTTTCCCACCTTCTTTCCCTTTCCCTTCCCCCCCTCCTTCCCCTCCTCCTCTTCAGCCGCATCACTAAACACCCACATCTCCCCCACCTCTCCCCTCACCAGCGCAGTCCCCCACAACGCCCCTAACACTCCCGGCACAAGATATATCAGCGCCGGTTGGGGATGGCTTGATATCTGCATCGCGGTCAATGTGCTCAGCATGCCTACTATATAGCCTATCATACCAGCGGTGAAGTAGGGTGTTGGAAATTTGTTGCGGGGTGTGTATGCGAGGGCGGCGGGGGATGGGCGGGTTAGTGTAAGGAAGGAGGGGAGGAGGGAGGTGGTCCAGAAGCGGTCGCCCCAGGCTGAGGAGGGGGGGAGGTAGGGTGCTTTTTGTATTGTGGTGGATGGAGTGGATGAAGTGGATGGAGATGTTGTGGTGGTGTTGGTGGTGGTGGTAGAGGTGAAAGGTTCGTCATCGTCGTTAGTAGCATTGTCGTTAGTGGCCGGAGTGGAAGATTCGACCTTCTTCTGCCTTCTCAAATAAAACAAATGCAAATCGAACCTCAGCGCCAACCCAATCAAAATCCCAGGTAATACCACATCCCCCAACCCAAGCATACTAAGCGCCTGCTTGCCCACCTCCTCCGACGGTCTCGGAAACAACAATTTTATAGGGATATCCAAACTCTTCGCCACCGTAACCATCATCGGGGTTCTGAAAACCATATAAAAGTCGTAGCACAGCAGAGCCAGCAGTAGCATCGTACCGGTGGTGAAAGTGGTGGGAGACATGAGTTGAAGCGCGCCGTAGGAGAAGCCGAAACCCATTAAGTTGGTGAGATACCAGGGTTTGGAGACGAAGTTGTAGTAGAGGACTGTTGAGAGGCCGATGAGTAGGCCTTCGATGCCGTGGATGCCGAGGGAGAGTTTGAGGTTGCCTACGAGAGAGCCGGAGGTGGTGAAGGTGAGTTTGCGTGTTGGTAGGATGTGTAGTGTCCAGAAGAGGGAGTTGAGGCGGTGTGGTAGAGGAAGACGGGAGAGGATGGCGGGGAGAGGCGATGAACGTTCGAGAGTGGAGGTGTTTGCGTTTGTGACGACGCCTCGAGGCACAGCACGTCGATGTTTTGGGTCTACATGGTAGAGGATACCGGCGTCGACGTAGTCGTGAGGGAAGAGGAAGGAATGGAAGACGTCGAGACCATCGGAAACCATTCTGGACACGGAGAAGATGCTGAAAGCAGCAAAATACCAGTTCAGGATCTTGTTGAGAAGAGCAGGATCTTGCAGCCATTTGATGAGAAAGTAGAGACCGGTCAGTGTTACTCCCGCTAATATCGGAAACATAATAGCGTCGGAGGGCGACAGTCCTTCCATCTTGATAGGCTGTTCGTCTTCTTCGTCTTCTCCGTCTTCTTCTTGACCGGGCTTGGTTTTCTTTTCTTGTTTGGCGGCCGAAGAGGGGCGGGAGAGTGAGGCATATGAGCCTGTGAAGATTGGGAAGAGGGCACTGAGGAGGAGATGGCCGTAGGTGGGAAGTAGAGGTTGGACATCGGCGACGGCGTAGGCGAGATGGCCTAGGAGGTCTGTCACAAAGGGCGGTAGATGCATGATGGGCAGGTTTGTTTGTTGAGAGATTGAAGGATGGATGTTGGAAGAATTAGAATGGACTGATCAGGAAGCACGCAAACGGTGTTTTTTTTCAAAAAAAAAAGACGACTCTTCTTCCGAGTGCTTCGAGAGAGTGTTTTTGGTTTTGGTCTTTCAGGATATATTGGCTATATAGCAGCACTTTAGACGTCCAGCGTCTGAGTCTGGCCGCGGGGTGTGTTTTGTATGTTTCGAAGCTTTACGAGCCACTCTTTCAATCGGCGAATCCAGAGCAGCAGATACAGAACGAAGATTTCCTTCTGACGCGCCGTGTTGTGCAAATTGCAATGAAGAATCTGCGTGCTTGTGCCTCAGACTATAGTTTGGTCTGCTGCTAGGCCGGCGCGTTGAAGAAGAGGAAGAGAAGAAGAAGAGGAGGAAGAAGAGGAAGAAAACAAGAATGCAGACGTGTCACGTGCTTCGCTCACTAGAATAATTCTGGATATCAAAAAACTTATTGTGCTCACATCTATCCTACTTCAAATATCATGGAGTCGATTGATGGCAGCAATTGGGACGTTTTGATTGCTGGCACCGGCATCCAAGAGTCCCTCCTCGTCCTGTAAGCACCACTCCATCCCTACAAATGACCTACCAATTCTGACTGACGTAGAAGATGAAGAGCTCTCTCCAAATCTGGCAAGAAAATCCTCCACATTGATGAAAATGCATACTATGGTGGCAGTGAAGCTGCCTTGAGTCTCCAAGACGCAGAAGAGTGGTGTAAGAATACACGCTCGAGCTTCTCCAATGCCACAATAGAAGTGCCTGCAGAAGACAATAAAAGCACAAAGCTAGGATTCTCCCGAGCGTATAGTCTGGCGCTGGCGCCTCACATCATCTATACTCAGTCTGCATTGCTCCCGCTTCTTGTATCATCAAGAGTAGACCAACAGCTCGAATTCCTAGCTGTAGGCAGCTGGTTTGTCTATTCAAAGGATGATCCAGCCCTATCTCGAGTTCCGAGCACTCGAGAAGATATCTTTTCAGATCAAAACATCGATCCTCGGTCAAAGCGATCATTGATGAAGTTCCTGCGCTTCGTGGGCGACTATGAGAACCAGGAAGACGTGTGGAAAGAGCATGCACAAATGCCATTTCACGACTTCCTCTCAACCCACTTCAAGTTACCGGCAATGGTGCAGGCACCTTTTTCAGCGCTGATACTGTCGCCGTATCCTCCTAGCAAGACTACAACTGCTTATGCACTTGCTCGCATTTCGCGACATCTCAGGTCCATGGGCTTGTTTGGGCCTGGATTTGCTGCTGTTGTGCCAAAGTGGGGAGGTTTGGCTGAGGTTGCTCAAGTTGGCTGTAGAGGTGGTGCTGTGGGCGGTGCTGTTTACATGCTGGGTACCGGTGTAGATGGAATTGTTGACAATGGAGCTGCTGATGATGACGATGATGATGATGCTACTGTCACGCAATATAAATTGACAAACAACAACAGCGTCAAGACGAGATGGACTGCCGGATCTGAAGACGCTTTACCACACACACCCAGGGACACCTCTGCGATACCTACATCACGCTCCATCTCAATCATCTCATCACCACTCAAATCTCTCTTTCCTCCCTTGGGTGAGGGATCTCCACCATCTGCTGTAGCAGTTGTGGTATTTCCTAGCTCAAGTCTTAGCCTCGAAGGAGAACACTCTGAAGCAGAAGTACCACCAGTCAACCTCTTCATCCACTCCAGTGAAACTGGCGAATGTCCAACGGGTCAAAGTAAGTCGTTGATTGTTTTTTTTCCCCTTACTACATTCTACATCTCTCTTCCAATATGATGATCAACAACATTTACCTACATTGTCTGTAATTCACATTGATGAAAAACCACACAACACTAGTAACGATCTGACACTTCCTTACCCACTCTTGATTACATTAATACTTCTTCTCACCAAGTCCCTCACTAACAGTTGCATCAAAGCAATCATCTACGCCAGCACGACACGATCCTCACACATTGGCTTCAAACTATTAGATAAAGCAATAACATCCCTCCTCCAACAATCCTTAGAGTCACCCCAACCTCAGGTTCTGTGGAGAATGCACTACGAACAGCAATGTACTGAGCAACCTACCCTATCGATCAACGACAAGACAATAACTTTTGCAAAACCACCACCGGATCTGGCGTTCGATGATGATATCCTGGAACAAGTGAAGGAAGCATGGAAAGCAATCATGAATGGTGAGGAGGAGGGCGACGGGTTCTTGAAGTTTCCAAGCCGTGAGGATTTGGTTGGTGGGGATGAGGAAGAGGAGAACGCATTGTGATAAGTGCATTGTAATGATTTAATGTGATTTTTTTCTTTCGTTTTTGCTCTTCTGCTTCCAGTTTTCCTGGGCCGCGCATTGTCGTTGATGTATGTATACTTTTCGTCTCTGATCGTTCTCCCCTCTCCTCTATCCTCCTACCCGATCACGTTGTCTTTGCCTGTGAACTCGACCGCAGAGTAGGTACACTGACGAGGAGAGTTGATGTGTTGGAGTAATGAGGTGTCGTAATGATTTAATGTGATTCTTCTTCTATTTTGCTCTTCTTCCCCCATTCTCTTAGTCCAGTAATGTACCCTTCTTCCTCCTCCTCCTCCTCCTCCTCCTCCTCTTCTTCTCTTCTCCTCTATCTGCGTACATAAGCCGCTCAATCTATCTATGCCAAAACGTGTTACACAGCGTCTTGCTGTCAGCGTACCCCAAATTTTCAGCATATTCTTGCATTCTCGTCGTCTTCAGCACAAACATCTACATTAATGTTGATAATAATCCAAAGCCACCATACATCCCATGAGAGAGTAATAGACGTAGTTTGTAGACGTAGATATACTGCAACAGGCGAGAAGAAGTCTGTCCTCTCCTAGAATGACAAGACCTGACCTGTCCTGCCCTCCTGTTAAGTGAAGGCAGGTGTGGCAATGATGTGCTTTGTACTCGGTTGTGTCAGTGGCGGTTACTAACCAGCGATGTAGATGTAGACAATAATGCCAACATAACAACCATCTCAACCACAATAACAACAGCGACGATAACATCACTCCAAAAAAAAAATTCTCGTCATGGTACCACTTTCTTTCCAGCTTGGTCAATTCAATAGCATTACAATACTACATACATCCGCCCCACCTCTCCATCTCCATCCCCTCCCTCCCCTCCCCTCCCCTCCCCTCCTTCTACTTCCCATACCCTCTCAGTCTTTACATCTTCGATCGGTCCTTCTTTACTTCTACAATTCACAAGTCAGCCCAAGCTTGTGGAAGAGCAAGAGAAACAGCCTCGCTTTACAGAGCTCTATTTGTTCAGCTCGGCTGCGCGAGCTTTGAGCTCATCTTTACCCGCCTTTTCGCCTAGGTTGGAGGACTGGACTATGCCGGGGGCCTGTGACATCATTAGTATTGATCGTTGGACTCGTATGTGTGTCTGTCTCATTATGCGTGCGAAGTGGATAACGGGGGAATGGAAGGATGTGAAGGTCTTCCTTTCATTGCCAACAACATCAAAGCTTCTCGGCTGTAGTATACAAGACACATGCAACTCTCCCACAACAAAAGAACCTCGACGGCATCGAACGGCAGCAGCGATGTAAGGAAGTGTTTGATATGAGAAAGAGATAATCTTACAGCGCTATGATCGGCAGCAGTGCCATGGGCCTTGCTCTCAGAACCACCGGAAGTGGCACCAGTGTCGACGTCGTGCATGGGGTGGTCGGATGCGGTGCTGTCCTTGGATTCCTTTGCGACTTGGTCGGTGAGACCTGGGAGTTGTGTTAATTTTGTCTTGTTGTGTTGTCTTGACGCATTGGATGTGGTGGGGTGGATGTGATGGGATGCGTGGGATGGATGTGGTGGATTGCATGGGATGAGACTCGGATATAGGTAGGTTGCTACAAGAAGGAGGGTGAGGACATACTGCCAGTGGCGTTCTCCTATCGAGGTATATATTAGTACTGCCTATCCATATCATCATGCCATCAATGCATGCAATCCAACATATCCAACATAACATACCTCAGCAGGGTGGGAAGGCATGATAGGTAAAGTAGTTGTTAAAGGTTGGTTATTCAAGAAAGTATTGTATTGCTCGTGGTATGTAGCTTTGTGTTGATAGTAGTCGGCAACGAGGTTGGTGAAGTCTGTAGGAGTTGCGTGCGTGCGTTGGCTAGAGCTCATAGGGATGTCGTCAGAGTTGATACCAGGTTGGGGAGCTAAGCGTCGGGAGAGGTGTCCATACGATTGGCCGCGACGTCACTTGGAGAGAGAGGAATAGGAAGGTGGGGGGATTGGAAGGAGGGGGGATTAGTGATGGGTACTTGACTAGACTTGAATTTATATTATTGATTGATAGTGCTAATACTATTGTACATATTCCTAAACTAAAAGATCTGTACTAGTGACCATGCGTCTCTTTTCACAAGGTGACCTTAGTAGCATGATTGGCTTTGCAAATTTCATGTGTGCCGTAAGGTCACGCTTTGTCTTAAAGGCTAACACACAAATCGTTGCATCTGTATGGCCTGTCATCCGAATGGAGCCAGTACATTCGCAGTTCCGAACATTTTCCAGCGAAACCCTAGTAGAATCGGTCGTACTTGGTCAAATCCGCCTTGCAGGAGGTCGATCGTGTTGATTTCGACTGTATTTGTCGAAGTGTCTATACTTCCCAGTATCTCTTGTAGTCCATATGCTAGCCAAACAGCAGAGACAATTGCATGGAAGATGCACAGCTGCGCTTGGTTATCGGTTTGCTGATTAAGAGTTGGTAGTATGTGCCGTGTGAGCGATTGTCGAGTTCATGGATGCAGGGTCCATCGCGTCGGGCCTGGTAATATGGCGTCCACATCAACATAGACATCCAAGAGTAACAGCATACATTGCTCAGTCGTGGGCAAGACATTGTCTGCGGCAGTGCCTCTCACCAGATCTGTATAGTCAACTACTAGGAGGTTCTGGCCGAATCTTCCTACTCTCCATGTCATGACACCACTCGTCCATCAAGGTATGCATCTTCTTAACCATTAGAGTCGCCGTGTCCTTTGTCTCGTCTGTGAGCGAGACGCTCCCTTGTAAAAGATCCCCTCCAGGACCTCCTTCGTACAAGGTAAACGGATTGTCATCTGTATGACGGAAGCCTGTCTTGTCTGTATGATCTGCCGCCTTGAGGTAGTAAGGGTAACGGATCAAGCGGTGAGCATGGTCGGTTCTAAACAGCACATACATGAGGTAGTACAGAGGGTGTCGAAACAAGCATTCCTACACCATCCTTGTCTGTCTGACCTGTAGGCATTGCGCATGTGCCGGTCATACATTAGCACCTCATTAATCATCATTTGGTTGATGGTTAGGCCGTTAGAGCATCTTGTCTGCAGCAAATCGCCAAACACGTCGAAGTTGACAGTACCATCTTCCATGAACTGGAGGTAAGCTTCCTCGCAGTTGACGGATGCGGCCAGAGCATTCTAGTCGATGTTATGTCCGACAATCTCCTCGATAGTAGTTGGGATGGGGTTGTGTTGAACTGCGTAGACACCAAGGCGTGAAATGTGTGGTGGGAGTTGACCGACTACTGACTTCTTGAGCCAAGTGTAGTTCGGATCTTGCTCACGGTTGTTGACGCTCCAGATGGTCTTGACGGTGTTGATGCCACCTGCTAAAGCAATGGTTTTAATGCGGACTTTCATTGACTCAACCTTGAGTTCTGACTGGGCAATACCCACATGGCAGCAGAGTCTCTTTGCATGTTTCCAGCAGAGGAAGTGGTCGTTGCGGTAAAGAGGATACACATGATCGGTAAGTACACTCTCCTTTTGTTAACTGGTCAGCTTCGTCATGTCCAAGAAGGTGATGAGCTCGCGCGGCACGTCGAATCTCCCCTTTAGCCTCTCGAACAACGTCGTGATGCTGCTTGCTCTTGATCCAGAGTCGTTAACAGGTATAGAACAGTCACTGTTCATCCTCTTCCCCAGACGTCTGTGTTGGTGCATTGACTTGACCATACATCGTCCAGAGTGTTGGCGTCGACTCCCAAGAGACTTCATCTGGACTTTCCCACACCGGAAGAATGATCTCTTTCGCTGGTTCCTTCTTAAATCCAGGTTCCAGCTCTGGGTCATAGCACCTGTGATATAACCAGTATTGCGGGTATGGTTTCTCACAGGTATCGTGCTCGTAAGCATTGCACATCACCGTAGCGTAGTAATGGTGCAAGTACTGCAATATCTTGGCCTGATCCTCAGAATGCTCAGACCCCTTTACGACTGATTTATACCCATACAGCCAGCAAGCATCTATCAGGTGCTTCGTGATGGTTCCACTCACAGAAGCCAGTGGAAGGAATCTTTCTTGACATGCATACATGGCGATGCTGATGTGGTACAAAGAGCAGGGATTGACGTCCTTAGCCATTTCCTCCGTAATACTAAGAACAATCTCCTCGATGATCTTTGACTTGAGTTTGGTAGGGAGGCTTGTGAAAGATGCCATTGCTGTATCTGGAGAGAAGTATTAGTACTAACGCTTCCGAATCTCCCTGATGCAATGATAGAGATGAACGGCAGGTCTTTCTATTTTGTGGCTCACTGCAGGAGTGTGAAGCGTGCCCTTGTGGTTACAAGGCCTTGAAGACCATACTCGGGACTTATGCTCCCAGAGCAGACATCATGGAGATGACGGGGAAGACCTTCGGACCTCAAATGTCAAACATAGCGCGTGACGTATGCCACGACTGTCTCAAGGTCTGAAAGAATTCCTGACAGACAGATATCTCGAGTCGCGCTCTTCGAGATAACACAAGCACGAAGAATGGTGATGAGTTTTGAACAGGGGTGGGAGGAGTGCTGTTCAGCTCTAGACTTACCTGGGGTGCTTTTCGAAACGCGAAATCTGAAGAAGACGGGGCTTGGGATACTGGGAAAGTTGCCGCTGCGAAGGGGTTCTTTTCGGGCTGTGTGGGAAGTCGATGAAATACTCAAAGAAGGCCAGGCAAGGCGGGCGTTATATATATAGTAAGTGTTTATTTCTGAGCGCGGAGCTTGTTTACCAACTTTGGTAAGCGCTTGTTCATCGGATCACTGCTCCAAGTGCCAGTGTTGACCATTTAGCGTTAAGCTTCGTGGCGACCCTTATTGTTATGAAACTAATTGGGTCGTGCACAACCACCGGACGCATTGATCTGAGCGCTTCTGAAGTATTATTGTGCTAGGAAGTCCTGTTGTGCCAAAGCGTCTATCTCTACCAGCCAAGTCGACCATGGCTGGTATCGAAGATGTTGCAGCAACGAGCTGAAGAAGGGTCTGTGTTCATACATCTCGAGGATGATGATTGGTCACGAAGTGGTGTCGTGAGCCTAACTCGTGCTCGCGCTACACAGCTGTGCTGACGCTACACACTTCCAAATTAAGGATTCTGTGTCCACTCCGGTGATACTCTGCCCAAATAATGCTGGAACTTGAACCAACCCACAGCGCTTTCGACATTGCCTTCACGGTCTGTGACACGTTCAGGATATGCGATTCCAGCTCCAAAAAGGCCAGGCAACACTTCCTTGTTACCTCTCGCTCGAAAGAAGCGTCCGGTAAGGGGATCAAAGTCAGGCTGTACTGCTTCTCCATCTACTTTAATGGTTGGGAGTGGATTGATATCATAGCCAATAGCGCTAACTATATGCGTGCAATCTTTAAGCTCGGCATCATAGACTTCCCTCTCACTCCTATCCTCTTGCTTCAGATTGATACGTCGTAGGTTTGAAGGTAAATCCGGAGCTGCAAGGACTGTTCTAGCCCAATCAGCAGCCATACCTTTGAGCCCAGTATTGTCGTACAGTATCCAGTCTTCCTTGAAGATTGCATACCGAAGTTCAGAACGGTAGAAGTTAACAACATTGACACCAGAAAGGTCATAGAGATTCTTTATGGCTAAGATGGCAGAATGACTGGATCCGACGACAGCAACTCTACTTCCTTTAGGAACGGCTTGTTTGAGTTTAGAAGGTGCAAGAGCAGAGTCGAGGTGTATCGAGGTGAGATGTGGATATTTGTCTTCTAGAGCATTTGGACGTGGATGCGATCCTACAGCAAGGACTACGCGAGTCGTTTCTAGGTCAACTTCAGGCAGGACCCAAGCATCCTTACTCTTTTCTAATACGTTGACGTGTGATTTTACACTGGTGATGCGAGGATCATTGCGCAGGCCATCAGATAATACCAGTGCTACATCAACAGCATCACCAAGTGGGCATCCAGTATCCTGATCCATAGCTAACAACTTCTCATAAGCATTACCCTTTGGTGCCTTTGATAACACATGCTTGAAAGCGTTTGTTCCTGTAGCCCATTTCTCGAACTTTGTCACTTTGGTGTTTGATGGCACTTCCCGATATCGGTCATTGATTCGTCCAGCTGTAAATTTTTCATCTATCATGGCAATCCGAGACAAACCCTGATCTAGCAAATTGCCGGCGCAAGTAAGGCCTCCAGGACCTGCGCCAATGATGACCGCATCAAACTTGCCTGTGTTCTGTGTTGAATAGTATTGACAGACTGGATATGTCTGACGAGTGGCAAATCTGAAACACTGGGGAGTGCGAAGTGCCGAAGCTGGTCTTGCCACAGCCAACATTTCTTCTTTTACTTTTGGCTGGAAGTGGCAGTGTTATGGAAGACTACGTCGCACAGAACTCAAAGGTTGAAAGATGAGAATCAGGCTCCAAGCAAACATTCTATCTTTGGAACATGAAACAAACTTGCTGACCGGCTCAAAGGCCCGGCAAGCACAGCCTCGACGACCCCACAACTTTCAGACGTTATAAGGAGAGAGTTGCGCGTTCAAGTGTGCCAAGCGTGTATGTTGCGCGACCTGTAAATACTCCTTTCTGTCCATCACCTTCATCACCTTTGGATACGAAGAACCAGCCTCTGCGTAGTGTTTCACATTCGCTTTAGGGAGATACAGTACAGTCATCGCGCCTGACAATTCGGATACAAGGCAAGCGCGACTACCTCAGCTGCAGCATTTCGCACATTCCTCCCCGCCACCACCCACGATAACCTCCTATTGATACTCGACCTGTCGCTCCTTCCTTGTCCACTATCAAACCTTTACCACTCAATCGAAATCGCAACAATACAACACCATCATGTCGCCAATCGCCGCTTCTCTCACATCTCCAGCGCATGTCATCTATGCCGCTATTGCTGAAAGAGATATACAAACAACCTTCAACGATGTCAAGTCCAGCTTCTCGTCCTGGGATTCGTGCATGTCAAAAGCGTATTGCAAGTGGCCCGTCGTTGCTGCGATAATCATTGGCTCTTTAATCGTCCTCTCTTTCCTTGTGTCAATTGTCAGGTGCTGTTGTTTAGGGCAAGTACACGCTTCTAATGGCCGATCATCATGCTCATTCACTAATCTTGCACAGTGCTGAGTGCTGCTGTTTATGCTGTAGTTGCTGCAACGCTTGTTGTCCAGCACCAAGAGGAGGAAGGAGGAAGGATTCAGGTGGAACTGCACCACAACAGCAAAACTGGCCACAACAACAGTACATCAACGTCCAGCCTATGGTGTACCCGTCCGCGACTGGTGGAGTTGCAACATTTGATGCGCCGAGCAAAAGACCAGGCATTGTCAGCGAAGACATGCTGCCCGCGATGCCAAGCTGGTCGAATGCGCAGACCAGGCGAGTGGAAGATCCGGATGCATTACCTGAAGAGCAAGAACCACTTCACAATGACCACGAAGATGCTGGTCACATACCTGGACAACAAAGCTACGCAATGGAACCAATGAGCCCTGTTGGAGGAGGTATTCCACAGAGGCAGCCGTCCCCATACCAAGATGAAGCTAGACAATCACTTCTTGCTCCCCAGCCACAGCGTCCAGTACAGCAGAGTGCTTTGCAAAGTCCTGTCCAAAGCACATTTGGCTACGACAACACAGGCTATATGTCACCAGTTTCGCAACAGCACCAGCAACAAGGTCAGTATGGCTACGGAGCTTCTGAACTGGATGCGCCACAATCGCAGTATGCTTCGAACCCATACCACGACAACAACTATGGCTACAACAACCAGCAGCAACATCCCACTGCTTACGCTGCGCCGACACCAGCACCATCATATCATACACAACAAGCGATTTCGCCATACGGACAGCGCGCAGCATACACTTCCCCACCACCACAGCAATCAAGCTCATATGGGTATGGACATAACCCATACTCGGGACAGTATCAACAACAACATCCTTCAGAAATGGGTACGGCATACAATACTCAAGAAATGGACACGTCATATAATCCACGTCCTGTACAGCGTGCTCCAAGTAATGGATATGGCAACGAATATGACAGAAGACCTGGCAATGGGAGTTGGCGGGAAGTGTAGACGAATATACTGCCTTATGTATTTCACGAACCTACGACTTTTGCTCCGCTATTTGAATCTTACAGGCTAGTTCAAAGCAGAGTCAGTAGCACGCTTCGCTAGAACACCTGCCACTGTATTTTTCTTGATTCTGTGCTTCCTTCACCACCTTTTCTGATTTCACCCCTGTACGCACGGCCTATAGCGTGCGACATCACTACTGCATAATATGCTTACACATATCCGGATACAAAGCCGAAGTCTTCTTACACAATCGAACTTATGCCGAGGCACACAGTCCATCACCGTCTCCCTCTCGTGTTGCGATCCGTATCATCTCCTTCTTTTCCGTTAAGGTCGGCCCGTTGTTACGAGAAGGGACAACGGGATTCGTGCTTTAAGCATAAAAAGTATATCCAAGAGCTCGTGTTTGGGTGAAGCCGATGTGGGAAGCGAGCGGGCAAGCGAGCAAGCGAAAGATACAGCACAGCACAAGTCATAGCGTTGTGTGATGATGTCTTATTCCTCACGATCCTTGTAGCAATTATGACCAAGGATGAAGAGTGATGAGAGACGCTGCAGCTGGCGTGTTTCGAGCCAGACTGCTTAGGGAAAGGCTCGGGTGGTACAAGCGAGGACTAAGACAGCCACCTGCGCATTCTCGCCGCCGCCAAACTCTGAGCAAAGTTGAAATTCGAATCAAGCTGTCCCTCTGCTGGCTGCCGTCGCTATGGCCATCGCTCGACCGAGTGGGCATCTTGTGTAGCAAAGGGCTTACAATAATACGTGCCGAAGAGAAGTCCAAGGATTTTTGCCACCAATGCGATACGATCGATGAACGTGCGGGGACCAGATTTGGTGTGCACGAGGGTTCACCAGATCCACACGCTGAAAGCGTTTATCACAGCGTGCTGGACCCAACATTTTGCCACTTATGTTCGTTCATTGGAGACAGCACCCCTGGCCGGCGGCTACGATCCTTGCTGATTTGCGTTTCATATGTGCGTGATATTGATGATCGACCCTTTCATGTCCTTCCGCGATCCACACTCAACACTCGATCATACACTGCAAGAGGCCTTCGTCCGAGGCACGGCCAGACGTAAAGTGATGGTGCTAGATTTAGACGGCGCTTTGTCATATAGATATAGATACTAGAGGGGCCATGGGCCAGCTGAAACTCAAACCCCCGTATAAAAGAAAGAAAAACAAGCGAGCAAAAGAGACACGGAGAGCCTTACTCATTGGCACCGGCGCCAAAAAGAGGTCCATAAGTGGAGATCGTACCACGCTTTACGAGCGCAGACCTGCTCATATCTGCTCCACCTCCGTCTCGTCTTTGAGCTCGTTTCTCCTTCCTCCTCTTCCTGCTTCTCCAACACGACTACCTATCTTCTTCTTCTTCTTCTTCTTGTCTCTCCACCTCAACAAACCAGCAACCAGTTTTCTTCTTCGTCCATCGCTACTATAAACATCGACCTCAATTGACTGCTACGACCTCGTCGTCGCCTTATTGCTTTCGCCGGCCGAAACTTTAGTCTCCCCGCATCGCCCGATCATTTTGAACCGACAAAATGGTCTACAGCTTATCCTACACCCGTCCTCCCTTTATGGGCAGCACTCGCAGCAGCAACAGTGGCTCTCGTGCATCTCTCAATGGAGACGAGAAGCAGAATTCTATCAATGAGTCCATCAAGACCTCAAGCTCGTGTAGCATGTGCGCCGGTATCCCAGAGCCTTTATCATTCGACCGCATTATCAAGGGTGGAACTTGCCCTGTAAGTTACATTCATTCACTCGAATCAGCTTCATAGCTTTGCAAGGATTATAGAAGCGACATGTCAGCGATATTGTTAATCTATAGGTCTTGCATCGTCGATCATAGATCTAGATACTAACATGGAGATATTAATCACAGCCTTGCACACTTCGCGACTTCATGAATTACCTCAAATACATCGAGCACGCTCCCGAGAACCTTCAGTTCTTCCTCTGGATCCGTCAGTACACCGAGAAGTTTGAAGCTCTCCCTGCCAGTGAACGTGCTCTATCACCAGCATGGACCAGGACCATGGAAGAGTCAGAGAAGCTTGCGAATGAAGGAAAGAACAGACCCATGAAGGTCAGCGCCGACACTGCTGCTGCTCTCAAGGGCACTGGTCTTGACTCAACACCAAGAATCACAGAGACCGAGAAGCCCAACCCTTTCGGCACACCTGAACGCACTCCATCTGAGGAGACTGAACGTAATCCCATGTCGTTTACCAGCACACAGGACGACAGGTCTTCTGCTTGGATGTCCATGCATACCACCAGCACTGCCGAGACGAAGAAGAGAGGTGGTGATGCCTTTGGTGAAGCTGGACTGAAGTGGCAGCCATGTAAGTTTCGACCTATTTGATGACACGAAGACCTTCTTTATTGATACACCCTTGCAGTCACAATCCAGCCATTCCGCGATGAGATCCAGCGTGTCATTGGCATTTACATTGCTGAAGGTGGTTCCCGCGAGCTCAACCTTTCTGGCAGAGAACGTATCGCTCTTCTCCACGCTTTGGAGAACACCACTCACCCGTCCGCGTTTAAGAATGTCCTCACATCAGTTGAGTGGTCTCTTCGATGCCAGGCTCACCCCAACTTCATCCGCTGGACCATCTGCAACGGCAATCGTCCTCGTGTTGTCTTTGCTCGTGGCCTTGGTGTCAGTCTTATCGCACTCGGCATCCTCGTTGACATTCTTATCACACTATCATCCGCAAGCCGTGCATGGCGCGTACTCCCTCTTCTCCTTTACATCCTAGGTATCTCAACTCTCATCGCTGCATGGAAGGGCATGTGTGTTGTCCTGCATGGTCTTCACCACCGCCATCTCCGTCCCTGGGAGCTTTTCCAAGACGCAGAGGATGCTTCAGTCGAGACGAAAGGTGCTGCCGAACGCTCAATGGACTCCTTCGACACCTACCACAGCTACGAGACTGAGCCATGGATCGCCAAGTACGAAAAGCGCAATGTCGTCAGGAAGATCTTTGACCGCCAGACTTGGGTTGAGGAGCCTGCCCTCCGTCAAATCCAAGACACAATCTTCTTGCAGGCTATCCTTGCTGGTATCGTTGGTGGTGCCATTTTGACAGCCATCTTCGTTGCTGTGCCAAAGGGTAACTTGATCTAGATTCACTGACTACTGTCAGGTAATTTCTGGCTCTGACGGTTAGCATAAACTATTTTAAAGCGCGATACCCACTCTCTTTCTCCCTCAAAGCAAGCTCAAGAGCTGGCTTCTTCTTCATATCCTTGGGTTACTATAGGCTTTCGGGGGTGATGATGCTGAGGATGATAGGGACTGGATGGAATGGAATCGAGAGGACATTCGGATGTGTTACATTACTTCCCGGAAGCGGCGTTTGAGGGTGGATTGGAAAGACAAGGAATGGACGGACTGACGGCGATGATGATGTGGTTATGGCTGGTGCCACAATGTCTTGAGTGAGCGAGGCAATTCGAGAGTATCGTGGAAAGGTGATGAGGTTCTGGTAGAAAGGGAAATTGACCAATGGCGTTCTCTGTGATGTGTTCTTTCAAAGGATGGGTCGCAAAGTAAAGCAAAGGAAAGGGAAAAGAAAACATTCGTTTGTGTTCGTAGTACAAATATCGATTCTTTGTTACATTTGAACATGGGCAGTCTTATATATCTGAAACTACCAGGCATGAAGCCTTGCTGACATTGCTGCCTTGCCTTGCTATGCCCTGTTTTGGGGCCGAGACATGTGCTGTTTGGCCCCAGAATTGTCAGCTGACGGAAGCGGACATTCCAACAGGTGTCGCATACAGAAGCGTGAGTACTAGCCCAGCTATCTACATGCTTATGAACTTGCTGTGCATTGACTGTTAAATAGATAGACGAAGGTAGATGCTGTATTCTTGGCACGTGGAGTCAAGTCCGAAAGATCGGCCAAAAGTTCATGAACGACAACAGCGATATACTGTTCTCCTGCCCTTCATACTGTATACCTTACTACTCCTCACTCTTCGCTTATATACCTCGTCGTAGTGGCTTTGCCATCGTAACATTGTCTCTATCTCCTTGCAGTGCATCTTCAATTCTCCTTACTCATCATGGCTCCCAACGTCGTCCTCGAAACAACAATGGGCAACATCACAATCGAGCTCTACGACCAACACGCGCCACGAACATGCACGAACTTCTCTACCCTCGCCGGCCGCGGCTACTTCGACGGTCATCTCTTCCATCGGTACGTCCTATCACACCACATCACACCCTCTTCTTTCTCTTACTCCTCCCCAAACTCAACCCACCCACCCCTCACTAACCCCCCTCAGAATAATACCCAACTTCATGCTCCAAACCGGCGATCCCAGCGGCACCGGCCGCGGCGGCCGCTCCATCTACAACGACGACGGCAACGGCCACTTCGCCGACGAAATCTCGCCCAGTCTCAAACACACCGGCGCTGGCGTCCTCAGTATGGCGAATTCGGGACCGAATACGAATGGAAGCCAGTTTTTCATTACGTTGGCGCCGACGCCGTGGTTGGATGGGAAACATGCTGTGTTTGGACGCGTGAAGGGTGGGATTAGGGTTGTGCAGAGATTGGGGTTGGTTAAGACGGGGAGGGAGGATAGGCCGGTGGAGGAGGTGAGGATTGTGAGGGCTCGAGTGGTTGTGGAGGAGGAGGATGTTTGAGGAAGAGGGTTGGGGAATTGGTGAAGGAAGGTGTGCGAGAACGTGCAGAGGTATTGGATGCTTTACTACATGCGAGAGAGTGCTAAGATACTGGAAAGCGCTATCGACACGAACTCTGGTCGAGAGTGTCACAATACTCTGGTGGGAAGCGCTATCGACACGCCGTCTGTTCTGGTCAATCATCACCCATCCATTAACATCAACATCACATCACACCACTCGACACGACTCTTCCAGCCCGCCCATCCGAACCCAGCACCATCCACGCTACCCAAGCCTCTCAAACACATTCCTCAAATAATCCCCTGCTCCAATCGGCACCCCCAGATGTCTCAAGATACAATACGCGCTCGCCATATGAAAATGGAAATTCAGCACCGCATACTCACTCACTCTCCATCCTAAACCGGCCCCGACAGTAGTCACAAGCACCTCTTTGTCCTCCATGCCATGCAACCCATGCTCGTCTAGCTTGCTGAGGAGGTCGGTTGTTGCCGAGATACGAGCCTGGAGTTGCGCGAATGTTGTTTCGTCGTCGGGTAGGACGACGTTTTCGAGGCCGCCGATGCGTACGGCGAGTAGTTTGGCGGTGTTGCACATGCTTTGGATTTGGTAGGTTAGGCTGGTGGGGTGCGTTAGTTGAGCGAGCGAAGCAAGGGTATTACGATTTGTGGAATGGCTTGGCTTATGTTGGGACAGCCAGCATCTCTCATCATAATCCGCAAAAGAAGAGAATGTGCTTGAAAGACCATGGCAGAAGTAATAGCGAGTACCTGCAATCTTTCCAATATGGGTCCTACTGGCTATATATCTGCGGCTGCTTACCATCCCGTTCTATTTCACCACAATGCAGAAGACGCACGAAAAGGTCTGCAGCTTTTGTTCCCGGCTGGCTTTGGCCTCTGCCATAGCTTATATAACGACAAAATATGGGTAATAAGATCACCATCGCTAATTGGATCTGTCCTCAGCATCTAACGCGTCCGAGTTGCTCCTTATTTTTGTGTCGGACGGTAGTAAGCCATGCGTAGCAGTGGTCGGATATTCGACTGACGTCTGTGATGTGCCATGAGGTCTTGAAGTCAAGGATCAAAAGATGTAACGTGCTTCAGATATTCAGACTGTGCGGATTCGAGCTGGAATGAAACCCCTCCTACACAAGGAGGTAGCTTCCATGACCATTCAGGAGACTACTTGATCCGGGCAGTCTTACCGTGTTGCAGTTACAGCTCGAGCGGGAATATGGGTGGCTGAGAGTGCTACGCTTGCCTGTTACCCGGTCGACCTGATTGTGGAGCTCGTGGGAAAAGACATGTATTTCAATGAGCTAGGAGTCAATGCAAGCATGTTTCGACAAGTCAAAAGTGAGAGCATCAGTCGAATGAGTAGCTGGTCAAGCCTTAAAGCGATTGTGTACGCGTTCAGATACCCGTACGTCCGCAGTTTCTTTCTTTCACTGCTTACTGATTCCTCGACTACGCTGATCTTCTAGGCTAGCTTGCTTATGAAGTTCGCATAATTCGTCCCTACTAGAATGCCTATTCTTCCTAAATCTGGCCGTGATGCTCCGTACACCTCGAAGAGGCAGGAATGAAGGGTATGTCCTTAGTTGAGAAGAACAGATATCGCGCTCGTAGGCTCGATCATTACTTTGCTTCTACAGCTCTAGTCTTCTTATCATGGACAGTATAATTTATTCTTTGCGTAGAGACTGGTCATGTCAACACCCATCACTGGTGAAAACAGCGTACAGCTGGCTCTCGAGAATAATCCTTAATTATATTTTCTTCATCGCTATTAGTGTCCAGCCTGGGATGTTTTCCGAAATCTACAGTACAGTTACGGTCAAAAGAGTAGTTGGACTCTTTATATTCGTAACTGGACTCAGCATTCTAGCTGCGATGCCCATCAGTGATCCCAGGGAGAGGTAGGCATTAACAATTTACTACCTAATGAGGAATACTTGTAGAAATTGTGATTGCATGTTCTGACTTGAAGATGAGTCACGTCTATGTGCGCTCAGATGAATTTCCTAAGCCCTCTGTATGTATACAACTATCACCACATTCTCTCAGATCCTCCCCATCTTCTTCCCACTCATAGACCGCTTCAAACACAATGACACCGTCCCCATGACGAATCCTACACAAAACACTCTCCAGCCGTCCCAGCTCCCAGTTATCAGCCAACTGGGATCTCGCGCACACGCAAGAACTCCAACACGATGCACTATCCACCGGGCACCTCACACGCCCTTTTCGCGTCATCGGCGTGGCTCATGCGGCACAATCTTTGCAGAACCCTCGACCGAAATCGTCTACAAAAAAGGCAAAGACACGAAGGCATTACGGAACGACTTACCTCCTCACCAACCGCATGGCAGCCGCTATACTCGAAGCAAAGAGGTATCCCCAACCTCAAGCTGTCGAGGTGACGACGATCTTCCCACGAGTTCCTCGCTGTCATACGTTCCTGCTTCCCAGTGATGATCTTTGTCTGGTGGTCGAACAACGAAGCCCAGTTACCGTTCAAATCAGAATACGAAAGCGACAACCAACGTTCGCCAATGTTCTCTCTCGACTGCATACCCCCCATCCCCACCCCAGCACGCACAGCACTGATAGAAGCCTTCTTCGACGACGAGGATGTCGAAGATGCCCTGGCTGATGACAGTAACGACGCATGTCTCACTCGCGTCTACCTCGGCCAGCGCGAACCAAATCGGTTCTACGACGGCCTCCTCAACTTTGAGCTGCGTCTTGAGCAGATGAGAGAATTAGGTCTTGATGCGCACGACTTGGCTCGCCAAATCGCACACTCGGTCTTGCTATTGCACATTGGCATGCGCAGATTGACTGTCGCGACAACTGAATTCGTGCTTGCGGTGCAGAAGAAGAAGGGACGACGCACTTGTGGATGCTCGATTTTGATAAAGCCCGCAGCTTCGAGCTAGACGATAGGGACGTCATTGACAAGCTGAAGGCGGCAACAATGGGTAATGATCCGTACTTCCCTGATCCTCTTGCCGATGACGCTGATGATCGAGAGTTGTGGAACGTCTTCAAGGATGTGTACTTGAAGACGGCAAAGGTGATATTGAAGCACAGAGGTGCGAGCGAGGACGCGAAGAAGCTTCCGGACAGGTTCATCGAAGCGTGGGTGAAGCAAGCGAAGGAGAATAAGGAGGAGGGTGATGGTGTTGAGTTTGGGTTTTGATCTGGCAAGTCTTGTTTGTTAGGATATGGTTTTTTAATGATGAGACGAAGCAAGGACGTGACTTGAATATGAGGTGATGTTTTGGTGCGGTACTTTCAGCTTGGGCCAACAAACGATCTTGTTGGGGTATGTTTTGGTCTGCGAAGCAGCTTTTAACGATTGATGTCCTTATGTATACAAGGCGCGGATGGTTAGGAGGCCTTGAGGGTACAGGAGTAACACTGGATATATTAACGTTGCAGTTCTCGCAGTTCTGCAAAATGGACTGGCTCAAGCGGGAAACATAGAACGAAAGAGTTTCAGAACTTGTCGAGCAAGAATCACGCCCTGAACGTTTTGTTCAGTCTTGCACAGGATAGCTGTGACCGGGCTTCATTAGGGTTGCTGGCGAACTCACTGCGCTTCTCCTACCTTGATCATGCCATGCCATCCTCGTGTTCAGTAGTCGTTAACTCTCCACTATCAATTTTGTTCCGGTTTTGCAGCCTTTTGAGCAAGGCACACTTATGTGGTCACTGATCAGTCCACAAGCACAAGCAGTGTCTATCATGGCATCATGACCCTCATGGAAGCTGCGTCTTCAGCCCTCATGCACTTCTCTTCTTTGACACACCGACTACACATGCATTCCGTCCCCAGCCATGCCATCAACGACGCACGTCTCTCCAGCAGCTCCATATCCTGATCAGGCAGATAAGAAGTGAAAATCTCCTCGCCCTCCACAATATCCCTGACAGCCTTAAGCGCAATAGTTGCATTCACAGCCTCACGATTGTATCGCACATGCGAATCGCAGCTATGGTTTAGCACGGCCATCAAGGGAAACAAGTCGTGGACGTAATCTTTGTTGTTAGCGGCATTGAGAGTGAGACCGACAATGTTGTTTTTCAGACAAAGACGCATGGTCATGAGGACCCATGTATCGAAGCAAAGGTCTGCGAAGATGTCAATGCCAAGTGTTGTTAGCATGCTGAGCGGCTGGACGATGTCGTCGAGGAGGCTGAACGGAACGATCTCGGAGCCGATGTACTTTGGCGTAAGGCGGGAAATGGGATGAACTTGGAGTGGGTGAAGATGCGGGTTGTCGACTGTGCGCATATGTTGGACGATGAATGCGAGGTAGCGCATTAGGAGTTTTGCGCGTGCGCGACGAGTATACTTTGTGTGATCTTCTCTGCCGAAGCCGGCGTAAATCATGCTGCTGCCGCATTCCGCGAGATGTCCCGTGAGACTGGCTGCTGCGAGGCACGCTTGTGGGCAAAAGAAGGTCCAACAGCAGGCGCATTTAACTCTGTTTGGAGTGCTAACTCTGGTACAGCACAGAGCACAACGATCTTTTTCAGAACCAGAAACTGCGGTGGTTGTACTGTCTTTGAAAAGCACCTCGCCTTTAGACAGGTCTCGCGTAGCATATACGCCTAAAACGTCATCTCCGAGAGCTTGATCGAGCGATTGCTGACTTGGGCTCTTACGAATGGTGCATTTCCCTTCAGAAAAGTAATTCATCTGCTCCGTCATGATTGAGATGAGTTTGCCCGGTCTCTGCAACAGTTCTGTGGTCAGCCAAGGATATGGCCGAGAGAATATACTGCCGGTTTGAACAGACGCTTGACGTTCCTGATTGTGTTAGTCACTCATACTCAAAGCTCTTCTGAATTCTTACCTTTGCGGTGAGAAGACCTTGCTGAGCCGCCTCCACTTTCACATGGATTTTATGCCGTATAGCACCCAGGTCTGGCATGTCTTACGGCAATTTGTCACCAAATAGAGTGACCGCACGCTTCATCGTCGCAGCTAAATCCTTATATGCATTTGCTGCTGCTAGTGCATGAAGTAGGATGGTCCAGATCTCTAGAGCAAGTGCCTCGATCTCCCGATCTGCTTCAGTTATTACTTCGAGACTGCTCTGCTGTTAAAATCCAGCAGCAGCAAAGAGTTTCATGCCGATCACAAGTCGGACATTGTCCGTCAGGCGATTTCAATCTGTGCACTGTGCTGCATCGATCAGGATGCGTGCTTTATAAGCATCACCAATGCTAAGTTCGGGAGAACCTAAAGCATATAGCACTAATGCGCGTTGAGCCATAGACTTGGATCATATGGCTAATCAATGATCTCCAAGCTGAGCTATGATAAACTTTTCGCTAAAGTGTTGATTTCCTCCCAATGGTCAGTATCTATGCTGTACTACAGGCGAGGTATGATGAAGCTCTAGTGAAGGGCTCATCCATTTCTTGATGCTCAGTCTGTCTGGTCGGATTGTTGGAGGCCACAGTGTAGAGGTCCAAAAACGTTGCATCGTGTTAAAATCGGAGGCGCCTGCTGCTTTGTAGTTGTCACTTGTCAAATGTGCGAGGGGCACCGGGAGTGTTGCTGAGTGGCTCTGTGAACCGAAGTAAGTTTGATGGTGGTCACTGACATGAGATTTATCAAAGAATATATGCTTGGTCGTGATATAACAGGCTCTTCAGCGTCAACGAGGCCAGTCGTATGATAGTCAGTGGCTACCATGCCTGGTATTGTGTAAAAGTAATCTTCGGCGCCAAAGTGAGAGCGTCCAATTAAAACCAAAAAGACACGCCTTGGTCAATATAGATCCCTTGCTGCTGGTCTTTTCATGGGCATTGCGGTGTACAGAATGAACGCTAAATTGAACATGAATCATTGATGAGGCAGGATAAACTTAGAGGCAAGAATCTAAGGTGGTACAATGGTGTTTGTCGTACTTTCCGTAATAAGCCAGCAATATTGACAGGCGGTCTGGCTCTGCTTTGTAGCTCGTTTTCATCGTTGGCGATATTGCAGGCTCACTGGGACGGCCATGCTGGCCGTGACTAGCCAGCTCTTCCACGACAGACTATACAAAGAAAACATACAGACATGAATGTTATAGACACGTAAGAACCAGTGCTAAGTTTCAAAAAATGGTGAAGACTCACGTGACTACCCTAACTAGGTTTGACTTACGTCATCTCCTTATCGCGGCGCCAACTCCTTTCAAAATGCCAATGGTAGAATAGCATCGCGACTCAACGCACGACCTTCACCAGAAATACACAATCATCTTACGACCTCAAGCATCGCCCTCTCTTCACACGACCACTTCAGAGCTACATTTTATCTTTTCCGGACGCTTCCGAACTCTTACCTATATCACACCAAATCTACCGATAACCAAAGCAATCCGTTAAAAGCTCTTATCAAACACAATATAATACAGCAATCATGTCGTCGACTCGCGGTCTTATGACACCTCTCATCGCTGCGGCGGGCATCGTTGGCGTTGGCTACGGTGTGGCCACTTTTGGACAAACGAAATCGGTTGGCAACAACATTCCAGTCAACAAAAGCATACTTCGCACTCAAGGAGCACAAGGGGAAGCACGAAGGGCTGGTGCTAGCGACGAGGAGGTCAGCAAGATTGACAAAGTGCCAACGAAGGGCGGTGACAAAGGCTTGAAGGTTGTTGATAGGGATGGGTGAGGGGAAATACCCGCTCATCAGGCTGGAATATGTTTGTGTGATCACGGAGGGAGGATATGATATTGATTGACATTGGATGGATTACAGGACGCAAATGACCGATGAAATGCAGGTTGGCATATCTGCTATGACTTGCTGCTATATTCAGATTCAGTGGATTTACCGAATAATGGCTTTTGGGGGAGGAGTTCATTGTATCTACGCATGATTGTCAACAAGAAAGCCAGAGCTTCTGAACGCCATTTTGGGACTACCTTACACCATTCTACGACTTGAAGAACAGGTCGCTGCCTCGATTTGTCGACAGCTCCTCCTTGTCTGTGATAGTTGATTTGTTTGCAGCCGAAGCCTGTACCCGCGTGGTCAGGTCGTGCTTCACAATAGCCTTTTTAGCGATAAGCCAAGCATGGCCCCACACCTCCGCAAATAGCCACGTGCCACTGACTATCCTCGAGTCTTTTTACACACGGCAGCAACAGCCACGCCATCGTAACGTTGTTAACTTCTATATATTGAACAACTATTCTGATGCACGTTCTGTCACATAGCTCTTGCTATCTACCTTTAACACAACACCTTTGATTCCAACAACCCACCGCGTCACACGATCCAGCGTCTCCCTAGGCGCATAGCCGAAGTCGACGGTCGGCAAATCAAGCATAGAGGAACATTTCATATTATCATACCTTCCACACCCTGCAAAGACACTGAACGCGCTCCAGCTTAGCGCCGTATTAGCCTTATGGACGAGCAACATAGTGTGCGAAAGAGCTTGAGGAAAACATAGCAATATATCCCATCATGGCACCTACACCACAGATTAGCTCGGAGGCTATCGTAGAAAAAATGACAGCCGGTGCGACAAAACCTACTTCGCCGGAAGGAGTAAGACTTATACCTTTGAACTTTTCGTGTCGTGGTGTTGACTCTGCGAACAGCTGGCACTGGAAGGATGGGCACAAGGATTCCTGGTCGGCGCCATTGTCGTGATGGCTGCCATTACGGTGGCCAATATGAGGAGAGGTGTACTGCTGCACAAGCTTATTCTCTTCGAACTTTTTCTCGGCATGTAAGCACGGCGCACGACACGTATAAATTGTGTTCAACCCTCTGACAGATTGTAAAGATTTCATCCTTTCTTCATACTATTCCAGCCGCCTGTTTATGGATGGTACATCTCTGCGACAGCAATTCTACTCAATTCGAGCTGGAGTCTGCATAATGTTATTGCCTGGTTGAAGATCCGCCCGTTCCTCTCTCGACGATGGAGTATAGTCTTTATAGGAACTATAATCATCGCGCAACCGTACTGGATAGTAGAGATCTACGCGAACTTCACATAGTACGGAATTGTCCGATACGCAAGGAGAGACATGCTAATATCCCATCCAGTTTCAACAATATCAACAACCTTTTTGTTCATACTAGGCCATATGAAGCCATCTTCCGTGATCCATGGTGGATAATATCAATCATTATTCTCATGTACAACATTCACGCCACGTATAAACTGCCATTCACGACGATAGTCGGGCTATCACCACGGTTTGGTATCCTATTCGCAGCGATGATTCTAAGCATTATCTTCATTATTCTCGACATACTGGCTGTTACGACGCATATCTTCTCGACACGTTTGCCTGATGGGCTGAGTAAGTCACGTCACAACAATACTTCATAACCACGATGACATACTTACATCTTTTCAGACCCTTTCTGGAAGCTTGCAATGGCCTTCAAGTGCCTGACAGATAGCATCATTCTAGACGACTTCAAGACTGCCCTCGACAAATTGATGCGCTACAAAATGCGCCGAGAACGAGCTAATCAACGACTTTCGTCTTATCCTGAGACTGCAGACGAGCGAGACACGATCTCTGGTCTAAGCAGACAGCGAACGTTCGAACTTGATCCATTGAGTGAAGAGGCTGCGCAAGAACGGATAGGTAGTGGGTCAGTAGAGCCAGGAGAAGTCATGGACTTTGCGACCGCTCTCAATCCTGCTATGAACTCCAAAGACCACGCAAGAAGGATCGAGGCCATGGCGAACAACGTCGATAGCTATGATATTGAATTACCAGAGTTTCAAACTGATAGTGCAGAGTATAGCACAAGTGCTGGATCATCTTCGAAAACTTCAAAATTTGGCTGATGACAAAATAACAACATGGCTCCTCTTCGCAAATGAAGATCACGGATCGTTCCTGCAGGACGTTAGACGCCCCTCGAACTGCTTGGGATTGTCAAGTCATAAAGAGTCTACGGCAAAGGTTTCGCAAATATGAGCATAATCTGGACCAGTTTGTATTAGGATTTTCTCCTCCAGCAGAGGTTGAGGTTTTTGCGACATGCGACCTTGTGCAACAAATTTCAAATCGACGAAAAGCACTTCCTGGTAAAAACATCTTCGAGGATGCCCACGTGTATGGGAAGGAATAAAGGCCCTGGAAGCGATCAGCCAGGTAAGGTATGTTACTACCATGCCACTGGTCTGCTAGTCCTGGTCAACACAGATAAAGATTGGGTCACTCCTCTATGTGTCCATGATGAGGACTAGACCTTGGGACAAAGGCTGTTCAGACCTTTAGCCAGATGCTCCCAGCCGCCCATTCGAACAAATTGCAAACGCACTCCTACCTTGATGCGATGTGGCGACTGGCCACCCCTCCAGCCAAGCCTGCCACCATGGGGTCATTGGCGGCTAGGCGAGGGGTTTGCGGAGGAATGACACGATGAGGTGGTGAGGTGTTGAGAGTATGCAGATTGAGTTACGGCTGATGTGCGTAATGACACGACATCTTCTTGGCCAACATTGGCATTCGATGGAGGATAAAGAAACCACGCAAGACTATGATACTTCCAGGCTAAAGCGAGCACAAGCACATCTTGGCTGAGCTTGAGACATTGAAGAACCTTTGAAAAGGAAGTAAGAGTGACGTTGGCTATGCTTTCGTTTCGTGTTGAGGTTCATGCGACAGTTTCATCAATTTGGAAGTCAATCTCGGTGGTGACTACCTTCCGAAGGTTTTTCGAGAGTTTTCAGTTCTCACATGCGTTCTAGGCGTTCCTCTTACCTCGTCGATTCCATTGTGCTACTAGCGACCTTACAATCCAGTGGGCGACATCCTTTACGCCTCCCTCGGTTCCAGATGGGTCGCCAAGATGGTTAAAAAGCTGCCCTTGGCACTCCACGCACCCCACGACGCACCCCATGGTTAAATCCTTCCGGCAAAAGGTACAACTTCACGTCCTATATCTACGAGAAAGGCGTACAATAGTACGTGCATTAGTATTGCTGGGCAATGCTGGGCATTGTTAGTCGCTGAACGTCATGTGCTCCTCACTCACATTATCCTGCTCATTTTTGACCAGTGAGATCATTCTATTACGTGGAAGAAAGAGGCATTATCGGCAGTGACCTGCCCGAAGGACTGCCTAATCCTTGTAAAATGCCCAAGGGGAAATCCAAATGTTGGTTGTAGGCACGATGTCGCTCTAGAAGACCCACCGTTGGCATACTCGACGACAACGCACCATCTCGCGTATGGTTCCACAGGTCTAGACAATCTGATCCACATGGTATCCGGAGCATCTTACACTTTGCAGCCTCAATCGATTGACACGCCTTCTACTACAGTCGCCTCTTGACATGACTCCGCCTGAAACTCTTTCCACTTGAGCAAGCCGTCGAGGATGTCACCGACTTCTGATACCAAGACAACACTCTTTAGCCAGATCTCTCCTCATGCAGCAACTACGTCCAATGGAGGTACGCCACATTGAGTAAGCGTCTGGAGAAGCACACTATCGGGCGTGCAGGCATTGCGGAGTAAAGACGTGGAGACTGATGAGGAGGTTGCCATTTTGCCTGACCTCGACTCGGAAATGGTCACTGGAAGGGCAAGGGAGCAATATAAAAGAGGCATGATGTCCTCACCTTCAACTGGAGAAGGAGGCACAAACTAAAGAATTTCATTCACTACTACTTTGGTCTCTTTCATTCACTATCTGATCAATACCTTTGCCCAATATGCGCGCTGCTGCTCTCGCTGGCGCCGCGGCTCTCATTGCAGGTGCCGCTGCTGCTCCTGCTCCTCAAGATATCAGCGTTGTCAACAATGCTAAAGTGACCAATACTTTGACCACAACCTACACCAAGGTCAGTTTGTTCATGCCGTGCCATTACGATCGACTCGTGTTTCATGTTAATGCCTACTATAGACGAAGACTGTGAAGGAAACAGCTGTCAGCATTACGACAACGACCAAAACCATCACAGCCACAGACAAGACTGTCCAGACTATCACCACGACTATCGGTAGTGGTTATACTGGAGTGCTTCCAACTGGTTTGTGATTCAACTTCTATAAGCACTAAAATATGAATACTAACGCACTTTCCAGTCACTGTGACTGCCTCTTGTCCTGCTCCTACCACTGTCACAGTCACCCGCACTACTGGCTCTTCCACCAGTGTAGCTACCACTTTGACCACGACTCTTCTTGCTCAGCAGGTCTCTCCTACAGGCCACGCCAACCCCGGATTGGCCGATCTCGCTGCCAAAGTCCGCGATGGAATCTACTTTGGAACTGCTGTCGACTACCCAGGAACCAACGCTGGCAATGATCCTATTTACCTCAATGTTGCCCAAGATAACCATGAGTTTAACCAGTGGACTCCAGGTGAGCGGATCTCCGTCCCGTATAACAAATTCTACTTCTCTATCTACATCAGACTGACTCAACATAATAGCCAACACCATGAAGTATTTCGCTACTGAGCCACAAAACGGTGTTTTTGATTTCTCTGGCGGCGATGCGTTTATGGCGTTAGCTTCTAAGAACGGCACACGCAGAGTCAGGTGTCACAATCTAATTTGGCATTCCCAGGTTCCCGACTGGGTTAACAGTCAGTATTCTCCCTGAAGCGTTTCAAATATGTATTTTTTGACTAACCTGTACCAGATGGCAACTGGACCGCCGACAGTCTGACCGCTGTGATGGAGCGTCACATTGAGCGATTGATGTTGCACTGGGGCGACCAATGCCTGCACTGGGACGTAGTCAACGAAGCTCTAGCCGACGGCGCAACTCCAGGTGGCAACCCATGGAGGACCGGAAGTGTCTGGCAGCGAGTCATCGGCGTACGTCGAAACCCAACTCTGCAACCCTATCATGTCGAGCTAACAAGCCCGCCTAGCCAACCTTCGTTGAAAAGGCCTTCCGCAAAGCCTCCCAAGTCAAACGCGACAACAACCTCACCGTCGGCCTCTACTACAACGACTACAGCATCGAATGGCCCGGCACCAAGACCACGAACGCCGCCATCCTCGCCTACAACCTCACACAGGCCGGCATCGCTATTGATGGCATCGGCGCCCAGTCCCACTTCACCATCGGCGGATCCCCTCCCGTCCGCACCTTCATGGATACACTCGCCAACTACACCAATAAAGTCAACCAGGTCACTGGCAAAAACCTTGATGTCGCCATTACAGAGCTTGATATCCGTGGAACCTTACCCATCAGTCGCGAGCAGCAGATCCAGCAGTTTTATGATTATGGAAATGCGACGCAGGCTTGTGCGCTTACGCAGGGATGTGTTGGGATTACGCTTTGGGACTTTGATGACACTTACTCTTGGATTCCCTATACTGTAAGTTGTGCGTCGATCTTGTCGAGTCTGGGTTGCTAATGAATGTGTATAGTTCCCAGGTCAGGGATGGGCGCATCCGTGGTTCTTGCCTGCTAATGGAACTGAACTGGTCAAGAAGATCGCTTATGATGGCATCAGGAATGGACTTACTAATGGCACTGCGTTGTAGATGGTGCTTGTGCTTGGGAGTGGGGGAGCATTGTGAGGTGGTGCAGTTAGTGCGTGAAGTGCAAGGCTATGGGTTGATGGTTTGAGATGAGTCGCGTGACAATCCCTCTGCTCATGAATATAACGAAACCACATATTTCTAAATTGGATATCTTTCTTTTTGCAATCAACTATCTACATCCATCGTTATCACATCATCTCCATTCCGTTCACATCCTTACTATTTCTTCACTCCTGCACACATGTCAAGCACCATCCTCCCCTCCCTCCATCAGCCCATCCCATCATCCCCCAATAACGGCCTCGTCAATTTGAGAAATTTAGCAAAGAGTGGATGGAAACTGAGAACCTCACGAAATGTTTCCTAACATTATCAATCTGCAGTGAAGTAGTCATGAACTATATTAACTCGACTGATCCAGCCCTTTGTTATGAAAAGTATCGTTTTAAAAGGAAGGAGAACACAGATGTTCGTCTTCTGTTGTGGAACATAGCCGTAAATGATAGTGCATCACTTCTAAGAACACCGCGAGCTCACTTATTGGAGTGCACGGGAATGCAGCAGTGAAGAAGTGTCTTGAGCATAGAGGGAGAGGTAACTTGAGCATGAAGTTAGATAGCTTGAGCTAGAGAGGACAGTGAGAAAAGTGGAGACTATCGATCTTGATTCACGTTCTGCTTTTCTTGGTGTGATCAGTTCTAAGTTAGTCTGGCAAATGAAGATACTCTTTTCGTTTTGGAAAGGGATAACAGATGCTATGAGCGTCGTGATGTGTGTGTTGAGCGGGAGGGAGAGGCGGTGGTGGATATGCGAGCTTTCTAGGCGAAGATTTGGGTTAGGGTGTCGAGGTGTCGAGTGTCGAGTATCGAGTATCGAGAGTGTTTTGGGCGCATCATATGCACCCATAGGTTGTCGCGTATCTTGTTTTGACGATAGACGATAGATAAGTCATTTTGGGAAGCATTGGCATGGCAGGTGTGTAAAGGTTATTTTTGAGCATAAAGACGACAGACCGTGACATTTTGTTTTCCGTCACAGGACTGCGGTATATCATAAATGGCCCTCATGACAATTCCATGTCTGATCAACTCCATGCAAATATCGTCTCTTTCCTAAGACTTGATCACACATCGAGTAGCAGTACCATCACCATCCTCAACACTTCATTCATGCAGAAGCCTTAACAGCCTTAGCAACATTCTTCCTGACCTCAAACCTCTGCTGCTTCCTCAACCTCAACACCTTGAACCTCTCGAAATCCGTCAACTCCCGTCTCCTTGAGCTCCTGGCGCGGCTCTGAGCCCATGCACTCTCAGCCCACTTGCTGTCTACACTGGCGGCCTCCCATTGCTTCTTG
>Ga0160429_1000461_pt1 | contig 37370 bp, 32 predicted proteins | sample SolpanmetagenomR_FD_108199 | JGI IMG/M metagenome (GOLD analysis project Ga0160429, IMG submission 108199) | Solar panel surface microbial communities from Lawrence Berkeley National Laboratory, California, USA - R | ecosystem: Engineered > Built environment > Solar panel > Unclassified ... | reverse complement strand
GGTGTGGCTTGGGCACGTGCACCGGCAGCAACGGCTCCAGCCGCGCCCATAACGTGTCGGAAATGGTAAACTCTTGGGTCGTAGCCATGCCCAAAGTTAATCCCTATTCGGATAGCCTCTAAGTACGTCGCGTCGGGGTGCCGTAGCAGTAGCCGGTTCAAATCGAAGAGCTCGTCTTCGAGGTGGTCCGACGCCGGGGAGGGAAAGCCAGCGGGTACCGTGCAGCTAAAAAGCGGCAGAAAGAAGGGGACCTCGGTGGGGACTACCGGGATTAATTCAACGTCACGCATCGACCAAGAAAGCTAGTAGAGGTCGCAAGTATACGTGATTGCCAACTAATTTAGTTTTATTAGGCTAAAAAGAGTAGTCTATCTTCCCGCCGGAAGAATGCTTTTATTCCATATTGGCACATTGTCTCAAACTCTGTTTGTAAGCTGCGACTCCAGACAGGGGCCTTTATTGGAGTATTTTGGTTTGATATTCAGTAATTTATACTTGTCTGGTTGGCTTTGCTTACCAGCAAATCAGGCTGCCACTTACCCCATTGGCCGGTGGCCCGGCCAGCGGGCCAGTCCGCACAAGGCAAACTCAGTTGGCCCGGTTGCGCTCCTCCTGCCCGGCCCCCTCGCGCTGACTTTTGCGGCCTAAGCCCGTGTTGCCCAGTTTGTAGGTAAACGAGAGGCGTAGTAAGCGGGTATCGTTGCGGCGGTAGAAGCCGAAGTCCTGACTAGCGTAGTGCACGTCGGCCGCGCCGCGCTCGGTGTAGAATAAGTCGGCCAGGCTAAGGCTGAGAATGGCCTTGTTATCCAGCAGCTTGAGGGTAGCCCCGGCGTTGAGGGCGTAGTACGACACCGAGCGATAGAAGCCCTGGATGGTGGGCGAATTGTAGTAGCCCGAGAGCTGCGCCGTGAGGTGGGGCGTGAGGGTGAAGGAGTTGGTTACGCTCAGGTTGTACACCAGCAGGCGGCTGCGCTGGGGCTCGGCGGTATAGGTCGAGTGGAAAGCTTGCTCGTAGACGGTCAAGTTGTTGTCCACTTTCCAGCGCTTACCAAAAGTGAACGGCGCGATGACCGTGATGCCGTAGTTGTAGGCGTAGCCCAAGTTGCCGTAGGTATAGGTGGTTTCACGGGTAGCCAGGTCTTGCAGCGGGTATTCGGAGGCAAACTGGCGGGTGTAATTGAAAAACGGGGCCACGCTCAGATCGTGGGAAAATACGTTGGTCCATTCCACGGCATCGGTGAAGGAAGGCTGCAAAAACGGATTGCCTTGATTGGAAAAATACTGGCTCTGATAGCTGAGAAACGGGTTGAGTGAACTGTAGGCCGGCCGCTCGATGCGGCGTGAGTAGCTTAAGTTGAGTTGGTAGGCTGGCGAAAACTTATACTGCGCATACACCGTCGGAAACAGCTGGAAGTAATTATTACGGTTGCTAGTTTGAGTGGTGCGCGAGGTGCCCAGCGTGCGCGTGTACTCGCTACGCAGCCCTAGCTGTAGGGAGAGCTTCTGCCAGTCGCGGCTGGCCGAGCCGTAGGCGGCGTAAATATTTTCCTGGTACTCGAACTGGTTGGTGCGCCGGGCATCGGCCACCCAGCCGCCGCCCAGCTCCCGCTCAAACAGGAAGTCATTGGTAGCAGTGACCTGGCTGTATTTGACTCCGGTTTCCAGCTTGAACTTCGGGAAGGGCAGCGTCACATCGGCCTTCAGCGAATGGATGAACGTGCCACCCGTTAGCCCGCTGCGCAACTGTTCGGGCCCGCCCAGCGGCTGGGCGCGGGCCTCGTCCACGGTCTGGTTGCTGAAATCCTGCTGCTGGTCGGTGCCGAAGCGGGCGTAGTTGGCATCGACCGACACGCTTTTGCCCACCGAGTCGAGCTGCACGGTGTAGTAGCCATCCACCGAATAGTTGAAAGAAGAATTACCCAAGCGACTCTGGGTCTGTACGGTAGTGTCGGTGGGCTGCGCCCCCACGAAGGTGCGGGCCGTGCCTATGCCCTGGGACGGGTTGGCCAGCACGTAGAGATTAGCTACCACGCCCGCGCTGGATTTGGGGCCGGTTTTTACGTCCAGTTGCGCCTTGGCATCGTGGTAGCGGGCGGTGCTCACGCGGTGGCTCACGGCTTGCAGTTCGCTGGGCAGCGCCTGGCCCGGCCCGCGCTGGGTGGCGTATTGGGTGATGTCCTCAAACGAGCGGGTACGGCCCAAGAAATAGCTGCCGTTTAGGTCAATACGCTTTTGCTTGAGGCCGACTACTGCCCCGCCGCCGTAGCGCGAATAGTGCCCCTGCGCCCCGCGCAGCGTTAGGTCGGCGTTCCAGCCCGGTTGCTGCCGCTGCTTGGTGCGGATGTTGAGAATGCCCGCATTACCCTCGGCATCGTACTTGGCGGGTGGCGTGGTGATGACTTCGAGCGTCTGGATACTTTCGGCGGGCATATTGCGCAGCATGTTGGCCAGCGCATCCTGGCTCAGGCGCACCGGCCGGTCATCAATGAGCACCAGCACCCCGCTTTTACCCTGCATCCCGATGGCGTCGTCGGCCGTTACCGTAACGCCCGGCGTGCCCTTGATGACGTCGTAGGCACTACCCCCGGCCACGGCGGGTAACTGGTCTACGTGCACGACTAGGCGGTCTAGCTGACGTTCGATTACGGGTTGGCGGCCCGTTACCTGCACTTCACCCAGCGCCTGCGCGGCGAGTACTAGCACCAATGGCGGTAGCACCAGGGGTACCCCGCCCACCACCTGCACCATGGCCGAGCGCCCGCCGCGGTAGCCCAGCTGCTGCGCCCGCAGCTGGTAGCGGCCCGGCCGCACATCCGCAAACGCAAAGTGGCCCTGCTCATCGCTCAGTGTGCCCCGCACTAAGCTGGAATCGGCGGCCCGCAGCAGCAGCACGTTGGCGTATTCCAGGGGCTTACCATCGGGCCGGCGCAGGCTACCGGTAAGGCTGCCCCGGCGCATCGTGTCGGCGGGGGCGGCCGGGGGCACGGGGGTTGGTAGCTCTACTACTCGGTTCGGTTGAGCCAAGGCTACTGTAGCCAGGCCCAGCAGCAGCGCAAAAATAATGGGCACGACGAGGCGCATCGCGCCCAGGCGGCGGGAGGAAAGAATAGCCATCAGAAAGGGGGTAGGGGGCAAAAAAGGCGTTAAAGCCGGAGCACGAAGGCACACTAAGGCCAGCCGGCGCGCAACGCGTGGCTAACCAGGTCGGGAAATAATTAGTAGAAAGTCGCTGATTTGGCTAGCGCACGGCTAACGTCAGGGTCGTGGTGCGGCCCGCCGAGTTGGGGGGCAGGTGCAGCAAAGGGCGGTACACCACCAGGCGGGCAGGCGGCTGGGGCTGGCCATTGAGCAAGAGTACGCCCGCTTTGGTCACGGCTACCTGGAACTGCCGGGCATTGGCCGGCACCAACCCGTCACGGCGGAGCTGCTCTAGCAACGCGGCTTGCGCGGGGTCGTCCGCGGGAGGCGTAGGCGCGACCTGGTAGGTTACCTCGTTCTGCGTACGGTAGGTGGTGGCGGCGGTCATGCGGCGGCCGGTGGCCGCTTCGTACAGCCGCTGGTAGCGGGGTAGCCAGGCAGCAGACTGCAGCTGGCCGTTTACTAGTAATTGATTATTTGTCAGCAGAATATCATACTGGTCGGTCGTAGAAAGCAGGCCATCGGCTTGCAGCTGTTGTTGCAGCAGCAGTTGTAGGGCATCATCCGACGCCGCCAGGGGCGGGTGGGCGGTGCGCGGCGCATCGTCGGGCGTGTGCTTGGTGGTGGTGGCCCGCCGGGTCCGCATCAGGGTGGAGTGGGTCCGGCGAGCGGCCTGGGCACTATGCAGCAGCCCGCCCAAGCATAGACCCAGGACCAGCAGCGCCAGCGTGGCCGGCCAGAGGCCCGTGGCAGGAGCAGGTCGCCCCTGGGCCAGGCGGCGCACCCGGCTCAGCAGCGAACCTCGCCGCACCCCGGCGGCCAGCGTGAGGCGGGGTAGGGGAGGGGCATCGGCCGTCAGCTCAGCCAAGGCCGCCAGGGCACGGGCCAGCTGGCGCGGGTTGCCACTAAGCTGGGCGGCTAGGTCGTCGCAGCAATTTTCGCGCTCCGCGTGCAGCACGGTGGCCAAAAACCAGACGGCCGGATGATAGAAGAAAACCGTTTCGGCCAGCGTTTGCACGAAGTTAAATAGGTAGTCGCGGCGCAGAATGTGGGCCAGCTCGTGGGCCAGTATCATTTCCAACTCGGCCGGGCGCAGGCCGCTCGCCACGCTCAGCGGCAGCAGAATGACGGGCTTCAGGTAGCCAATGACCAGCGGCGAAGGTACCAGCGCCGAGGCCCGCAGCGCCACCGGTCGGGCCAGCCCGGCGCGAGTTATCAGCCGGGCCAGCACCTGCTGCCAGGCCTCGGGCACCGGGCTCACCCGCTGGCGCAGCCGCCGTACGTAACGCAGGGCCAGTACTAAGCGCCCCAGCATCAGTGTGAAGCCCAATAGCCACAGCCATACCCCAACCGCTAGGTGCTGCTCCAGGTAGACTGGAGCGCTCAGCAGCAGCCCGCGCCAACTGGGCAGCGTCTGGGTGGCGTGTTGGTGCGATACCAGCGCCGCGTAGGTTGGCTGCGAAACGAAGCGCACAATTACCGGGGCTACCGGGGCCGGGGCTTGCTGGTAGTAGTGGGCAAACGTGGCCCCCGCCAGCCCGACCAGCGTAGCTAATGCTACGGCCGCCACACGGTAACGCACCACAGCTGCCTGCTGCCGCAGCACCCAGAGCAGCAGCGCTACCCCGAAGCCTAGCCCGGTACCTTGCCAGAGCGAGTGCAGCAGCGTCCAGCCCAGGGCGCGCCCTAGGGCCGGGGCTATCAGATGGTCAAGCATGGGCATCGGCATTGGCGGCTAAGTCGTCGGTATCCAGTTGCTTAAGTACTTCCCGAATCTGGTCCATTTCCTCCCGCGAGGTACGAGCACGGCCCAGCGCCCGCAGCACCAGCTTCAGGGCCGAGCCGCCGAAGGTGGCGTCCACGAAGCGGTCGAGCAGCTGGCCCTGGGTTTCCTCCTCGCGTACGGCCGCTTGGTAGATGTGGGGCTTGCTGCCTTCGCGTAGTACGAGGCCCTTTTCTAGCATCAGCTGGAGCCACTTGAGGGTGGTGGTATAGCCCACTTCCCGCTTCTGGTTCAGCTCGTCGTTGACGAAGCGCACCGTTTGGGGCCCGTGCTGCCAAAGCACTTGCAAAATCTCCAGTTCCGCCTCAGTGGGCTTGGTAATCGGGGTGTTAGCCATCATGCAGTACTATTACGAACTTATTCGTAATGCAAATATACTGGCAGGTTTCACGTGGGCAAGCGTCATTACGAATTTATTCGTAATGACGCTTGCCCATTTAATTGAAAGACCGGTAATTTTGACACAAGGCATAGTGCATTTGCTCGCTGTATCGTGCTCCACAGCGTTTTTGAAGAACAGTCGTGACTATTGTAAAACGCTCAAGCTCGCTTTGAAACAAGTGGCAGCGCTCACAAAAACATTTAAAAAACGGCCATACAGCCACTTTGCTAGCCTAGCCTAGTCGGCAGTGGGCTCGTCTGAGAGCCAGCACTAGGTTCTACTAACAGCCATGGGCCCTTATTGGATGCTTTTTGAGAGGTCATTTCCAGCACGTGCAGGCGCTTTTCTCGGGCGTTTTTTGCTAACCCTTATTGGAGTACCTTCCGGGCATGACAACCGTCGCCCTTTACGCCCGCGTTTCGACCAAGGATAAGGGTCAGAGCACCGAAAATCAGCTGCCCGAACTGCGGCGTTTTGCGCAGGCCCACGGCTACACCGTTTATAAGGAGTACGTGGAGCACGAGTCCGGCGGCACGGGGAAACGCTCCGAGTTTCAAGCCTTGTTTGTCGATGCCCACCTGCGGCGCTTCGATTTGGTATTGTTCTGGAGTTTGGACCGCTTCAGCCGCGAGGGCGCGTTGCCCACGCTGCAATACCTCAACCAACTGCAAGGCTGGGGCGTGGGGTACAAATCGCTCACGGAGCAGTACCTCGATTCCATCGGGCTCTTTCAGGAAGCCATTATTTCCCTCTTAGCCACGCTGGCTAAGCAGGAGCGCATACGGCTGAGCGAGCGCACCAAGGCGGGCATGGCCCGGCGCCGGGCCGAGGGCCTGCCGATGGGACCGCCGGCCAAAAGTGCGGCGGTCGTCGCGCAGATACGGGCGTTAAAAGCGGGTGGCCTGTCCAACTACGCCGTCAGCAAACAACTGGGGCTGTCGGCCAGTACGGTGGCGAAATACGCTGCGGAGGCCTAGCAGGCACTGCCGGGTTAAGGCTGGCCCCCGGACTGGTCGGGCGCCGGCCCCGTCGGTCCGCCGCCCGGCTGGGCTTGCAAGGCCGCCGTCACGGCGTCGAGCCGCCGCACCAACTCTTCGTTGGAGGGAAAGAACGGACGAAGCTTGCTGGGCAAGGTGTCAGTATAAGTATAGGTGGCCACCCCGATGGTCTCGTTCACGTCGCGCAAGGCAAATGCCACCACCGTGCGGTTTTTGCTTTGGCAGATGACAATGCCGGGCTGATGTTGCGGCTTGCGCACGGTCTGGTTTAGCACCGACAAGTAGAAGTTCATCTTGCCCGCGTACTCTGGCCATAACGCGTCGATCTTGAGCTCGATGGCCACTAAGCACTTCAACGCGCGGTGAAGTAGTAGCAAATCTTCCGGACGGCCTATTGAGGCTCTAGCCCAGTTCTCGCACCACTGGTGCGAGAACTTCGTCCGGCGAGCAGGCGAAATAAAAAGCGCGCATGCGCCACAGATTTAAGGCCGAAACCCCGCTTAGCCCTAGGAATTCGGTTTGTGCATTAACTCTTATGGGAGTGCTTGTAGGGGTATCTACTGCTCATTTTTTAAGCAAGCGTGCAAATCAGAAAATCTTTAGCCTTACTCAACAGCCGAAGGTTCGGGCATGTGACGATTTTCGAAGAGCCAGATAAACTGCCGAAGGCGCTGTCGGGGCGTGGGCTCCTCAGTTTCTCTAAAATCTACTCCTTCTACAGGTTCAAGACCAAATTGGGAACGAGCTAGCTCGTAAAGTGTCCGGCCGAAAAGGGTCCTCAACTGGTCAAAAGTATTGACACCAAGTCCGGTCAGATAAAAAGGAGCGTCGTTTCCCGATGCTAAATCCCCACAGGCTTCAAGGAAAGCCACTACTTCTGTCGTAGGGTTTTTCTGCAAGAAAGGGAGTATATAAGCTGCTGGTCCCGGTGAAACATTCAATTTTGGCCAAATGGTGAGCATAAGTTTACGTGCCCAAAATGGCTTGCTGCGATATAAGGGCATACAAGTGCTGTCAGCTTCGCGCAAGGCGCGTCGAAGCAAGCTTTCGGCATTGCTAGCCAATACTTGCTTCCAATCGGAAGGCGCTAACGCAAGCTTTGGCAAAGCAGGCTGCCAAAAGGACGGCCGTTGTTCAAATTGCTGGTGAAGACGTTGGTTTACTAAATAAGCAAATTCAAAGCTTCCTGGTGTATCATTAAGTTGTTGAGCAGTAGTTACTTGCTCATTTGCGCCGGGTAAGCTAGCGAGTAAATGCAGCACTAGTTTGATTGCCTGCGACATTTCACCATTTGTTACCTCGTCCCAGCTACGCGGTGGACAGTACAGGCCAGCAGCGTTGGTTAAACAAGTGAAGAGCGCGCGATGCTGGCCTTCAGACAAATCAGGGAAACGGTATTCGATACGGGTGAGAGCGGAAGGGACTCCTAGCCGTTCCGTCAAATTTCGAAATTGCCCTAATTGATTTGCTCCATCGGCTTGTAGAAAAGCGTTGAACTCTTGATCGGTTACGTCGTCGCTGGCAACAGAATAGGAAAAATAACGACTGAAATAGCGAGGCGAGGTAATGGCGCGGCGACGCTCAAGAGCGCCATCATCCAGTGTATCGCTATCCCCCAGCGGGGTTACCCAATTGTTGGCCAGTATGACCAACTTGGGAAATAACGCTTTTAGGAGCGTTCGCACGGCTGCTTGGCTCTCCAGGGTATAGTGATGGTCGGCGAAGATGTTGGTTAGCGCGCCTTCCAACTCGGCATTTGTCTCTGCGCCGCCACCAAGAGTGCGAAGAATTTGTAAATTCTGGCTGGTAAATACGTCTTGATGAGTGGCGACGTAGCTGTGTACCTCAGGGTAAAAGATGTTGATCGCTTCAACCAAGAGTAAATCAACAGGGTTGATTTCGTCGAGGAGAAGGGGTACGCTGAAGCGGACAGCGTTAGCGTAGCGTATCGCTACGCGGGGAGTGGTAAGCCGTGGAATTACCCCTTGCCGGAATGCTTGGGCAAACCGTTCAGCGTTGGGCTGGCTGCTGTGTAACGAAGTGATTTTAGCGTCTAGTTGGATGTCGTTTTCCTGAAGCGCTTCGTATACCCGGGCTAAACAGAAGGTTAGCAGGTCGGACGAGCGGGCGCGGGGCAGGCGCAATGGAAACTGGATAATCTTTTCAAGAAAGCTGCGCCCGTCGGATTGCGCGTTGGGGCTAGTGGTGAACACTTCACCAATGGCGCGGGCCACCATTTCTTCGTCAAAGGCCAATAAGTAAGCTGTATTGCTGAAGTTGGCGGTGAGTTTGACTAAACGGAAAACGGCTTGTATCTGCTGCTTTTCAAGGCGGTCAATGTCGTCTACGACTACGACCACCCGGCACTTTGCCTCAGCAATGAAGTGGTTAACCCGTTGGTACAACTCTTCAATCCCTGGCTGAGTGATGCCGCCAAATGCCTGTAGGGACTTGCCCACATCAGTCGAGGCGACGCCCAAACTAAATGTTGGTATCATCGGGGCCGCGTATTTGGTGACGGCCTCTGCGAATCTTTCCCCCTTTTTCTTGAGACTCTTTCCCAAAGAAGAAGCCAGCTGGTTGAAAAAATCTAGCAGGAGTTGTTCTTCCTGGGGAAAACGCCAGGGATTCAAATGAATGACGACAGGATGAGGTTCTAAGCGTTTAAGTTCATGCTCCACAAAGTGCAAGACCGTGCTTTTCCCCTCGCCCCATTTCCCGTAGAGGCCAATCACCAAACTATTTGTGGTAGCTGGTAGCAGCAGCATCCTAGCCAAACGCTGGGCGAACTTATGACGGTTGAAGCTGTCTCTATCGGGGTTAGACTCCGGGTGGTCGGTAAGGTGGCTAGACACAGGGCTGGCAATTGAACGTTCGTCGGTAAGGCAAGGGTGTCATTACCAAGGTTTGTACCTTGACAGCATTCTACGCAGGTCACACGCAGCAGCGAGAGAGTGCTTAACGTATGGCTGATCTCTTAAAAGAGGGCTTTTTGAAGAACGAAACGTTCTTCTTAGCGATTCCAACTGCTCACTGTTGTTTCCCACCGCTGCTATCACAAGCACACTAGATTAAAAACCTCAACTAATGGCCTGAGCCCAAAACCACAGCCTCTGCGTGCTTCACCAGCCCTGCCAACAGCCAGCGAAACGTGAGGTCCGGGGCCGGCTGCGAGACGGCCGTCGGCGTGGTGTTGGTGGCCAGCAACAAGCAGGCGGCCGAATACAGATTTTCGTGCATCAGTCGCCGGCAAAGAATGGCGTAGCGCTGGGCGTAGGAGGTGCCACCCGCGGAGGTTACGAAGACCGGATCGACGGCGAAATACGGCTGGTTGAGTTTGACAGCAGCGTGGACTTTGGGACAGTCCTCCAATAAAAAAAGGTAGCCGAGAAAAGGCCGGGGACCGGGGCCAAACCGCTGCTCGCGGTACGCTTTCCACACGTCTTCGGCGCTGCCGACCGCCTCCTCTACCCGGTTGTTGGCGTTGTTGCCGAACGAGGGCCCCACCTGGCTTTTGAATTCCAACGCCGCGATGAGCCGGCCGTTGGAGAAAACGAGCATGTCCCATTTCTTCTCGGGGCGGTAATACCCGGGAATCTCAAGCCGGCCTTGGGAAGCCGCATCTTCGGAGCGGCCAATCTTGATGTCCAACCCCGGCAAACCCACCAAGCGCAACGCGCGCAGGATGAGGGCTTCTATCGCGCCCATCTGGCCACCAGCGGTCACGGCGCTGCGGGTGCCGGCATCCAGCTGCCCGGTGGCCTGCTGCCGGGTGCGGGCGTGGTCGCGGGCATCCCAGTAGTACTGCACCGCCTGCTGAAGCTCGGTGTCGAGGCGAAGAAAGAGGTCGTCGAGGGCAGTGGGCACAGGGGCAGTAAGGTTAAGCGGCAGGCCAGAGGTGGGCAACCCCATACACGGCCACGGCCGCCGCGGTGGCCGCGGCCACGTCGCGGGTTTGGAAGGCAGCGCGCAAGGCGTCGGCCTGAAACGGGAGAATAGCAGCAGGAGCCGGAACCCGGATTTTACGCAGGTACTGGGCCTGCATCCGCAGGTAGCCGCCGCGCATGCGCACCCCGTAGCACTCCACGAAAAAGGTGCCCAAGTCGCTCAGCAACAGCCCGCCCAATACTTCGAGGTCCCAGGCGTCGGAGGTGATGAAGTACAAGTTGTGGTCCGGGTAGGTTTCCCCGCAGTCGAGCACCGGGAAGAGGGTGTTTTTGATGTCGGGGATGTAGAGCTTGGGGCGGCGGTAGAGCTGCGCGTCGATTTTGTCGATGGTGCGGTGCCAGGCCGCGGGGTTCTTCTTGGCCACGTGGCGGCCAGCGAGCTGGGCCCGGTGCGCCGCCAGGTGCGCCTGCAGGCGGGGGCGCTGCGTCAGGTCCACGAGCTGGCCGTGGTGCCAGGGCGTGATCAGCCACTGGCCGCCCCAGGCAAGCCGGCCGGTGCGCACGTCGGCGGGGCGGGCCAAGCGCAGCTGGTGGCCGGGCTCGACCAGGTCGGGGTCGGCGGTAAAGAACACGGCATCGGCCCCGGTGGCCACGCCGATGCCCACGCGGGTGCCCGTCGCGGGCGACACCAGGGGCTCAAAGTGCTGCTCTAAGTAAGCCAGCAGCGCCGTGCGGGCGGGCGTGGTGCGCGTCCACGGTCTCCCCCCGGGGAACCATTCCGGCACGTGGGCAGCGGTCAGCCCCGGCAAAAACGCCGCCGTGGTACCGCGGCGCGTCGCCGTTAGGTGCGCCACGAGGCGCGCCGGCGCGACGGATTCGATGCCGCTCGTGGCGCTGGCCACGACGGCCGGTCCCTGCGCAGCGCGCCGGAGCACGGTGAGGGCCGGGTACGCGCTTACCGCTTCCTCGAACGCGTCCGTTTGGTGCATTTCGAGCACGAGGTCGACGGCGAAGCCTTCGGTGATGTGGCGCCGGAGCAACTCGCCGTACTGGTTCACCATCCAGCGGTCGGCGCAGATGAACGCACACACGCCGCCGGGCCGCAACTGCCGCAGGGCCGCTTCGTAGAAGCCCACGTAGAGGTCGGCGCGGCCCCGCATAGTGGGGAAGAGCTGCCGGTACTGCGAATTTTGGGGCTCCGGGATGCTCTCCACCCGCACGTACGGCGGGTTGCCGAGCACAAAATCCACCCCAGCGGGGGCAATGGCATCAAACAGCTGGGGCGGATGGGCCGCACGGGGGATGGTACGGCCGACAAATAGCAGGTAATCAGCTTCGACCAGCCACGCCTGCAGTAAGACGTCCGCGTCGGCACGGCCCACGCCGGTGGTGGCCAGCAGGTGGTGCAGCTTGCGCCGGCACTGGCGCAAGGCCACCGCGTCGATGTCGTAGGCGCGCACGGAGTCGCGGCAATCGAGCCACGGGCGCTGCTGGGCACGGCACGCGGCGAGCAGCCGGGCCACCATGGGCAGCAAAAAGGCGCCTTCGCCCGCCGAGGGCTCCACCGCCCGCGCGTCGACCAGATTGCGTGGGGCCGCGTAGCCGGCTAAGTCGAGGAGCAGTTCGACCACCCACGGGCGGGTGTAAACGGCGCCTACTGATGCTTCAACAAGTGTTTCCATGTACATTTCTCCTCGACAAGATACCATCCCGCGCGCACCCACGACGTGAACGGGATTGCTAGCGTCGCAGTGTTTCGCCGAATTGGGGCGAGCCAGAGTGGCATTTGCCTTAGGCCTTACGGTGTTGGTAGCAAACGGAGAACGGATGCCTCGGACTATACGCCCGAATTTGCTAGTTCATTTTGAAGCAGGATGAGCGAGTGGTACCAACCAGGTGAGCGCTGGCCAACCTTGAGTATGTGCCGCTGTGAAGCCTACATACAAGCCTATGTCTTTGCGGGACGCTTCCACGCGACGTCGTCCAACCGTACGAAACGGTCAGCCATCTTATGACACATGCTTTCATTATACGCAAATCAATTTTTAGTGGTATGCTGCTTTGACACCGTGTGCAGTGGCTTGCAACGCACATAAATGGGCTGGAATACCATCGTTTTCCAGTTTGCGCATAAAAAATTTGGCTTGCATTGAATCATGTGTTGCTAATAGGACTTGGAAACTATTTTCCGCTATGTAATCTCTTAGCAAATCAAATACAGCGGATGCATGCACCAAGTCATGATGCTGGGTAGGATCATCAAGAAGTAATGCACGCCAAGGCATCCATTTATAATTTTGAGCTAACGCTAATAAGAAAGTAAGTTGCAAATCTGTTATTTGCGCCTCGCTTGCAACGTGAGAAGCAAGAATTTCCTTGCCATGCAACTGAACATTGACATCAGCATGCTGTTTTTTGTAATGGCTATAACTTTTAAGAACAGTTTCAGAAAATCGCGGATCAACAATGATACGCTTTAGTAACTTATTCCATAATGGATTAACAGAGTCAATTAATTCGTTAACTCTGTCTAACTGACTTGAAAGGTTCGCGGAAAAAGTGCTAAGAGTACTAGATTTAGATTCAACCAGACTCAATTTATCGGAAAGAGAATTTACGTGAGCAGTCAATTCAGAAGTATACTCGCTTTCTGACAATACGCCTGCGATGACATTTATCCTATCACGTATATCGGTATAATCATCATAGACAATCCAGCGCGAAATTTCATTATCAACTTTATTTAATTCTTCTACATAAAAATCTAATTTATTTCTCTCTAATGCCAGATATTTATCAACTAACACAATCGCTTCTGTGGATGGATCTTCTTGTATACCTAGTGCCATCCAATCTAGTTTGTATTGATTGGCACTTTCTACAAGCGAATGATACTGCTTTTCTGCAAAATCCAAATCATCAGTTGCATCCTGCAAAACACCTTGGTAACGCTTAATGTCATTTCTAATCAAAACTATACGCCCCCTTTGCTCTTCGATATCGGTTGAAACCTCGGCGATAGCTCTAGAAATTTCTTCAAAATTCTCCAGAGAGACATCAGGCACCATCTCATTATCATCTGATAACTTATATAGCTGATGCGTAAGTAAATTCAAGCGTTCGTTAGCAATAAGTTTATTCTTCTCCGCGATATTAACATTGCTTTTCAAGACTGCTAATTCTTCTAATGAAGGAGCTGGTAACTCATTAGCAATATTTTTTTCTAGAATCAAAAAGGAAGCTTCATTTTGGCCTTTATCGTCCTGTAAATGCTTTTCAGCTATATCTATTGAATTAATACCTGGGAAATTATTATTAATAAGCTGGCTCAATAACTGCTGATTCAAAGCGATATTTTTCCTTATATTATTTATAAATCCACTCAATTTACTATGTCTTAAATTTAGCTCCTTTATCTTCTTAGAATTTTCATTAAGATCATTTTTAATTCTCTCTATTTTTGAAGCCACAGCTATTAACTCAGGATTGATAGCGTTTAAAGCGGCAAGCATTCTGCTTTGTAGTTCCGAAGGTTCGTACTGTTGTGTACAGACAGGACAATCCCCTCTGCTATTAGGTAGTTGCGATACTATGACACCTATTGCTGAACGTATTGAATCACTTGACGCATTGAGAGCATCAAATGTTTGTTGAGTCTCATTCAGGTTAAGTTTTGAAAGCTCTCGTTGTATTATTAGCTTTTCAATTCTTTCTCGATCTTTGTCAGCAGAAGATATAAGATCTGAACTTAACTGATTCTGCAAATTAGAAATATCTACAATGTAATTATGCCACTTATCAATAGCATCTTGCTGCAGTTGCAATGCACTTCTTTTGTTTCCTAAAGCAACTCCTCTTTCGAAGAACATTTGATGCTTTTCAGAAAGCTCCATCGCTATTTTGTAAAAATAATTGCAAAGAGCTAGGTGTTTGTCTTCACTATCGAACTGTTTTTGCGCAATATCTATCTGAGCTAGAGTATCCTCAAGGTTTTGTCTCAAGCTAAAGAAACGCTGAAGCTGCTCATGGCTTTCCACTGTTTCTTTGTGCCTAAATTCTAATAACTCCAATATACTTATCTCGCCTCTCAGACTTATATTTAGCTTATTAATTTGAGCCTCTGTTGACTTTTTGGATTCGCGCAAGGTCGTGTTACGACGTCCAAATTCAATAATTCTTCTTTTTTCTTCACTGTACTCAGTTATTGTATTTTGTATATTTTGAAGTATAATACTCTTTTGCAGTACTTCTTCTTTTCTTCTTAATAAAGCAGCAAATACCTCGCTTTTTTGACTTTTTAGTATGTGAATATCATCAACAAAAACTATTTCTTCATTCACATAAAGTTGAAATATAGAATATATAGACTCAAAAAGCGAGATAAGTGGGATCAAGGGTCTATTAGGATCCCGATTGGTATAACCATCTCTATTACTCAAAAGCTCAACCCAATTACTTAGGCTCTGCCTAGCTTCATCCAATTCTCGTTGAATATTATTCTTTAAAAAAGTTGCTGCCTTCTTAGCACTAGTAATGACTTTGTTAGCTTGGGTAGCCTCTCGGCCTATTGACAAATAGTCGAGCTGTGCTCCCGCAGAGGTGCTTTGCGACTGCACAAACCAACCATCACCACGTTGATTCAAAAGATGAGTTAGCCTTAGAAGATAAGGAACACTTTCCAAAGGTGTATTACTAAATAAACTACTATGATCACCAGTTAATATTGGGGTAGAACCATGAGCTAGTTGAACTTCACAATACTTACCAGATTTGAAATCTAAGCGGACACTAGCCTCTTTACAGGACTCTCTTATTAGTGGACTAAAATTATTCGAAAGCCTTTTTACTGATCCAGTAAGGGCGAGTTCGATAGCTTCAAAGATTGATGTTTTTCCAGTACCGTTCGGTGCATAGAATATGGTCGCACCTTCACTTATATCAATAGTGACATCGTCCGAAAAACGGCGAATATTATTAATGCTAATTTTCGACAACTGCTCCATTTGTATTATAGCTTGATGTTGAATAACAGCTCAATTAACTCTTGACCATTTTTGCCAGACAAAAAGGCTTCTTGCCACCTCTCTTGCTCAGAGCTATCAAACCATTCATGTTGAACTGATGTGCTTTCAAGTGCCAGATGCAGAGGATCAAACAACTTTCCGCTGCTAGCTTCACTCATGACTGGTGAAATAAAAGATCTTCCTAAGAAGCTATCAATCGTTTCTTCCGGCCGAAGTATATACTTCCTACAAATGCGATCACTAGCTTCTATATTAGTGCACTGATTTATAGAAAGCGATTCATCTTTAATTACAGCAAACAAATACAAATCGCCGTTTTCAGGTTCTAATAATTCATCTTTAACCACAGCTGCCCAATGTATAGACTCCTCCACTAAATCATATTTTTCTATAATAACAATTAGTATTGTTTTCCATTTATTAAGATCTACAGAATTTCTTTTTATTCTTAGTAAGGCTTTATTAGTTATACTAGTTGGCGCAAGATTAATTAGGTAACTATAATCATTTTGTTCAGAATTAAAAACAAATCTCTTTTCTGCCATTACAATAATAGCTGATATAAGACTTTCGCACGTAATAAGATTAAAATCCATTATAGTAAAGATTTAAATTTGCGATGCGTTTGACACTAATTTTTTCTGCAATTCTGAATTCAAATAATCTCTGATTTCTTGTATATTTCCTTTTTCTATCAATTGAGATATTTGGTAAGAATTTGTGACTAATAGAGATGGTTTTCGAGGACTTGCTAAGCTATTAAACGAATCATGTCCATCTGCTAATGAATTATTTAATATATAAGCAGAGGGTGTTTCAACGCTAGACAGTATTAATATTTTTGATGGTTCTTTCCCTATCAAATGATCAATGCCATTATCAATAAGCCTCCTTGGACGCCGCGGCCTGCCAGCAGGACCACTCCAATGACTTAATGCTTTTACATCTATTGTTAATTGACCATCTACTGTAGTCCAGCCGTTATCAGTATCGCTCAGGCCAACAACGACGACAAGTAATAAATATATGCCGTTAGATATAATAAATGCGGTTTTTGGGCCAATACGTAGTTCTGCAATTATATCCTCTCCCTCTGCTTGGGGGTGAAGCATAGATTTAAATAATGCTTTTTGCTTATCAGCATCATCATTTAGTGCACTCTTCCAAAGAGACCACCTAGCTTCAACTGCAGTTCTAAGTCCTGAACTACTCATAGAAGCAATTTTTTGATCTACAAAATTGCGTACCATAGTCCAGGTACTACTATGCATTTCAGAAGACAGACTTTGTGCTTCTCCTTCATGCTCATCTAATAACCTCAATGATCTAGAATTGGCAGGAGCATGACAAGTACTATCATCAACTGCACTTAAGGTCTCACAATCTCTTTCCCCTATTCCTAAGGTGCTGCCGATCAATCCTTTGACATAAACCCGCCAAGAGGACAAGTTATTGATATGTGCTACTGCCGTTTGTTGAAAATGAAGTATCAACCTAGTTATTGCCTGAGGGAGAACTCCTACACCATAATCTTGAGCGTGGTATTTTAAGATTCTTGCACCCACTGGTTCCCACAGAGCAGGTACAACCGCGGTAGCACGCTCAATTGCATCAACTTCCCGATCATGAGTTCCTGAAACTTCCCAATCAGTACCAGCATTTCTGAATTGAGTCCATAGGTTAACAGATGGTAGCAAATGAGTAGTTAGATGAGATAATAAAGGCCTTGGAGTAATAGAGCTAGTGAAGCTAGTGTTTTCATTTATGTATCCGACTACTTTGCGTAAAACATCATCTGGTTCAGAAAAACAAAGGGCAAGTTGTTGTTTACTTAATGTATTCAACTCTCCCTCGTCACCTGATTGCGTTATTGTAAAATATTTCATAGCCCTGAGTATATGAGCATGGTCCGTGAAGCCACACCATGTTCTTAGCCATTTAAATAACTTTTCCATCTGTATAGACTCTTGTTCAAGAGCTTGTAATCCTCCTGCAGTAGTAGAGGAAGTCAAATGGCTTACACAAAAAGTTTGAAGATCTCTTAATGGCAGGCCTGCCTTAATATTTATATTAAAGCTTGGACCATAAAAACTAAAAAACTTAGTGGGATTTGTATTTACACGCGCTGTTCCAAAATAATCAGCTAAGCTTTTCATAGAGTCGTCAAAAGGCGATAGGTCTCTATAAATTCCTGCTCTTGGACCTTGTATATATCTATCTCTATCAGCATTATCATTGCTGAAATCTGTATTCTGCCTTTTTACTTGCAGATGCTCATATTTATCGTTTTGATGCTCTATAACAAAATCATCCCACTTTTGCACCCCACCTTGCTCACTACCAATACTTAAGCAATGGCTCTGACCATTAATAAAAGCTACTAACATAGTAGAAACTTTATTAACAGCAATAGCTACTTCGTAATCTTTGGTCTGATCTAATCTAAGTTTATTAAGCATATTCTACTCCAACAAGTGCTTTTTATAAGTCAAATGCGTTCATGATTATTAAGACTACTTTGTATAAAGTTAAAAAATTTTTCAAATATTAATCAAACCCAGAAATTCGCAAACAGCCTGTTGATATTAAGAATAATTATTTATTAGATAACTCCGTAATAATGCAGTAGAAATGTTTCTGTTATAGTGAAAATAGAGATGTGCTAATCGTACGATATTGCTTCATAAATTTGACGATATGATTTGGCCAACATGTGAGCAGCCAATAAGCTTGTTGAAGTAATAGATTGCGCGCTTCTATTTGCCGGTGCTCAAAAAAACGTGACTTTTGCAATACTTCAGATATTATGTATTAAAGGCTTGAGCTTACGCCCTTATTTACAGAGTCTTGTGAGGAACTGTGTGACATTTTACTGATGCTCAATATTTGTAATAACTGACGTAGCACAATAAAATAATAGGTGTGGATGCATTATAGATTATGTTCAATTCTCTCAAGATACGGTCTCTCTCGCTTTAAGAGGCAAGAACTGATAGAGGGACCGACCTGCAATGCATAGTGCCCAAATCTAACTCACAATAGAAGCAATGTAATATGGGGGCATCTTATTACGCTGGGGTCAGTGTGACCGAGTTGACCAGACTTACGTACTTAGAAAAAGCGAATCGAAAGCTCAAACAAATGTTCGCCGACCTGTGCTTGAATGACCGGGATATTAAGGAGAGCCTGCGAAAAAAGTAGCTAGCCCTGCGGTGGGGCGCCAGGCAGCCTAGGGTTTAGTAAGTAAAGGCTGGAGCCAGCAGCTGGCGTGTGCCCTAATTGGGCTCTCACGCAGCAGTTACCAACTGACAGTACGGGGATGCAATGACGAGCCCGTATAAGAGGGGTTGCGAGCATTGACGGAACAGCACCCGGGCTGTGGCTTCTAAAGCGGGTGCCGGCCCGCGTCAAGCAGCCCTTGGCAGTAATGTGTGCTTCGCTGCATAATAAGCTAGCAGTGAGTATACATTGAGTTGCTTTGTCTTATTCATAATGTTCGCCGCTTTAGGAGCCGCTGCACCGACATAGCTAGGAATAAATTCCCGCGCCGCGTGCGGTAGCCCCCATCGTTGAGTTCCTGGGCAATTTGCTGCAATGTATGCCCCTGGGCATGCAGCAGTCCCCCAAGCCGGGCTGCCTGCTGGTTCTGCTGATTCATACGAGCATTCTCTTGCCGAATACCTAGGCTCTTCGCGATGGCCGCCGGAGTCATATTAGCTGGCGTGCCCAGTACGGCCCCCCGCGCCTTCTTCGCCGTGAGCGCGTCAATGGTGCGTTTGGAAATCATTTCTCGCTCGTGCTGAGCAATCACTGCAAACAGTCCGACGGTAAGCGTATTGGCGTCGGGCATGTCGCAACAGACGAACGCCACCCCCGAGTCGCGCAAGGCGAAGATGAAGCCCGCGTTCCGGCTCAACCTATCCAATTTCGCAATCAACAACGTCGCCCCCACCGCCCGCGCCGCGTCGATGGCTGCCAACAGCTGGGGCCGCTGATTCTTCTTGCCACTCTCCACCTCCACATACTCGGTCAGCAGCTGAGATGGGTTCGCAACGAAGGCTGCCACCGCCGCTCGCTGGGCTTCGAGCCCGAGACCGGACTGACCCTGGCGGGCAGTGCTCACCCGGTAGTAGGGGACGTACGAAGTGGCGGTTGGCAGCATAAAACGGGTTTTGGTACAAAAGTAGGGGTTGCTGTGGCGTTTATAACGTTTATTAAACGGACGTTTAATACGTGTCAAGTATCTGAAAGCAAACATTTTATAGCATATTGCAAGTCTGTTGTTTTAGGTGGTTAATGCCTCTTTGAAATGGCTCGTTAGAGGGAGCACTATCTTCACCACCGAGGTAACTAACTAGGTTTACCGTTACCCCGCCAACGTGTGCCTAACTACTCCCTGCAGGGCCAAGCCAGCGCCCGACTTGACTTTCATCCAGTCAACGAAGCTGACTTTGCCGAGTGGCTGCCTTTCTATCAGGACCCAATGAGCTCGGCCCACTGGGCCTATTCTTCTGTGGAGGAGCCAGCTGTCCGGTGCCAACAGTGGTTTGCTAGCCAGCGCTACCGAGAAGCAAACCAGTTAGGCGGCTTAAACACGTTGCGTGAAAAAGGCAGTGGTGCTTTGGTGGGCTACTGCGGCCTGTTGGTGCAAACGGTCGATGGTCTGCCCGAGCTAGAGATTGGCTATTCCCTGCTGCCTTCGCACTGGGGTCGGGGCTATGCCACCGAAGCGGCCTTGACCTGCAAAGCGTTTGCGCGTACGCATCACTTGGTTAAGTCCGTCATCTCCATTATTAGTTTGACGAATGTTGCCTCCCAACGGGTCGCGCTTAACTTAGGGATGCACGTAGAAAAGGTCACGTGGTACGCGGCGAATGAAGTAAGTATTTTCCGCGTGGCACTCGACGCAAGCTACGAGAGCAGTTATGAGGCGTTTTAAAAAGTCAGAATTCCCAGTTTGATAGGAAATCTGCTTTTTCAACTTAGTACCGACAATTAAGCCCCTTCTTATCGGTACCAAGTTTTTAAGTGGAATGGGTGACTAGTGAGCATAAATTGCTGAAGCCAACTGCTAATCCTATTATACAGGTGTCCGGCGTGCTTCAGAGCGAATTTCTTAACGCGGTCTAAATAATAGTACTTTACAGGACATCTGTAGTACTATCACAATATTATTGCACAAAAGTAATTTCAGTTGTTTTTTATGTTGATTACCCTTGATAATCTTTAATTATCGAGGGTAATTAAGTGCTACTTTTGGGAGTTATTGCCAGCTACCTATCCGAGTAGTTTGCCGACTTATCCGTAGCTGTCTCATGCCAACGCTTCCAACACTTGTCACCTCCCAAGCCATCGGTGCGGCTCGCCACATTAACGACTACGCCGAAGCCGGGGCGCGCTACGTCAATACCGGGCAGCAAGGAGCCGCCAATACCCAGCGTGCCTACGCCGGCGACTGGCGCCGCTTCACCACCTGGTGTCGCGAGCACCAGCGCGAGGCCTTGCCCGCCGACGTGCTGACGATGGCGGCCTTTGTCACGTCGCTCGCCGAAGCTGGTAAAAAGGTGGCCACCATTCAGCGCCACTGCGCCTCGGTGAGTAAAGCCCACCAGCTTGCCGACTGGCCTACACCCACTGACGACCGACAGTTTAAAACGCTGCTCGAAGGCATCAGCCGCGAGAAAGGCGTCAAGCAAAAACAAGCCCCCGCTTTTACGCTGGCTTACTTCAAGCGGGTTGTGCAAAGCATCGATACCGAGCGGCCGGATGGGGTGCGCGACCGGGCGCTCCTATTATTAGGTCTAGCCGGCGCGTTTCGGCGTGACGAGCTCGCCAGCCTCGACCTGGCCCACCTGCGCTTCGACGACGACGGGCTGGTGGTGGAACTGCCCCGTAGCAAAACCAACCAAAAAGGCGAGGCTGAGGAGAAAGCCATCTTCTTTGCCCCCGACCGGCGCAGCTGCCCGGTGCGGGCAGTCAAGGACTGGCTGGAACTGCTGCACCAGCACGGGCGTACGAGTGGACCTTTGTTCCTCTCTTTCCATAAGGGCCAGCGATTGAGCCGCCGCCGGCTGAGCACCTTTAGTCTGAACGAAATTGTGCAGCTGCGCTTGGGGGCGCCTTACACGGCCCACTCCCTTCGGGCCTCGTTTGTGACGATTGCCAAGCTCAACGGGGCCGATGATGCCGAGGTTATGAATCAGACTAAGCACAAGACCACCGACATGATTCGCCGCTACACCCGCCTCGATAACATCCGCCAGCACAATGCCGCCCAAAAGCTCGGCTTATAGTATTATGGCTGGCCCCCCGGCCCCGGAGCGCTATTACTCTCTATCAAACGTCTTGCGCACATACCGCACGCGGCTGCGCCCGGTGTTCGAATTGTTTGCCACCAACCGCGCGTACGCCGGCATCACGTTCGTGTGGCTGCCCGCGGCCGACGCCGCCCCGGCCGGTCCCGCATTGGCGGCCCCGTTCTTTTACACCTTTGCCCAGGGGCAGTTGGTGTACGGCGACACGCTCACCACGGAGCAGCAGGTGCGCGGCGTGCTCCACGCGCTGCACGCCCACGCCTGAGCGCCGGACCGCGGGCGGAGCGCTGCTAACCGGCGCAGCCAGTCTCCAACAACTGCCCCTAGCCGATGATAAGGTTTACAAGCCGTATCAGGCCTTATCATTTACAAAGGACGATACCATGATGGGCGTCAGTTTAGGGCCGATAAGAAGCAGCTTAATTATCGGCGATAATCATTCCTAGGTGGGAAGAGGCAAAAAATGGGGTGTTATGGTTCCTAAGTTTAATAGAGTTGATTTGACACTGAGTTGCGATGACAGGCAGACTTCATCAGAAGCTACCGATAGGATGCATAGCAAAGCCGTCTTGACAAGTGGTGGATTCTATTTTTAGGAGTCGCTTTTAAAAGAAGCGGTTTTCTAGTCAGACTTGTTTCCCCACACCGAGAATCGCTGGACTAGTCCCGACCTTTGAATTATGGAACTTGGGTTGCTGGATAAAATTAAACGGCTGGTGATTATGGCGCTGGTCTCGGACGATGAGTTGATGGAGACGCTCGTGCTCAAGGGCGGCAACGCCATTAGTATCGCCTACGGGGTCGGCAATCGAGGGTCGGCCGATATTGATTTTTCGATGGATGGGAATTTTGCCGATGTCGAGGCAACGTTCGCTAAAATTGAGCAAGCCTTGATAACGGTATTTGCCGAAGAGCAACTGCACGTTTTCGGGGTGCGCTGGGGAATGCGACCGAAGAAGATAGCGGAAGAATTCAAGTCCTTTTGGGGTGGGTATTCGTTGGAGTTTAAAATTACGCTACTCGAAACCGCGCGCAATTACCAAGGTACCCCTGACCGTTTCCACTTCGAGGCACTGGACCTGGATGAGCAGCGGAGCAAATTCTTCTCCGTTGATATCAGCCCGTTCGAGTACTGCGAGCCCAAAATTGAGAAGACGCTTAACGGCTACACCTATTACGTGTACCCCCCGCAGCTCGTCGTTTTTGAAAAGTTGCGGGCCATCTGCCAGCAGCTGCCCGAGTACAAAGAGGTGGTCGGTAGTCATACTTCGCGGGCTCGCGCCCGGGATTTCTACGACATCTACGAGTTGATGCAGGCTTTCCCCATCGACATCACGATGGAAGAAAGCCAGGAAATGGTTCGCCGGGTTTTCGCGGCCAAGCGGGTGCCTGAAGATTACCTGACAAGAGTAGGCGAGCAGCGGGAGCTGCATCGCACGGATTACCCTTCCGTAGTTTCCAACGTCACGAACGCCAGTGTCTTGCGAGGGTTTGATTTTTACGCAGACTATGTAGTGGCTACGTTCAGCACCTTACTGTTACCTCAAAACCCCAGTGGATAGTATAGCTGCCACTCCGGAGAATAGGCCGTAGTTCGCATATCATGGGTAAGATAAAAATCCAGGGTGCGGTCCAGCTTGCGCAGCAGGTTTAGTTGAGCTGGTTTGTAATTACCGGCTTTTTCTAAGTAAAAGCCCACTGCTTGGTGGTACGGGTAGCGATACGCCAGCTTGGCCAGCATTCCTACTAGACGATTGACTGATACTCTGTTAGCAGCCCGCCGGTAAGCTTCCAGTACCTGATGCACCCCACCTGCATAGTCGGGTCGCACTGTTACATCGAGTAATGTCCGCTCCAAACTAGTTAGGGTTGGATGACCAGCGGCGAAATGCGGCTGGGTTACTACTCCTAGCTGGCCGGTATGCTTGCCATGCAGTAAGACCAACGTATAGTCTCCGTAAGTACCCAGGCTAGTGGATTGCCGTTGCGGCTTAGTGAAAGAAGTATCCAGGTCAGCCTGGGTCAACGGCACCAGCACGGGCGCTTTTAGCGATTGCTCCTGATTAACAAATAGCTGTTTGGGTATCTGCTCGGTCAAGTCGTGCAGATACAGTGCCGTGTAGTGGGAGAGGTAAGCACGGGGCAGAATACCAGTTGCTACCTCGAAAACAGTCGCTGTTCCCCAGCTATATAAGGTCTTCTCTAAACCATTAAGGTGCAGCTTTATTACCTGCAAGGCCGTAGACTCTACCATCAACTCCACAAATTCCTGCACGCCGGTACCAACAGCTAGCCGCCAAGCACTACGATTAACCGCTATAATCTGCTCTAACTCACGCTCCCGGTATACTCTTTGTTGGCGTGCTTCAAAAAGGGCAATGATATCTCTCTTGGCAATCTTGAAACGAGATTTATTAGCCATAGCAACAGTTTCTCGGGGCGTACAAGGTACGAGTACCTTGTACGCCAGGTAAAGTTAAAGGTTTTTTCTGATAAAATCAAGCTGCCAGGGCACTCAAAGGAGCATATAGTGTCACAAAGTTAAGTTTTTTACCGTACCTTAGCAGGTACTAGTACCTGCTAAGGTCTTAATAATTGGCGAAATAACTTAATTAAGGAGTAAGCAAAAGGTGGGTAGCAACTAATTAAGGGTGAATGATATCTTATGCTATCGCCACTTAAAGCAATTAAAAGTCAGATATAATACTAATAGTTAGATAATTACACCCTAGTAAGGTGTTAGCTGTGTCGCTTTGGCAAACGCTTCATAAGCTGCTGCACTAAATCGGTAGAGCTTGCTTGGTCGTCGGGAAACGTTTGTTTCCATTTCGGCCGAGGCCTCCACATAAGGTAGTCCTTTCACCCACTTGCGAAAGTTGCGATTATCGAGGGGCACTTGATAGAGGGCTTCGTAAAACCTTTGCAGTTGGTTGAGCGGAAATTTTTGCGGTAAGAGGTAGAATGGTACAGGCCGACTACGCGCGGCTTCCTGCAAGCGCTGCCATGCATCCTGCACCTTAGGCCCGTGGTCGAACGGGAGCCCTGGTAGCTGGGTCAGACTAAACCACTGGGCCAGATGAGTACGGTCGGCGGCGGGTGCATAGTGCGCCAGGTCCAGCAGGGCGTAGTAAGCGACCGAGGCCAGGCGCTGGTCTCTGGTTGGGTCGGTGAGCGCATAGGCGTGCACCTGCTCCAGGTAGCCAACGGCCACCCCCGTTTCCTGACGCAGTTTGCGCGCCGCGGTCACGACAAAGTCTTCGGGCTCGTCTACAAAGCCACCGGGGAGAGCCCACTGACCCTTCGCAGGCTCATTTTCGCGCTGGACTAGCAAGACTTTTAGCTGGTTATCGCCCGGGTCATAGGCCAGAATGATGCAGTCAACCGCAAGTTTAAAAAGCATAGGTATTGATTAAGCGTAATTCGTACGTTAAGTTTGCGTACTAACTACGCTTTATTGCTGAATGAACGCCGTAAACTTACCTTCAAAAGTCCCGGTCCTCTTCGACCACGACGGCTCGGCCGACGACTTTCTCTCGTTGCTGCTGCTCCTGACTATGGACGCGGTAGACCTGCAAGGCGTATCCATCACGCCCGCCGACTGCTATGCCGAGCAGGCCGTTGAAACGACCCTGAAGCTGCTGGGGCTCCGGCAACGGCCGGACGTAGCGGTGAGCGTTGGGCAGTGCTACGGCGTCAATGCCTTCCCAGCGGAGTGGCGGGCCAAGCCTCGCATACTGAACGCCCTCCCCGCCCTGATTAACCTGGATGTGGACTTGACGCGGGTGGATGCCCGCCCCAGCCCCACCTTTTTGCGTGATGCGCTGGCGGCGGCTATCCAGCCCGTGACCGTGCTGCTCACCGGTCCCTGTACGAACCTGGTACACGCCCTAGACCTAGCCCCCGAACTAGCCGCCAAAATTGCCCGTGTGGTTTGGATGGGCGGGGCCGTGGATGTGGGTGGTAACGTGCGCACTTACAACCACGACGGCAGCGCCGAATGGAACGTGTTCTGGGACCCACCGGCCGCCCAGCGCCTGCTCGCCTACCACTTACCCCTGACCCTTATTCCACTGGACGTCACCAATGCAGTGCCAGTGAGTCGGGATTTTTTGCAAGCGCTGGCCCGGCATGCAGCCCACCCCTGGGCTTGCCTGGCCGGGCAGTTCTGGGCCACTACTGTTGATACGATTCCAGCCTACGAGTACACCTATTTTATGTGGGATGTGCTGGCCACCAGCTATCTGGCCATCCCCGAGGCTTTCCAGCTCGAAACGGTGGAGTTGGCCATTGCGCCCACGGGTCCTAGTGCCGGCCGCACCCAACGCCAACCGGGTAGCGGGCATTGGGTACAGGTAGCTAAAAAGGTGGACCAGGCTAGCTTTTATGCCTACTTATTTCACCAGCTAACACAAGCAGCAAGCGACGATAAGGAAGTTTTCTGAAAAGTAAAACAGCAAATTCGGTCGGATTGCCTTAAATACAAAACGTAGTCAAATCGTTTCCGTCGTAGGTTAGCGACTGTAGAGGGCATTTCCCTTCGCTATAATATAGGCCATCGGACAATCTGAATAATAAATCTGCCAACAACCATGATTTTAACAGACAGTGGTCGCTTGTTCGAGCAGGCGTTTGATACGTTCAAGGCCTTCGATGACCTAACAGTGGCTAATAGTAGCGCAGCGCAGCAGGATTTTCCAGCTAGTATCTGGCAGATTTTGCAGCACTTACTTGCCTGGCAAACGCATCAGCTGGCCCAATTACAGAGAATGGCTCTAGTGGAGGCATTTGACGAAAAGCGCAGTTGGGATTCTGAGCGCGTACCTCCAAGCTATGCAGCGCTGCAAGCCGCTGTCACCCAGTTCAAACAGCAGCTTGTTGATTTGCAGCGTTATGCAAACCAACTAAGTGGGGAAGCACAGGAAGTTCTTGAACAGGGGCTAGTATTGCAAGCTGTCGCGCTGCATCTATCTTTTCACCTCGGGGAAGTAGTGTTGATGCGCCGGCTTCAGGGCAGTTACCCTTGGCTGGCTCAGATGCAGGAGTTCTTGCAAGTAGGCTAGGCCCGCCACTCGGATTTTAACACCGACATCAGAAGCTTATCATGGAACGCGCCGTGCCGGTAACAAGCCTCTCGCAAGCGGCCTTCCAACTGAAAGCCAGCCTTTAGATAAGCTTTTACGCCCCCTTCGTTGGGGACTGAAACGGTGAGCATCACGCGATTTAGCCCTAGCTCCTGAAAGCCTCGCGTGACGACTTGCTGCGTCACGGTCGTGCCAATACCCCGGCCCCAGTGGCGCTTCTCGCCCAGCAGAATGAAGTATTCGCCCGACTGATTGACCCGCGAGATATTGCTGATACCTGCGTAGCCAATCAGCTCCTGGGTTTCGGCCAAGTAGATGCCCAGGTTCAGGCTGTGCTGGTCCTGGAGCGTGCGCGCCAGCCAGTCAGCCACCTGCGCTACGGTCTTCAGCTTCTGAAACAGGGTTAGGGAGTAGGCAATTACCTCCGGGTCGCTCAGCCAGCGGTGAAAAATGGGGGCTTGGTCGTTATGCAGCGGAAGCAGTTGTATCATCAAAGACGTAGGGCAATATTGGTAAAGTAGTGAGCTTAATGAGGAGGCAGGCAGGAAGAGCAGATTTCAACCAAGGACATTTAGGGAAAGCGCAGCATTAGGCCATCCAGGGGTAATTGGCGCCGAGAAGTAGTACGGGCACGAAGTACCGGTTTAGTAGTTCGGTTTAGGGCTTCAGAGAGGCTAACCACTCCAAGCTGGTCAAACTGCTCCAGGACAAACGGCAGGCCTTCCGACTCCTCAAACGTGGCCGCGTTAGTTAGTTGAAAATGCAGATGGGGCGCGTTGGCGTTGCCCGACTGCCCCAGGCGACCCAGCACGGTGCCGCGCTGCACGTGCTCGCCCACCCGCACCCGGAGGCTTCCGGGCTGCAGATGCGCGTACTGCGCAAAAACGCCGGGGGCAGTTTCGAGCACGACAAAATTGCCCATTAGGGTACGCGTTGTAAGGTCGGTGGGTGGCGGTAGCGAGGCAAAAGGCGAATGGTTGGGCTCGCCATCGCGGGCATCGCGCACCACGCCGTCGGCCACGGCCAGCACCTCGGCCCCGAAACCCCACCAGTCGGCATTGGTAGAGGTGGCGAGGTGGTCGTGGTCAACAATAAGGTAGCCATTGCGCACCGCGTGGCCGGTGGCATCCAGCCCGAAGAAATCGATGGCATACCGCTGCGGAATAGTCACTTGCCCATTAACTGCCACCAGGCTGCCCCAGTGGTGGGAGAAGTGGTTGCCCGGCCCCTCGTAGGCCAGCCACGGCCCCACCCGCAGGGGCGCCCCGATAACGACCGGCGGCGTAGCTGACACGGAAATACGCACCCCCTCTACCAGTTGCTGCGCCCCGTCGGGGGCTACAAATTCCAACTGATGGCGCAAGGCGTGAGGTACCGGCGTACCGGCGGGGAGCGTCAGCCACAGGAAGAGCACTATCCGCTTGCCTGCTTCGATAGACACCCCAGCTTTGATAGTATCGGCGGCCGGATGAGCGAGCAATTGGTTTACCTGCGCGCCGGTGAAGCTGGTCATCGCCGTGCGGTTGCTGTCTGCTAATACGGTAACCCGCCGCAGTCGCAAGGTGCCGGTAGACTGGTAAAAGTTGGTCACGTGCAACTCGTAAGCCAGGTGCGTTAGTCCATCGCTTCCAGGCACGGCTTGCGGGGCAACGGGCACCCGCACCTCCACCGGCGCCTGGGCAAACTGTCCAAACGCCGGGCTGCTGTTCAACGCTACCAGGCTAGCGTAGACCAGCAGCCAGCAAAAGCAGCGCAAGGCAGATTTCATGATTTCCACAAGTAACTGGCTACGGGAGAAGACATGCCGCCAAAGCTACGGAGCTGACAGCCGCAAGTGTCTGCTGACTTGGAGAGATAGGGTGGTGCATGGCCTGCGGGCAGGTACTACCAGTCAGATAAGCCAAGTAGCCGAAAAAAAGGAGGTGCTTGTCGAAATTGGCTCGCAGCTACTACTTGTCAGTGCGTGCTTTGCCTCCGCTTGCGATGACACACTGGCTACTTAACGTCAGGAATTATCGGGGGCACAAGTAGCTCACTCAGTGCTTTTTCCCATGCATCATATTCTTCGCTGGCCACTGGCCGCCAGCTGCGGGCTACTGGCAAGTGCCAGCCACGCGCAATCTCCCACCACCCAGGCCGAGCAGGAAGTGGCGAGCTTAGTACGCGCCTTCCGAACCGCGGAGCAAGCCTACGACCCCGCTGCCTTAGCCCAGCTCACGGACGAGCACTACGTCGAGATTTCGCCCCGTGGAGAGGTGGATGAGCGGGTCCGTTTCCTGGGTTTTTACCAGCCCGCGCAGCGCCGGGAATGGCCGCCCGTTAGCGTTAGTGAGGAACAGATTCGGGTGCTCGGCAATACCGCGCTGGACGTGCTCCGGCTCACCTATACGCTACCAGGGCCCGCCGGCACCAGCCGCACCCAGGCCGTGCGGGCCACTTTTGTTGCGCAGCGTGGCGCAACCGGCTGGCGCCTGGTGGGCGCGCAGTACACGGCCATTGTGCCCGCTGCGCCCCCCGTAGCGCCTACCAAGTAGTGGCCCAAAATTAGGCTATTCCTTAGCTTGCACCGGCATTGTGCCGGGCCTGCTGCTTTTGGTTAGTTACTCGCCCCACTTATTCTCATGTATCCAGCCGCAGGCTATCGGCAACTTCTCTATACTCTTCTCATGGCCATTGTTGCACCTTCGACTGTTTTCCCTCTGAACGGCTACGAGCGCCTGTGCTTTCTGAAAAACATCGTCAACCATCCGCAGATAACCGTGGGGGACTACACCTACTATGATGATTTTGAAACGGTTGAGAATTTTCAGCGCAACGTCCGGTACCTGTTCGATTTTACTGGCGACAGACTAACCATCGGTAAATTCTGCATGATTGCCTCCGGGGTGGAGTTCATCATGAATGGGGCCAATCATCTGACGAAGTCGGTTAGTGCCTACCCCTTTGCCGTTTTCGGGGGCGACTGGGCACCTGCTATGGAAGGCAAGTCCTACCCAACGAAAGGCAATACCACCGTCGGCAATGACGTCTGGATTGGCTACCGCGCCACTATTCTACCCGGCATCACCATCGGAGATGGCGCTATTATTGGCGCTTACGCGGTCGTCACCCGCGATGTCGCACCTTATACCATTGTCGGGGGCAACCCGGCCGCCTTACTGCGGGCGCGGTTTGACCCGGATACCACGGCGCACTTACTGCGCGTAGCGTGGTGGAACTGGCCGCTGGAAAAAATTACGCGGTACGCGCCACTCTTAACCGGCGATACGGCCACCTTCCTGGCGGCTGTCCAGCAGGACGAAAGCTAGCTACTAATAAAGTCATTCTCTGCTCTTCCCATGCGCTTCACCGCCCCTGTGCTCGTGACGGGTTCCGCCGGCCGACTCGGCCGAGAAATAGTATTGCTACTGCGTCACCACGGCTACCCGGTGGTGGGGGCCGACCTAATCGCCTCGCCCACCACAAACGTGGTGCTCGATATTCGTGATGCGGCGGCCGTTTCGAGCGTCGTGCAGCACGCGGGCGCGGTGATTCACACGGCGGCGCTGCACGGCCGGCACTACGACCTGCGGGTACCCCGCCTGGATTTTGTGCGCACCAATGTGGAGGGCACGCTCCACCTGCTCAACGCTTGCGTGGCGCACGGCGTCCGCAAGTTTTTGTACACCAGCACTACCTCTATCTACGGGCAGGCGATGGTGCATCCCGACCACGCGGTGTGGGTGACGGAGGAGCTAGTGACCCAGCCTAGAGACATTTACGACATCACCAAACAGGCGGCCGAGGCACTGTGCCAGGACTTTTTTGAAAAGGAGGGACTGGAAACTACTGTGCTCCGCGTGGGACGCTTTCTGCCCGAGCCACCGAACCTGGCCGCCAACCACCGGCTCTATCGCGGGCTGGACGAGCGCGACGGCGCGCAGGCCCACCTGCTGGCGCTGGAAAAGTCGTTTGCCACGTTCGAAGTATTCAACATCGCTGCCGGCAGCCCCTTCGAGCGCTCTGATGTGGCGCAGCTCAGGCACGACCCCGCCCCGGTTATTTGCCACCGCCTGCCCGAGGCCGCGGGGGTGTACCAGCAGCTAGGTTGGCAGTTTCCGACCAGTATCGACCGGGTTTATTGTATCGAAAAGGCGCAGCGGCTGCTCGGCTACGCGCCGCAGTATACTGCGCCCTATCTGCTGCGGGAGGCAATGCATCAGGCCGTGAGTGCCGCCAGCTAACGAGGCCAACGGCCGAAAAAAAAGCCGCAACGGTCGAAGAACGGCTGGGCTTGGTTGGGGCCCTTTCCAGCGGAGCCTATACTTGCAACTGTTCTGCTATGTCTTATGCCTGCCTTTTTGCGCCGCCATCGGGTTTTGCTGCTGCACCTCTCGTTTTGGGGGGCGTACTGCTCCTTCTATTTCTATCAGCTCAACCAAGAGTACGGTGTGCGGCAGGCCGTGCTGCTGGTAGGTGAGCCACTACTGGGCAACGTGCTGCTGGCCTACTTCAACTACGGTTACCTGCTGCCCCGCTGGCTGGCCCGCCCCTACACGGGCCGTTACCTACTGGCCTTTGGCGGAGCGTTGGCTTTGGCGGTAGCGCTGAAGGTCTGGCTGGCCCGCGCCTACTCGCCGCTGGCCATACCACCGACCTACGTGTTCTCCACGGGGTTCCTGGTGGCGACCACCCTGAGCACGTTGTTCGTAGTGCTGTTCGTGGCCATGTTGCGCTTTGCCGTGGGCTGGTTTGAGCTGGAAGCCAAAACCAAGGCCCTGGAAAACGCGCAGCTGACTACGGAGCTTCAGTTTTTGAAGGCCCAAATCAACCCGCACTTCCTCTTTAACACGCTCAACAACCTCTACTACCTGGCCTACACCCAGTCGCCCAACACGCCGGAAGTCGTGGCCCGGCTGGCCCAGATGATGCGCTACCTGCTCGAAGAATCCAATCAGCCCACTGTACCCCTAATGCAGGAGATTGAGTTTATGCGCAGCTACCTGCACTTGGAAGAACTGCGGCTCAACCACCCCGTACCGCTCACGTTCGAGGTAGAAGGCGAGCCGGCGGGCGTAGCCATTGCTCCGCTGCTGCTGATGACGTTTCTGGAAAATGCCTTCAAGCACGGCGTGCGCAACAACGACCCCACGGCCTGGGTGCGCGTGCACCTGCGAGTAAGCCCTGGCACCTGTGAGTTTGTGGTGGCCAACGGCCGCCCCGCTGCGCCCCCACCGCCCCCGGTGCCCGGCACCGGCCTGCTCAACGTGCGCCGACGGCTGGCCCTGAGCTACCCCGGCCGCCACGAGCTGCGCCTCGACGACAGCCCCGCGCAGTACCAGGCTCACCTTACCCTGCACCTGCCATGAGCCTGCGCTGCCTCATCGTGGACGACGAGCCCCTGGCCCGCCACCTGCTCACCGATTACGTGACCAAGGTCTCATTTCTGGAACTGCACGCCGCCTGCGCCAGTCCGCTGGTGGCCTTGGAGGCATTGCGCACGGTCCCTATCGACCTGCTGTTTCTGGACATGCACATGCCGGAGCTGACAGGCCTGGAGTTGCTGCGCAGCCTGCCCCGGCCGCCGCTAGTCATCTTTACCACGGCTCACTCCGAGTATGCGCTGCCCAGCTACGAGCTCGACGCGGTCGACTACCTGCTCAAGCCCATCACGCTCGACCGTTTTTTGCGGGCCGCCCACAAGGCTTACGCCCGGCACCCCATTTCCTGGCCGGTATCGCCGCCCACACCGCCCCCGGCGGGGCTACCGTATTTGTTTGTGAAGGACGGGCCGAAGCGGGTAAAGGTGCGCTGGGAAGATATCCTCTACATCGAGGGCTTGCGCGACTACGTGACTATTTACACCCACCAACAGAAGATTATCAGCCTCTTGCAGCTTAAGGCACTGGTGCAGCAGTTGCCGCCCGACCGCTTCGTGCGCATCCACCACTCCTACATCGTGGCGCTGGAAGGGCTCGATGCCATTTACAAAGACAAGGTGCAGGTCGGCAGCCGCTTCCTGCCCATTAGCGAGTCGTACCGGGCAGCGTTTCGCGCCGTCATCGACCGCCATCAGCCGGGAGTGGCCTAAGCTTGGCCGGCTCAAGTAATTATTAGCCACCCCAACCAGTTGTTTATGAAGCCATTTGTCACCCTTCCTAAGCTCACGCGCGGCGACCAAGTGGCCGTTATTTCCCCATCGGCTGGGCTACCGGGATTGTTTCCGTGGGTGCAGGAACTGGGCCTGCAGCGCTTGCGCGACGTATTTGGGCTTGAACCGCTGGAATACCCGACTACCCGCCGCATGGGGGCTCCGCTGGAGGCGCGGGCGCAGGATGTTATGCAGGCATTTGCCGACCCCGACAACAAAGCGGTGTTTGCCTCCATCGGGGGCAACGACCAGCTCCGGCTACTCAAGCACCTGGACCCGGCCGTATTGCGCGCTCATCCCAAGCCTTTTTTTGGCTTCAGCGACAATACCCACCTGCACACGTTTCTCTGGAAACTGGGGATTCCATCGTACTACGGCGGCGCAGTGATGACCCAATTGGCCATGCCGCAGCAGATGCACGCCTACACTGTGCAGTCGCTGGCCCACGCCCTCTTCACCAGCGGCGAAATAGAAATTTTCGCCTCGGCTACTTACACCGACGAGGTGCTAGACTGGGCCGACCCCGCCAACCTGGACCGAGCGCGCCCGGTCGTGGCCAACGAGGGGTGGTACTGGGACGGCACCGCTGATGGAGCGGGGCGGTTATGGGGCGGCTGCGTCGAGTCGCTGGTGGCCCAGGTCGCGGCTGCGAAGTATCTGCCCAGCGCGGCGGCGCTGGAGGGCTGCGTGCTGTACCTGGAAACGTCGGAAAGTCTGCCCCCCGCCTGGGTGCTGGATTACCTGTTGACCGGCTTTGGCGAGCGCGGCTGGCTGCGCGGCTTCCAGGCCATTCTTGTGGGGCGGCCCAAAGCCTGGGATTTCGCGCAGCCCTTGGGCCCGGCTCAACAGGCGGCCTACTGCCAGCAGCAGCGCGCCGCGGTGGTGCAAACTGTTCGCGCTTACAACCCGCATATCCCCATCGTGCGGAACGTGGATTTCGGGCATACCGACCCGCAACTAATGCTACCCAGCGGCCAGGTGGCGCGGGTAGCCGGCAGCGAACGACGTGTTTTCTTAACGTATTGATTACTAATGTATAAAGCGATGTGAGCCAGCTTTTTCGTTTCAGATTCCCTTGCTTACCTACCGTATGCTACCTAATTGGCTGACCACTCGCCCGCTCTTCCTCCAACTGGTCGCCGCCACGCTGGCTGGCCTAGCGCTACGGCCAGCCCTGGGCTTGCACCCGGCATGGTGGTGGGCATGGCTGGCTCCCATACCGCTGCTGGTGCTGGCATACCGCACCCCGGCGCGCCGAACGCAGGGGTTGACGGCGCTCGCCGCTGGCATCGGGGTGAGTGTGAATGCGCCCTATTTCTCCCAATTGATGCCACTGCCGGCCGTAATTGGTACGCTGGTGGCCCAGACGCTGGCCTGGGTGTTCATTGTGGGGTCCAGCCGCCGGCTCGTGGTGCGCTACCAAGCCTGGTGGACGGTGCTGGCCTACCCCGTGCTGTGGGCCGGGCTCGACACGCTGGAGGCCGCCGCGCTACCGGATGGCAACTGGGGCAGCTTAGGCTACTCGCAAGCGGCGTTTCTGCCTGCCCTGCAACTGATGTCCGTGCTGGGCGTGGCCGGACTGCTTTTCGTAGTGGCGCTGGTGCCGGCGGCCCTCGCGCTGGCCCTTACCTATTGTCGCCGGCTGCACCACGGATAGCGGGCCTACGCCCTGGCTAGTGCGATAGTCATTGGTGCGCTGGCTTACGGCACTTTGCGCCTGCAAACTGCCCCGGCCGTTAGCGGCCCCGCCACGACCTTCGGGCTGGCGGCCATCGACGAGGGCATCGGCGAGAGAACGCCGGTCACTACCCGTGCGGCTATTGAAGCGCAGTATGCGCGGCATGTGGCCACGCTGGCGGCGCAGGGCGCCCAAGTAGTGGTGTTGCCCGAAAAAATAGCCTCCCTCCCCCCGGCCGAGGTAGCCAGGTTTCAGCAACAGCTGGGGCAACTGGCCGGTCGCCAGCACGTGTGGTTGGCGGCCGGCATCGTGGAGGAAACTCGGCCAGCTGGTCGCAACCTGCTGTGGCTATTTGCCCCCACGGGGGCGCTGGCCGCTACTTATCAAAAGCATTATCTGGCACCGCCCGAGCAGGGTCTGGCCGTTGGGCAGGCTTATGAGGTGCGGCACCTAGCGGGCGCTGACTACGGCCTCGCCATTTGCAAGGACATGCACTTTGCCGCGCTGGGCCGGACTTATGGGCAGCGGCAGGTGGCAGCTATTCTGGTACCGGCTTGGGACTTTGACGTTGACCGCCACCTAGCGGCGGGCATGACGGCCACGCGCGGCGTGGAAAACGGCTACGTAGTGGTGCGCGCCGCCCGCGCCGGCCTGCTGACCGTGAGCGACGCCTACGGCCGCTTGCTGGGCGAGCAGGCGAGCGCCCCGTTGCCGGGCCGCACGCTGCGGGTGGGGGTACCGCTGGCGACCGCCTACACACAGCTTGGCAACTGGTGGGGCTGGCTCTGCGTGGTGGGTGGGGCCGGCTTATTGGTGCTGGGGCGGCGGCGGACGCCGCTGGCGCTTGCTTTCCAGCCCGCCGCGCAATTGGAAAAGGCCCCGTGAGCTGCTCCTTGCGTCCACTTTCCGAGCAAATCAACCCTACCTCTTCTTTATGACTCCTTACCATCAGCTAGCGCTGCGGCAAGCCCTGGCTTGGATAACTACCCATTTCGAGCCCTTGGGCATCGTGGCCAGCGGCAGTATCATCCGGGGAAACCCGCACGCCACCAGTGATTTTGACCTGTACGTGGTGCACGAAAAGCCCTTTCGCCAGCGCGTGCAGAAGCGCTTTAATGGGGTGCCCTGCGAAATTTTCGTCAACAATCCGGCGCAGGTGCGGCACTATTTTGCCAGCGAGCTGCAAAGCAATCGACCCGTCACGGCCCATCTGCTGGCGACCGGACAGCTGGTGTACGGCCCCGATAATCTGCAACTAGTAGCGCTCATGGAAGAGGCCCGCCGCTACGCTACCCTGGCTAACCCGCTGACCGAGGAGCAGGCCACGTTTCGCAAATACGGTCTTGTTACGCTGCTGGAGGATGCCGCCGATACCCTGGCGACTGACGAGGCAACCAGTCTTTATCTGCTGGACCAGGCGGTCGCTCAGCTCATCGAATTCGTGTTTGCGGCCCGGCAGCACCCCTTGCCCCGAATCAAGGAACGGCTAAGAGGACTCTGCGAGCTCGATGCGGCGCTCGGCCGGGGCGTGCAACAGTATTACCAGCCAGTTGGGGCCAGGCAGAAATATGAGCTAGCTAAGGACTTGGTTTTGCGCGTGGCGGGTGCCACGGAGTTCTTCGAATGGAGCTCTATCCCGGCCTGATTCTCACAAGCTTATCCAGTTGACTTGAAAAAATATCTTGGGGTCGAGACGCGCCTCCAGTTGCTGCAAGGTGCGCGGTCCAGCAGGAGTTCGCGCACAATCTGGGCGCGCGGCGGGCTGGAAACCAATTTTTCTTAATGGCCAACGCCCACCCCTGGTTTACTACCCTACTCAATGCGTAACTCTTTTGACGTTGACCGCAGCTTTTGCAATGGCTGGGCAAGAAACAGCTCGGCATAATCGACACCCTCCGCGCGGTAGCCCGGCGCGTGCCCTCTATTGTGAAACAGCAGGCGCTGGCAATTGGGTAGAGTACGCTGAAGCAGTTGGTTGTAAAACGGACGGCACCACGGGTCGATATCGCCAGCCGTAAGCAGCACTGGCACGGCCGAATACACGGGCAATTTGGCTATTTTCGCCTCCGGCTTTACCTGCCAGCAGCGGCAAATGGCGTGCGTCACGTTGTTGACCGGATACCCCGCCAGCCAGGGTACTACTCGCACTTGTTGCTTTTCCAGCGCGGGGTCGGCGTAGGCGAGCTGTTCGCTGCAGTAGGTTGAGTAGCGCATCCCCAGCGATAAGGCTGGGTCGCCGGCAAATGCCTGGTCGACCTGCTCGCGGACGTAGCGCCGGTGGTGCCCCTGCACGATATCCCGAATGACTTCGGGTACGGTTTGGACCTGCTCGCTGGTCAGGCGGCTGACGATGGCATCCAGCAACTCGGCTTTCGTGTACTTCAGGCGCAGGCTGTCGCGGGTACCTGGTTCGGCATAGGAGAGGGTGAAGGTTCGGCCCGTAATGGCCGTAAAGTAGGTATGGAATTGCTGGCGTAGCTGCCGGTGGTAGGGGTACGCGGCTGAGTCCCGGGTGTACGTGGCAAAAACTTGCTCCAACGCCTCGTTGATGTTAAGCAACCCGCCCTCTTCGTAGTTCACGGCGCTGGGCAGGGGGGAGTTGAGCAGCAGGCAGCGCACCGCCTCCGGGTGGCGCTGCAGCACGGCCAGCATGAGCCCGCCGCTGTAGGAAATGCCTAGCAGGTTCAGCGAGTCCAGGTGCAGCGCCCGGCGCAAGTCGTTAATGTCTTCGGCGCTCTCCTGCGTTGTGTAGGCCGAAAGGTCAATGCCTTGGCTTACCAGCTTTTGACGGCACCGGCTAACGGCCAAGCGCACTAAACTGTCTTTGGACAAGCCCGTGCGGTACCCTCGTTTAATAGCTGCGGGCACTTCCGCACACTCCAGGCAGGGGCGGGCCCGGCGCGTACCCCGCTGGTCGAAGAGCACCACGCCCCCGTACTTGAGCAAGCTCGACTG